>ERZ773214.1942-NODE-1942-length-11588-cov-88.270701_pt1 | contig 11588 bp, 9 predicted proteins | sample MGYA00511238_ERZ773214 | MGnify/ENA primary metagenome ERZ773214 (study PRJEB29015, sample SAMEA2738157) | human oral metagenome | biome: human oral; feature: human-associated habitat; material: saliva | place: China | collected 2259 ...
AGAACACTCCCGCTCCACCAAAGACCATTCAGACCAGCGCCGATCACATGTGGGGCTACCTCGCCATCGCGTGCGTTGGCCTGGTTGTCGCAGCAGCCTGGTCGCGCATTAGGAATGGCCGACAGTAGAACCGTCTAACCACAACCACAAGCCGCCTTCCCAGCAAGCACTGGGCAGGCGGCTTTTGTCGGCCCTTCCGGTTTTAGAGTGCGTTGATTTTGTCCTGTAGTTGTCCGGAGTGGATTAGGCACCGCAAGATGTAGTGGTTGAGGTTTTTAAATCCTAAGGCGATGCCGCGTAGGTGCTCGAGTCTGCCGTTGATTGCCTCGACGGGGCCGTTGGAGGCACCGATATCAAAGTAGGCAAGCACGCCGTTGCGTCGACGCCACAGGGTGCGTCCCAGTTAGGCGAGCTCTTCTAAACCTTTCGGTAATCCTTTACGCAGGGCGTGAATGATGCGTTCCATGAGCTTTTTGCCTTCCGATTTCCTCGGATGCGCGTACGCTGCGATCATATCTTGGTATAGCAGCCACGTTACTTCTAGGGCCACATAGTCGTCATCGGTGGCCCACAACATGTCTAAGCGTTGCTTTTGCCGATCGGTGAGATAGTTCGTCCTGGTCAACAGGGTGCGCCGGTGCTTGTACAGCGGGTCACCTTTGCGTCCGCGGCGCCCGGTGGTCTCACGTTGGAGTCTTTGTCGGCAACTGGTGAGTTTGTCGGCTGCTAGATGCACTACATGGAAAGGGTCCATGACTTTGTCTGCTTGTGGTAGTTGCTCCTCGACTGCGGTGGCATATCCGGTGAACCCATCCATGGTCACCACCTGTATCTGCTCCCGGAAGCTGGGGTCGCGCTCTTTAAGCCACCCGCTGAGCACGTCGGCGGATCTGCCCGGTCGCATGTCTAATAAACGTGCAGGCCCACGCCCGTCCACCAGCGGGGTGAGGTCAACGAATATGGTCACTAGGTTTGATGCCTGGCCTGGTTTTCTAGTGTGTTTCCATACATGTTCATCGACTCCAAGAATGCGAACCCCGTCTAGGTGATAAGGGTCGCCGTAGACAAGCTGGCGGCAGGCATCTAGTGCGACCTGGTTGACCAGGTCCCGGCCCACACCGAGCGCTTTGGCGGTAGCTGACACACTCATCCGGTCAATAGCAAGGCGCTGCAAGATCCAGCGGGTGGCCCGGTGCGTGAGCTTGGCGCCGTCGTCAGCGCAGGTTAAAGATTCTTGGAAGATCTTTCTCTTACATGAGGTGGCTGTGCACAGGAATCTGGGGACTGTTATGTGCAGCCTGGTGGGGAATCCGACGACAGGAAGGTCAACGAGTCGACGGGTGATGTGGTCGCGGAGCTTTCCGGGCTGTCCGCAGTCCGGGCACACGCCGACAACGGCTACTGGCGTGGCCTCAATGATGGTCAGCGGTCCGGCATCAGCGGCACCGGTGATGACAAGTCCGATTTCCGCGGTACGGCAGATGGTGTCAGCAACGAGGTTTCCAGTAGGCTTCACAGTACGGGTCCCTGGTGGGTTTGGATGGTCGTGTAGCAACTTTCATCTTCACACCAGGGACCCCTACATGTTGTGGTGATCCGCTGAACCCGTCGTTTTCTACCTCACCCCGCTACGCACCCCAAAACCGGAAGAGCCAATAAACCTACCTAGTGGGTTTTTCTGTTTGCGCCGGGTGGTGCAGGATTTATCGTGTGCCAGATTGACACGGTTACTGACTTCCGCTGTAAGTCGTTATTGAACTGTGGTGTTGTTGACTGCGAAACGGCGTAGCCACCCACAGATCAGGATTGAGCGACACCGAATCCTCAAACTCTTTGCCGTTGCCATCCTCATAACTGATGATTACTTCAACATCAGCGGGGATGCCATCGGCTGATTCATCAAGCAGCATCGCCCCATCAGTATGTACACGAACCAGCGTTGCATCAGCGGGAGAACCGTCATCGTTGACAAAACGCTTGCTCTTGCCAGTTTCGCGCTGAGGAAGGCGTTCAAACTTCGTAGCCCAAAATGGCACAGACGTGGACTGGTTAGGTGCCCATGTCTTAAACGTTTTACCCTCATACTTCGCAAGGGTCATTTCAACCGGCGATTTCAGGTAATTCACCAACTCCGAGGTATTAGCGTTGAGCCGATCCACGTCTGGTTCAGGAAGTGGCGGGTTGAATTTCACGGTCACATTACGTGCCGGAGTTTTGCCAACGTTTTCCACGACAAGCGGAAAAAAGCCCTTTTCATGAGTTGGACTCCCGAGATAGGCGTTCATACGAGGGCGGAATAACGCCAGCGTCACATCATCCAACCCACCAAGAATCTTTGTCCCCGTCGCCATCATGTTTTCTAAATGATCCAATTGGTCCCTAACGGTCCACATCGTGGACTGGCTCGCACTGAGAATCTCTTCCATCTGGTCTGCTGCGTCTTGGGCGTGCTCGCTAGACTCTCGCGCTGATTTCGCATTCTGCCAGGTGGCATAAGCAGCAATACCCAGCGACACAATCGTGGCGAGCAACATGGCGATATTGAGACAATCAGAAAGCCCAAGTCCATCATCTTGAACGATGACCGGAACAGGTTCGACTACCTGCGAAACGCTTGCTTCCTCCGACGCAACCTCATCGTTGGAGGTTGTGGGTAGATCGTTTGTAATTGGTTTCTGCATCCGTTAGTAATGCTCCGTGACGTATCCATAAACCGCATCGAATAAGTCACCGCGCGGTGGCATGTGAAAATCAACCAACTTCTTCGAAATGGTAGACCGCACTTTCCTATCACCTGTGGAGTTGCCGGAACTCCAACCAGAAAACGTCACGGTGCGCGCGATCTGGTCAATTTCTTTCGCAAGAAGTTCCACCACGATAGAAGAATCCTCCGGCTGATACTCCGTAACAATCTGTGTTAACGCGCCAACATGATCATCCGGCAACAACGAAAGTTCTTCCTCCACTTTCGAAGTATCATCATCGTCGCTAGAGCGCCTATCCAATTCACGGATCTTACGCGCCAAACGAATCGCTTCCTCGATGAACTTCTCCGTATCCTCCATCGTGGAAGTGGAACGAGAACGCAAGTTCTCCAATTGCTCCGCAAGCGACACGTACACGGTTGCGCCCTCGGACTTAGCAAGGCGCAATTTAATCCGGCGATCAATCGAGTCCAAAATCTCGTCTGCGGTGACTGCATCCGGATCAAGTTCATCACCGTCCGGATCAAGAATCTCCGTTAACTCCCGCAGTTTCTCGATAGTGTCAGAAGACACTTCCAAACGCTTGAGGTTTTTCACCCGCACATCAGAAATCGCGTCATGCACCAGTTGGATCGTTTTCGCGCCCAACTTCTCCCATACCAGGTCATAATCGGTTTCTGCGCCTTTCGCCACCTGATACAACTGCGCGAGCCACTTATAGTCTTTCTCGTGCTTGATCACCTGCGGGTTGGGATAGAGCACCTCCCAGAGTCCCTCAACAGTCATGAACTCGCGCTTGAAAGCGCGCATGTCATCTTCCTGAGCAAACCTGCTTGCTGCTGTAGTAAACGACTCATAACTAGAATCTGTACGGTCGATGCCTTCAAACCTGCTCAGCGCCAGTTTTAACGCCTTATCAAACTGCACAAGCACCTCTTCGACTTCTACTGGACGGTTCTTGTCCTCAGGTGAAGCGTCTTTGAGCGCTCGCGCAATCCGCTTGGAAATACCAACGTAATCGACAATGATGCCGTGGGTTTTCTCCTGTCCGGTAACTGGGTTGGCGTAACGGCGATTTGTGCGCGTAATCGCCTGAAAGAGCGTCTGCTTCGACAATGGCTTGTCAATAAACAGTGTGCTCTCAATCGGCGCGTTAAAGCCGGTGAGCAACTTCGAGGTAACGATCAGAATGTCCGGCGCGGAATCATGGCGCACAAACCTGTCGATGAGCGCGTGCTCTTGTGGGCGGGAGCGTTCATATTTCGTCCACCCGCGCTTCTCATCTTCTTTCCCGCCCACGGTCATCACTACTTCGGTCGTGTAGTTGTACCCGCGCTGTTTAATGAGTTCGTTCAGTTTGTCCTCGTAGATGACGCACATCTCACGATCTAATGCCACCACTTGCGCCTTAAAACCGAGCGGGGCGACGTGAGCGTGGTAGTAGTCCAAAATATCGTTGCAGACTGCATCGATACGATCCGGGTTGAGCACGACCGTCTTCTGCTTGCCGGAACGATCAGATAGGTAGGCTGCTTCGTCCTCTGTCAGTCCTTCATCGTCTACAAGCGTGTTGAAGGCTGCATCGAGCGCTTCCTGGTCGAGGTTCCAATCCACCAGCCTTGGCTCGACAATGATGGGTACGGAAGTCTCGTCCGCGATAGCGCGTTCCATCGTGTACTTGGACAGCACCTGTCCGGGGTCTTTCTGGTTTCCGAACAGTTTGAACGTGTTGCGTCCGTTAATTCCCCCCTCGTTAATGGGCGTACCCGTCATGCCGAAGAAGCGGGCGTTCGGGATGACTTGGCGCATCTTCATGCCGAGATCACCGTCTTGGGTGCGGTGCGCTTCATCAATCATCACGATCATGTTGTCATTCGAGTTCCACACTTCGCCGGAATCTAAGATCACGTCCTTGAACTTCCAGATGGACGTGACGATGATGCCGGGGACAGCGTTGGTGACCGCCTTCTTGAGTTGCTTGGCATTTGCGACGTGGGTGATGTTTGCGATTCCCGAATCGCGGAAGTCATCGAGGACGTTTTTCTCTAGGTCCACGCGATCTAGCCCGATCAAGATGGTGGGCTTTTCAATATCGGTGTCTTCGAGCAGTTTCATAGCCGTGTAGACCATGAGCAGGGTCTTGCCCGTTCCCTGGTAGTGGTGGATAAGCCCGTTTCCACCGTTCGGCTCGCGCACGCGCTTGTGAATGGCTTCTGCTGCTTCCATCTGCACGTAGCGGGGAATGATCTTTCTCGAACCTGTTGCGCCGGAGCGTTGGAAGAGTGTGAAGTCATCCGCGATATTGATAAGTGTGGACGGGGTGAGCAGCAGGTCGATGGAGCGTTTCGTGCGCTCAACACCTTGTAAGTCGTAAGGGTCTTCGGTCGATCCCCACATGCTCCAGGTGTAGTCAGGCTGGTTAAGCGAGCCATAGCGGAAGTTGGTCCCGTTACAGACCACGTTCAGGATATTCGTGGCGAAAAATGCTGGAGCCTTGTTGAGGTAGACCTGATTAATATCCGAGACTCCCAGTTTCCAGTCTTCGGTAACGTTTTTCGTCTCGATGATGACTACGGGTAACCCGTTGAGGAACAGAACAAGATCGAAACGCTGGTACGTGTTCGGCGTTTTGTAGATGACCTCTTTCGAGATGATCGCTTGGTTGTTTTTCGGGTGATCGAGGTCGAATAAGTGAATGGTCGTGTAGTCGTTGTCTCCGACGAACTTGTGGGTGAAACCGCCGAAGAGTTGTTGGATGAACTCCTTGTTCGCTTGCATAGGCGAGGATGTGACCGCCTTGCCGAAAATGGCGGTTAGGCGTGGCTCAATCTCGTCGTAGCGTTCGGGGTGGTTCTTGAGTGCTGGGTTGAGGTCTAGGATTGCGTCTCTGAGGTAGGCGGGGATGTATGGGGCAGCGAGTTCGCGGGGGAGATCGTTGGCTTCTTTGAGGGTGAACCCGTTTTGGGAGATTCGGTCTGCAAGGAAGTCTTGAACTGTCGTTTTCTCGCTGAATATTGCCATTGTCCGTCTACCTTTTATGTGGCTTTGCCGTATGAACCTTCTACGTGTAAAAGAGGTACATGAATATGGCGATTATAGCAGGTGAATCGAGGTTTTCTGGAGCATTCTATGGGGTGGGCTGGGCAATGAGTCGAAATGACTTACTTCCCGCGCACCTACCTACGCCACGGCGTGATCTGTTGTAAACATTTCTGCTACTTCGCGCACGTCTTTGTCGCCGGATAACAGCGCGTGAAGCACGTCTTTTCGTACCTGTTTGAGTGCTTCCTGGGATCGCTTCGCAGACTCCAGGTAAGCGTCGAGCGCTTGCATCTTCTCCACGATCTTCTCTTGCTCTTCCAAGGGCGGGACCAGAAACTCTATCTCCCCTAGAGAGGTCTTACTCAACTCCTTAAAGGTTGAACCTCCCGAGTAGTTAAGAAGTGTTTCGGTATTTGTACTGAGAAGGTAATACCAAAACTCCGGGATTTGAGTCTCGTTCAAGATCAGGCTCTTGAAGCCCTGGTTAGTGCATATCTCGTTTTCAGCAACCGACACATAGCCGACTGGCGCACGCGAAGTAAGCAAAACTGCCCCCTTCGGTAGCATGTGGGTGGAACAGGAATTGAACCCCTCTTCGGTAATAGAGCGAGCACCACGCGCGGTGTAGGGGGAAGGGTTCTCAGATAGATCCTTAGGAGTGACCCAAGGAATATTTCCGCCCCAACACTCTGGTCTGCCCGTTTTGGGTGTCGCACCGGATACGATTTGAGCGACTTCCTTAACCTTCACGGAATTCCATGACTGCGTGTTGTCTCTGAGTAAAGTGTTCAGAATATCAACGCGCATTTGCTGTGCGCTGGAGATCTCGCGGTCACCCGCCTGGATCATGAGATCCAGCGCCTGCATAAAATTGACGATCTCGTGCTGTTCCTCAACAGGGGGAATCAGGAACTCGATTTGTTCAAGAGACCTTTTGCTTAGTTCTTTAAATGTCGAGCCGCCTGAATAGTTAAGAAGCGTTTCAGTGTTAGCACTCAGGAGGTAGTACCAGAATTCCGAAACTTGACCATCTTCTAGAACAAGGCTCTTAAAGCCCTGATTCGTACAAATGTCGTTCGCTGCTACAGAGACGTACCCAACTGGAGCGCGTGAAGTAAGAAGAACGGTGCCTTTGGGCAGCATATGCGTGGAACAGGAATTAAACCCCTGTTCGGTGAGGAACCGTGAACCGTGAGACGTGTATAACGCTGGATTGTCAGACAAATCCTTTGGCGTTAGCCACGGTATGTCACCACCCCAATTCTCTTCGACGCCGGTTTTGGGAGTAGCGCCAGACACAATCTTTGCAACGTCTTTGACCTTGGCAGGTGTCCATTTTTGCTTATTCACCAAAACCGACCTCCTTTAGGAGGTTGCGGAAAGCGTCGCGGGCGCGCTCGCGCTCCAATTCCGCTTCATTCCATTCCGCGATTGATGCTTCAAGATCCACTTCAACATCCGTGTTCGCCTGGACGTAACGACCAATGGTGAGGTCGTAATCATTACCGGCGATCTCATCCATGTCCACAAGGCGGAACTCGATGCCTTCGTTTGCGCCATCCACGTCTTCTTCGTCGTGGAACGCTGACAGGATCGCATTCACATCCTCATCAGTAAGTTCGTTCATGTTCGAACCTTTGACGAAACGAGTGGACGCATCCACGAAAAGGATCTTGTTTTTACGGGCTTCTGGCTTTTCCGCTCGCAGGATCACAATGCAAGATGGAATCCCCGTGCCGTAGAAAATGTTGTTTGGCATCCCAATGACCGCTTCGATGAGATCGCGCTTGAGAATCTCCGTGCGAATCCTCTTCTCCGCGTGTCCACGGAACAAGATGCCGTGTGGCATGACCACGCCGATTCGTCCTGTCCTGGGCTTCATAGAAGTGATCATGTGCTGCATGAATGCAAAGTCTGCGTAAGAATTAGGAGCCAAGTCTCCGATAATTCGGGGATCGTCATCCCACGACTCCCGTCCCCAGTCCTCAACGGAAAACGGTGGGTTGGCAATGACCACATCGTACTGTTCAAACGAGTTGTCCGGTCTGCGGTTGCCAGGATCGAGCAGGGTGTTGTCGTGAATAATCTTGTGCTCAGGAAGATTGTGGATGTACAGGTTCATCCGCGCGATAGCCTGCGTGGTCATGTTCTTTTCTTGACCGTGCAAGGTAAGCGTTCGCGGGTCGCCACCACGCTCTTCAACTGTGTTACACGCTTCAATAAGCATGCCACCTGAACCACACGCCGGGTCATAAATGGAATCTTCCGGTTGGGGAGCGAGAAGGCGAGTAATCAAGCGCACAACTGGGCGAGGGGTGAAGAATTCTCCCGCACCAGTACCGGAATCATCAGAGAACTTCTTCAGCAGAAACTCGTATGCATCTCCGAATGAGTCACCTGGGACAGTTTCCGCGTTAAACGTGTGCTCCGCCAACTTGGCGAGCATGTTGCGAAGCCCCTCTTCCTTCAGGCGCTCTTGGTTGCCATAGGCAGCATCTCCGAAGATGTTGGAGAGTTTTTCCGGATTCGCGTTTTGGATCGCGGTCATGGCTGAACGCATCCTCGCGCCGATGTAGTTTCTCGGATTCAGCGGGTGCGATTTTTTCTCGCGCACCTCATCGGGAACGTCCTTGTTGAGGTACACGTTATCCCAGAATGCTCCTGGTGGAATCACGAAAGCGTGATAGTCGGCTTCAATCTCATCGCGGGTTTCAACATCGAGATCAACGCCTTCATAGTCGGCTTCGAACTGTTCTTTTTCGTAGTAGTAGTTATCGCTAATCCACTTCCAGAACAGCGCGGGGAACACGTAGTTTTTGTAATCGGAAGCGTCCATGAATCCACGAAGTGCAGTGGCTGCTCCCCAGAGCGTCTTTTCTAACTCTGCACGAGTAATCGGCGCGTAATCGCCCATGTCCCTAATCCTTAATTCCGTTGATGTGATTTATGCCTTCGATTCTTTCATAGTTTGCACTACAAGTTTCCTAAGTCTGGCCAATCGTGTTCATCGCAGTTCAGGGTGCGTTTCAAACTGGCGGGCACCGAAGTGGATTACGAGAAGGTGCGGGACAGTCCCACACCTACTATATAGAACAAATGTTCTTGACAATTCGCACGAAAGGATACTACCGTACCAAGCGGTCTAGTTGCACAAGGAGGACATATTGGACAAGCTAGAAAAGAAGCGCCCCTCGATAGACGATTTGATCCCAATAGCGATGGTCGACACTGATGACGGAATTGATTACGGCTGGATCTGTGACCTGATCAACGAACTGCGTGTCAATGCAGGACTAAAGCCACTTTCACACGAGGAACTCAACGCTGATCCGAGCGAGGATTAATCCTACTGGCGCGAGTAGGAACCACCGTCTGTTCGCGCGCCAAATCGCTCACACTTTCTATGTAAATTCCTCTTTATCGAGCGCCACCTTCTCCGTGGAAACGCCTGCCCCATCCCCTTCAAGGCGCGACACTTCCGCATCTCAAAACAGCGCCATAAAACACCTTCACGTACTACGTGAATCCCACACCTACTAAGTGATAAAAACACCCCTTGACATGCACAAACCTGCTCCGCTACGGTTCTGGAACCGTTGGCACAATCCCGTGCTAGCAACCCAAGTAAAAAGGAGACAATTTGGGAGAAATTCTATCTGATGCAGTGATGCAGGTGATGACTCCATCACTGGAGTACTACGACAAGGAAGCGCTCGCACATGTGAGCAAATACGCTGATGATTATACCGGGCGCCTGATTGACCGCCACGGGAACTTCCGACGCGGGTGCATCGGGCTGATCCACTACATCCCGGAAGAAGCCTACGAGCGCCCCTGGTGGCGCGAACCGCAGTACCCACTCAAGGGATGTATGGAGCGTTTGGTGGATTCTGGGTGGATCAAGCGCGTAAACGGTGAAGAACTGGATGGGGCGATGATCCTCAATACCTCGTGCTTAGTGCGCTTGATGGACATTGCCGAGACGGAAATGGCGCAAAACCAGCACGTCATTGACTACACATACATGCCTGACGGGACGATGATTGACCCGCCATGTGAGGACTTTAACGACCCGCTTTTATTGCCGTTTATCCGATGGGCGGATGTGCAATTTGCGGAAGATTTCGCGCACATCTTGGCAGATGACGTAACTGGTGCAACCGCGCGCTTACTCGACGCACACACCGAGATCGAGCGCGACCGTCGAGGATGGCGCGGATACGGCCCGGTTGCCAGCCAGCGTCGATACGCTCAGAGAGATAATCCGCGATTTGCGGAATCTTGGCCGCAGGCAGATGCTCAGCCATCCGCGACGGCAGGCATGTGAACACTTGATCCCAGTCATCATCGCTAGCCGCACTTCGAGCTGAGCGTGGTGCGGCAGGCGAAGCTGTGCCGCTGACGGAAGGTGAACCAAAATCTGCCGATGCGGCAGCCCCGCCTGACCCTGCTGCCTGATCCTGATTTGCTTCGGCAGGTACAGGTACAGGAATGGTTAGTTCTTTATGACAGGTTCTACGACTGACACTGTTGTCACCCTGGGATTGCACAGATTGACACCCTGGGATTTCCAGACCGTCAGATTGACACCCTGGATTAACCTGCAGGTTTTCGACTGACACTGTTGTCACCCTGGGATTTCCAGACCGTCAGATTGACACCCTGGATTGACCTGCAGGTTTTCGGCTGGCACATTTTCCTGGATGACAGATTGACACCCTGGGCCTGAACTGGTCTTTTCGCGTTTCGGACGCGAATCGAAATTGCCTGCCAGCATGCCCGTCAGGTTCAGGTGATAGACATTTGAAGCTTGCCGAGTGTCGCCCTTCGCAGTGCGGTAGCGGCGCTGTTGCGACGTTAGGAGGCCTAGGTCTTTAAGCGCAGCGATGTGCCGCAGAACGGTGCGCTCAGATTGGCAGGTTCGGTGGACGATCTCTGCGATCGATGGCCAGCACACACCCTCTGCATCTGCTCTGTCGGCGAGTGCCATGAGGATCATTTTTTGGGCGGGCTGGAGCTCGACGTGGTTAAGGACAATGCCCATTTCTACGAAGCCCATAGTGTTAAACCTCCCCGTGAGTGCGACTGGTTTTGCGTCGACCGAAATCGAGCGCTACAATCGCAACTGGAAAAAAATTGTTCGCTCTGTTGAGCGCTTGGATCCCGCCCCCACTGCAATGGGAGCGGGATTTTTTTATCAGTCATGTTCTGGCCTCTCCGTTAAGCGCTGGATTGCCGAAGCGGGGAGGAACCAACGGCCTCCTGGGGATTGATAAGCGCCGGGGATTTTTCCAGTGCGTGCCCATTTACGAACCGTCTGAGGTGAGGGGTGGCCTGGTATCAGCTGTCCCACCTCCTCAGGACTCATCCACAACTCATTCGAGCCATTGAAATTCTCATTTTTAGTCATGGATAAGATAATTACACATTTTCGACACAGTCGCAACTATTCGTTGCTTTCGTGTTGATTCATGTGTATCGTAGGCTTCGTGACTACTTTGAAACGATCAATGATGACCGCCGATGAGGCGATAGGCGTGGTGGTTAATGACCTCATGTTCCGTAACCGGGTGTCCCGCAAGCGTCTTGGGGAGGCGATTGGGATGACTGGACAAGGTGTTAGTCGTAAAGTGTTAGGCCAGGTTGCCTGGACGATCAACGACCTTTACTTGGTGGCTGACTTCTTCTCGGTTCCGGTTGAGTCGCTTTTGCCGCGTCGCGTAGAGTCCCCCCTAGATTACGAAAAATCCCCTTCCTCCGAAGAGAAAGGGGATCATCGTTACGTGGTAGCGGGGGCAGGATTCGAACCTACGACCTCTGGGTTATGAGCCCAGCGAGCTA
>ERZ773214.1949-NODE-1949-length-11565-cov-3.648827_pt1 | contig 11565 bp, 11 predicted proteins | sample MGYA00511238_ERZ773214 | MGnify/ENA primary metagenome ERZ773214 (study PRJEB29015, sample SAMEA2738157) | human oral metagenome | biome: human oral; feature: human-associated habitat; material: saliva | place: China | collected 2259 ...
GTTCTTGGTAATAGTCGCAACCGTTTTGACGTTAATCTTTTCCTTGGCCGCAGACTGGAGAACTTCTTGCAAAGTCTCTACGTCTGAGATGGTTGGATTGGTATTAGCCATCATGACAACCGTTGTAAAACCACCTGCAGCGGCTGCTAGGGCACCAGTATGGATATCCTCCTTGTGGGTCTGACCAGGTTCACGAAAATGAACATGAATATCAATCAGCCCTGGCGCCACCACCAATCCAGTCGCATCAATCACCTGAGCGTTTTCTGCCTTCAAATCCTGACCAATTTTAAGAATTTTTTTATCCTTAACCAAAACATCGCAAATCTGATCTAAACCAGACTTAGGGTCCATGACACGACCATTTTTAATTAACAACATGTACTTTTCTCCTTATTCTCCATAAAAATCAACATGACTCTCCACCAACTTCTCTCCTTTGTAAGAAAATTTAGCCGAGAAGAATGGTTTATCTTCTAAAATCCAAGATAGAAACGTATGATCTCCCTCCCAAGTTGGTTTGGACAAAACTTGTTCATAAGGCACCCATTCCAAAGTCCCCTCATCGCAGTCAATCAAGTCACCCTCAAACTCCGTCACCTTAAAAACATAGGTGTACCAGTCTAAATCTGGTGTGAATTCTGGAAAAGTGATAATGCCTTTTAGAACTGGCTTAGCTTTCAAACCCGTTTCCTCGAAGATTTCACGCGCTGCGCATTCCTGAGGTGTCTCCCCTCGCTCTAACTTACCACCCACACCAATCCATTTGCCTTCATGGACATCATTCAGCTTCTTATTGCGATGCAGCATGAGCAGTTCTTTTCCGTTATCAATGTAGCAAATCGTCGCTAACTGAGGCATATTCTCTCCTTATCTAAGCCAATCGATTGGCTCTTGTTCGGTCTCTTTTAAGAATGCATTAGCCTTGGAAAAAGGCTTAGAACCCCAAAATCCTCTGTAAACAGATAAAGGGCTTGGATGGGCTGATTCAATAATCAAGTGATGAGGATTTGTAACCAAAGCCTTCTTCTTACGCGCATAGGCTCCCCAGAGTACAAAAACGACTGGTCTGTCTAGATGATTGACCACCTGAATCACAGCATCTGTAAAAGGCTCCCAAATCTGCCCAGCATGACCATTTGCCTGACCAGCAGGAACAGTCAAACAAGCATTGAGAAGTAAAACCCCTTGCTCAGCCCAAGCTGTCAAATCATGAGATTTCTTAACGCCGATATCATCTGCTAATTCTTTCAAGATATTTTGCAAGGATGGCGGAGCTGGAATAGCATCTGGAACCGAAAAACTTAAGCCCTGCGCCTGACCTGGTCCGTGATAAGGATCCTGACCTAGAATCACCACCTTCACTTCTTCAAGCGGTGTAGTCAAGAGAGCCTGAAAAACTTTTTCCTTGGGTGGATAGACAGTTCCCTGAGCATAGACCTGTTCCATAAATTGATTGATTTTCCCGAAATAACCTTCAGGTAATTGCTCCTTAATCAAAGCATGCCAAGATGAGTGTTGCATAGCCAACTCCTTCGTTTTTACTGCCTCTATTATAGCAAAAAGTGGCTATCTAGACTACTTTTTACAGTTTATCTAAACAATCCAGCAAGTCTTGATAAGAATGGACTTCATAAGTCGGCTGGGCTTGTGTATGATTTTCGAGGTGATGAGAGTTGTACCAAATCGTGTCAATTCCAGCATTGTTGCCACCTTGGATGTCAGCTGTTAGGGAATCTCCAATCATCAGGGCCTTTTCTTTATCAAATCCAGCAATCTGCTGACCGATTTTTTCATAGAATAGTGCATCAGGTTTTTGAGTTTGCAACTGCTCAGAGATAAAGACTTGGTTGAAATAGGGAGCCAGACCCGATTGAGCCAAACGACCTGTCTGAATGGCAGTAATGCCATTTGTCGCAGCGTACAGCTCATAATCACGTTCAATGAGACTGTCCAAAAGTTCATGAGCCCCCGAGAAAGTTTGTCCTTGCTGGGCTAGAAAAAGCTGGTAGCGCTGGGCCAGTAAAGTACCGTCTTTCTCCAGTCCAAAATGAGCAAACAAACGTGAAAAGCGCGTGTCAATCAGTTCTTGTTTACTTATTTTCTTTTGCTCCAAGTTCTTCCAGAGAGCCTTGTTCATTGGAACGTAATAGTCTTTGTAGGCTTGAATATCCGCAACTCCTTCTTCTTTTAGAAGTTGTGTCAGAGCCACATCCTCAGCAGTATCAAAATCAAGCAAGGTGTGGTCAAGGTCGAAGAGTAGAAATTTGTAGGGCAATTTGATTTTTCCTTTCTATGTGAGAACAAGTTACTAGTATTTATTAGGAAAATATTCTTTTCCTAACTGCCATAAATACTGATCAATCTCTTTAAGATTAAATTTTTCTAATCCGTAGTATTCTCTAAAAGCAATAATTATATTTTTAAATTTTTGATAATCTTTTAGGTCTGCATCCTTAAAGTTGAAAAATCTATCTGTTTTTCTAAAAGATTTTAATACCTTTTCTACATAGCTATCATAAATAGGGTATTCGTTAGGATTATGATGGGAACAGTATTTAGTAGAAAAAGAATAGAACTTTCTAGTTACTCCATTAATAGCAACATTTTGAATTTCATTGACTAAAGTTGCATCACCTTGTCTCAACCTCTCATCAATTTTAAGACTCAGTATATGCTCTGCAACTGGATAAACTGAAAAAATATTTGTGCTATAAAAATCATTTAATGTAGCAACCTTTAATAAAATATCAGAAATTTCTTCGTTCCTTGGTAATAGCTCAAAAAACAATTTATCTAAAGCATCTTCTTGCAACTTATAATTTTTAAGATTATTCCACGATTTCAAGTATTTTTCAACTTCAATAGCTGACGGTCTAGAAATAACAATATCTGATTTCTGTTTTCTATCGTAGTTTATTTGCATATCTATCTCACTTCTAGTAGTTATTCATAAAATTCGATAGATTAATTATAGCATATTACAAAACGAATCAGTGTAGCTAAGATAGCCACTTGGAAACTCTGTGTATTCCAGACAATAAAAGGAAAACCTGAAATAAGTAAAACAAGATCTAGTATTCTGAAACCACCTTAAAGTTGGGGGACACTTCCACTTCCGAACTGAGGATTCAACAGTCTTCTAATCAAAATCGCCCAATAGATTGAACCTTGAAGCAAAATAAATGTCAGTAAAGATAAAGGATAGAGAATGGTGACTAGCCCCTTCCAATCACCAAGTCGATTTTTCAAAAGGAAAAAACACAACCAAAAGGATAGGATGGCTGCAAGTTCTCCCAAACAGAGGGACACCAACTCTTTTCTAACTTTCTCTTTTTGTATGTTCATCATCTCACCCATCTATCTATCATCCTATATCAGAAAAAAGCCATTTGATCCATTTTCTAGTCAACATTTCTCTGAATCAAGGCATTCTAAGCGTCGAACAGTCCAATTGCTTTAATATCAGTGTAATTCTAAACTTAGAATTGCATTGATATATATGTTTTAGATCTGTTCTAAATCTATGACAGCCTTAAATTTTAATTTTTGAAGGATTCTAAAGCTAGAAGAGCTCAAAAATCACGAGAACTAAGCTATTCGAAGCTTAGAAGAACCTTTGGTGAATTTTAATAGCACTTCAACTAGCTATTCTTACAATTTTTCTGATGAGCTTTGAGTTTTTTCAGAGCCCAGTTATAGTGACTGGAGGTGCTACTGACAAAGTAGGAACCTAGACTTGTCCCTCCCGTCCACTTATAGACACCTTTGTTAAAGAGTTGGTCATTGCTAAAGCCTTCCATCAACTCTAAAACCTCTTTATGCGATTGCTCTAGTAACCTAGTCGCTTCTTCTAAAGACGTTTTCTGGTGCTTCTTCCAAATAGCGACATTCATTTCCCCATAAGTTTTCCAATTATAAGGCTCAGGAAGAAAAGATTTGCATTCTCCCTCACGATTGGAGTTTATCCAATTCAGTAACAACTGATGCCATTCATACAGATGAACAAGTACATCGCGCAGATTTTTGTCTCTGTTCCAATGTGCTTCTTTGCCCATTGCAGCCATTTTTTCTGCAAAGGTTGCTGTCTGTAGCTCTTCGCTCATACTGTCTATGAGCTTCCACATCTTCTCAAATTGTCCATTAGCAGATGTTATTAAATCTACTTTTGTTGTTGCTCGTGCCATTGTTTTTTTTATATTTTATCAGTTGAAATAACTCTGAATGTACAAGAGTTAACGGTGATACGGATATGTTCTGTATCATTAGTTATATAATAGTTCTTTCCTTTTTTCAAGAAACGACTCGTGTCTGTACGCCTGATAATATCTGAAATAAAACTTTCTATTTCTTGTGGCAATAGATGAAGTCCGAGCTTTCGGTTTATTCTGTCATACACAAATTTTGTATAACAGAGCTTTTCTATGATGGTTGCTTTCAGCGAATCGTCTATGCTTTCATATTCTTGACCATCTCCTTTTTGCGAAAGACTATCGGCAACCTTTTCTTTTAGTTCGGTTTGGCATTGTTTAATGGTCTTTCCTGCCGTGTCAATGACGATGCGGCTTTTGTGCCACTCGTGATATTCTCGGTTTTCTATGTCGTTCCACACAGGTAGTTTCATATTTGCTACTTCTGCATTTCTCTGTTCTGCACGCTTCTTGTGTTCTGTCTTATTCGAACAAACAACCTCAATGTTTACGAAACGGCAGTTGTTATTGACAGCAACATCTTCCCATTCTCGCCTTGTCAGTTCAATGGGGTTGCAGCAATCAGCCACTACATTGTTGCCTAATTGCAGATTGTCGGCTGCCATACGATATGCCAACCGATAGCCTTCCCCCTCAACATCGATACGACACAAGTCTTTCAAGCCTTGTTCAATGGTATCAATGCGTAGGTAAACCGCTCCGAAATGCTTTACAACAGACATTGCAAGCGTGGATTTTCCTACTGCTGGCAGTCCAGAGAATATAAAGAGGATAGCTTTATTCATAGTGCGCCTACATATAAAAAACTTTCTTTACATTATATAATGATTGCTATTTAAATCTGCAAGCTATTAAAAGAATGCTTTTGGATAATTCTTTTACTCTTCAGCAAGAATTGATTTTGGACAAAATTAGTAGTTAATACTGGCATTATAAAAAATGATAGGTTAAAAAAATAAAACGTGGATAATCATTTAGAATCGCTTGTTAGGTAAATTACTTACACGTAGAAAAATATTTATTTACGTGTAAGTAAATATTTCTTTACGTGTAGATAAATTATTATTTACACGTAAGTAATTTGGGAAAGAAGAATTTTGTGGGATATTTTCGTGATGGTTTACGCTTTGTTTGTTGCTTTTGAAGGCTGTTGAACAATAAAGCCTAAGTAGCGATAGACTGCCCACGCAATGATGGAAGTAAGGGCGTAGACGAGCAGGAAGGCGAGAAGAACACGATGGTAGTGCCCCGAATAGCTCATATTGATGCGTTGGAGCAGGGCGGAAACAATGAGGGGTATGCCGCCAGAAAAAAAGTAGTAGACGAGGCTGCGGCGTCCTGTCCATTCCAACCAAGCAACGCTTTTCAGCTGTTTGGCTAAACTTACGAGGAACAGGGTGCACACAAGGGCGTCGAAAACAAATACGTACCAATTGTTGATGCGTATGGGTTCGACAAGCAGAGTTATGCCCTGCGTATGTTCATATACTTTTATGATAACTAAAAGTATAAAGAGAAAGAATGATGATGATAGGTTGTGGAAACGGTGGAAAACGCTTTCCCACTTGTGGTAGAAGTAGCCAAAACAGAGAATGGGCAAGGCCATACAGGCGTTTTCTATTTGCCAATAAAGGTCGGAACAATGTGTGGAAAGAAGATAACAAGCTGCTGAGGCTGCAAGGGCGAGTATTGACAACCCCCAAGTTTTGCCTTTGCATGCCCATAATGCTGTGGAAAACACGATTTCTGCAACGATGAGGGCAGCTACAAACCACGATGCTTGCCCTGTGAGGACGGAGAACAGGGTGTCGGAAATGTCGAAATCGTGTGCGAAAGCTTTCGGAATGGCTATGAAAGTGGTGAACAGGAAGTAGGGCAACAGCAAGTAGCGTGCGATGTAGGTGAGCTTATGGTGCAGCGAAAACGGTTTTTCCTTATAGAAAAGATAACCTGAGAGAAAGAAAAAGGCGACCAACACATTGGCTACATAGTAGTTGTAGCCGATGATGTTGTCGCCTGTGTAGTATATTTCGGTATGGTCGAGCAATATAGCTACCATACAGAAGCCCCGCAAAAGGTCTATCCAGTGTTTGCGCTTGGGTTTCGTTAGTTCACGATTGCTATCTTGCATACTGTTCCGTTGTTGCCTTCTTGGTCAGCCGTCTGCACCATATAAATTCCTGATGCCACACGTTTTCCGTTTAAGTCGTTGCCGTCCCATGTGAATGTACCGCCGTTGCTCGTGCCCTGTGCCACAAGTATGCCGTTGGTGGTAACTACTTTCACGTCGGAATTGTAGGCTAAGCCAACCACCGTTATCAGCCCTTTGTAGTCTGGGCGGACAGGGTTTGGATAGGCGTAGGCATCGCCGTTGTCTGGATTGTCAGACGGTTTTGTAGCATCGCTCATATACGAGCAAAGTCCTTTGTCTGTTCCGAAGAACACTTCGCCCGTCTTGTCGTCAATGGCAATGCTCTCTATGTTGTTTGAAAGGAGCTTGCTGTTGCTGCTCAGGAAGTGTTGTACCTGCTTCATATTGTCGGCACTGATGAGGTAAGCACCGTTGCCATTCGTGCCAAACCACTTGCGTCCGCCGCCATCAATCGCCATACACGAAATGTCTACGCCTGCCAATAGGTAGTCGGCAAGGTTTGTTCCGTCGTTGCGTGGCACCTTTATCTGCTCGAAAATAGCCTCTGAAGGGTTTTGCATTTGCTCGGTAGTGAGTCGGAGCGGCCCTACGTTCGTGCCTATCCAAAGGTTCTGATAGGCATCTTCCTGCACGCAACGCATTTGTATAACCATAATAGACGAGCCGTCTTGGTTCTTGAAATTATGGAAAACGCTTAGCTTGTCGGTTTCAGGATTATAGCAGAACAAGCCTGGTGCTTCGTAGTGGCTGTTTACAAACCATATTAAACCGCGGCTGTCGAGAATGGGTCGGCGCATCACTTGCAGGCTTAATCCCTTGTTCATCAGCTCTGGTTTAGAATGGTCGGTCATAGTTCCGTCGGGCGAAAGCTTCAGCAATGAAGTTGTTTTGGTACCGCTGTTCAGTATCCACAAGTTGTTTTTGCGGTCGAAAACCAATCCTTGAATCGGCACATAGTCGTTGCCCAACTCCATACCTTTATTTATGGTGGGGCGCAGAAGACTGTTGTCTTTGTTGAAATACCTCTTTAACTTGCCGTTCAGAAATTCGTATAAGCCTGCTCGTCCGCCCACAAATACGTGTTCGGGGTTCCGTGGGTCTACTGCCAAACAGTTCATATCGTGATAGTAGTAGCCTGTTATCTTGTCCAATTCGTCTTGGAAGATGCTCCATTCGTCTTTCTTCAATACCTGAACGGTGCCTGCTTGGTTTAGTCCTACTGCGCCCGGTTCGAACGCTCCGCCCGTTGTATAAAGGCGGTCGTTAAGATATTTCATAAAGAAAAAGCGGTTGTACTTGGGCCCGCCTGGCAGTAACGGCTTCACTTTCTCCATCAGTTCGGGTGCAATGGTTTTGCTTTGTGCCACAAAGTCGCCTGTTCTTTTCCAATTGTTTCTATCCAACAGGTTGTCGGAAAGCAAGGCTCGGTAGAGTCCTCGTTCGCTGCTTGCAGCATAAATATAATTGCCTTCGATGTAAGTATAGTCTACGTTGAAGCCAAGATTGTAGGTATCGCTGATTTCAGCCCTGCCAACGTTTATCTTCAACACGCCAAATCCTGTTGAAACGTAGCAATATCCCCCCTCGGTATAAAGACTGTTTATCTTCTTGTTGGCTGTCATCGCCTTTCTGTAATAGTCGGGCAAGCTGACGATTTCGCCTTTCTGGGTGAGCATATCTATGTTTTGGTTGGCATAAACGATAACCAAGCGTTTGGCAACGTTGTTCCATGCGATGAAGTCAATGTCGGTATCGTTCAGTCCGTTTACCTTGTCGAAGGTCTGAATGCTGTTGTCCTTTTCGTTGTAAGTGTAAAGATTGTCGGACGCAAGCACATAAAGCAGGTTGCCGCCCTTCTCTATCCACTGCACATTGCTGTATGCCATATAGTTTTTCCACGTACCTATGCCACTGCCGAAACTGCAGAGCGGAAGCACGAGAAGCACGCAAGCGAGTGCAAATATATATGTTCTTTTTATCATTTTCTTATCGAATTATAGTGTAAGAAATAAACGAGCTTATAGATATTAAACAAGAAAACACTCGGATTATTGCCTTTAAGGTTGTGTTTTAGTGGTTTATGCAGGAGTTTATAAAGCCACGCCCCTACCCTGTCGGTGTGCATTCTGTGCAGCTTTTCAGCCATTTCCAACAGGTTTGAATAGCCTTTCAGCTCTGTTTGGAAGGTGGAAAGGGTGCGCAGGGCTTCTTCTGTCTTGTGTAGAAACACTTCGTTGGGTTCGAAATCGTCGAACAAAACAGGGTTGTCAATGTGGTTTACGTGGGCGTTTAGTGCTTTGAAGCGTTTTCCAAGCAACACATCTTCAAAGCCGTAGTGCTTTATTTCTTCGTTGTAAGGGGTTGTTCCTACCAGCTTTCGGTGCGCCATAAAGTTGGTGCTGAGGTGCTGATAAGGTGTTTTTCTTCGGTTTTCGGGGCTGATAGCTTCTTTTGAGGCGTGCTCGTAGCGGTATCTGAGGTTGTTGCCCCATCTGTTTTCGTCTTCAACAATGCTGATTCCGCCTACTACGACGTCACCTTCGGCTTGCAGATTGTTGTGTATGAACTGGGCATTGTTGAGCGAAAGGTCGCCGTCGATGAATAAAATCCATTCTTTCGACGATTGCGAAACAAGATAATTGCGGATTGCCGACCGACCGACGTTGCGTTCCCGCTCTATGTAACGCACACCGTCGAGGCGCGCAATGGCTCTGTTTTCGGCTATGAACCGTTTGTCGGGCGATGCGTCGTCGGCTACAATAATCTCGAAATCTGCCCCTTCTGCTACACACTGTCGCTGCAATTCGCCGACGAGTGCGGTGCAAATGCAGTTGTAAGTGGGCAGCAGAATGGACAAACTCTTACTCATTACAGTTGCTTTAGATATTCGGCGAGCTTGCGAACGGCACGTGCTCGGTGCGAAATTTGGTTCTTAATGTCTTCTCCAAGTTCGGCAAAACTCTTGTCGTAGCCCTCTGGAATAAAGATAGGGTCGTAGCCAAAGCCCTCCGTTCCCGATTTTTCGGTGGCGATATGCCCCTCTACTTTGCCTTCAAACTGATGTTCCTTGCCGTCGATAATCAACGAAACCACCGTGCGGAAGTGGGCTTTTCTGTTTGTTGTATCGCCCAACTTACGGAGCAGTTTGCACATATTGGCTTCGCTGTCGTGGTCGGTATGCTCGTCATAGCGTGCCGAATGCACTCCCGGTTCGCCGTTAAGCGCATCTACTTCAAGCCCTGTGTCGTCGGCAAAGCAATTCAAATGATAGTTGTCGTAGATGTAATGCGCCTTTATGCTTGCATTTCCTTCCAATGTTTCGGCTGTTTCGGGTATGTCCACATCGCAGCCAATATCCTTTAACGACACAATATCAAAGTCGTTGCCGAGAATGTCTTTAATCTCGGAAAGCTTGTGTTTGTTGTTCGTTGCAAATACTATTTTCATCTTATTTTTTGCTATCTGTTGTTAATTCGTTATTCGGATAGACCTGCGAAAGCACTTTTTCAGCATTCTTTGTGTTCACTTTTATTTTGTCGAAGCCTTCGCCAAATACACCTATTACCGAACTCTGACTGACAAATGCCAGCGGATCGATAATCTTAACGATGCGGAAAATAGACTGACTTTCGTTGCGTTTTGCCATTAAGCAGATTACTTTCACGTCCTTTCCGGTGTACCAGCCGTGTCCGTCGAGTATGGTTATGCCTCGGTCGCGCTCTTGCATAATGGCGTCAGCAATCTCTTCATACTTTCTTGAAAAGATGAGAAACTGCACCGATTGGCGTCTCAAGTTCATTATATAATCTAATACAGAGCACTCAATAAACATTGTACAAAGACCGAAGATAACTTTGTGGAAACGCTCAATGTATGTTCCGAACTGTGGGAAAAGCATACAACTGCCGATGATACATATATCGACAGCCATCAATACCTGCCCCAACGAAATGTTTTTATACTTGTTTATGCAGGCTGCCACAATGTCCGTGCCGCCCATGCTGCCACCATTGAGAAAGACCATAGCCATTCCTGTGCCTGTAATGCAGCATCCCACGATGAGCGACATAAACTTTTGGTTTTCGCCCAATATCTTCACGAAGTGTCCGCTCGCATCTACGGGCATTAATTCCTGTGCAAATTTCAGCATGAAATATAACACAATAATGGCGTAGATAGTCTTCATCATGAACTTTAAGCCCAAGATTTTCAATGCAACGCCCAGCAATGCGGCGTTGATAATCATGTAAGTGTTCTCGAGTTTGAACTGTGTTGCATAGTAAATGATAGCCGATAAACCCGTTACGCCACCTGTTACAATCTCGTAAGGCATAAGAAATACTGTGAATGCCGCTGCATACAAAGCCAAACCGAGGGTCAATAAGATGTAGTCTTTTACCTCGTCTCTAATTAATTGCTGATTAATTGTCATAGTCTAATAATGTGTTTTGGCACATTCGTGGCTGTGTTTCAAACCAACGAATGTACCGTTTTGTCTTATTTGCAAACAATGTTTACAATCTTTTTGGGTACTACTATCACTTTCACGATAGTTTTTCCATCTATGTATTTCGCACTTCTCTCATCGTTTAGGGCTGCTTTCTCTATGTCTTCCTTGCTTGCATTGGTGGGGAAAGTCATTTGGAAACGTGCCTTTCCGTTGAACGAAATGGTCAGTTGAACCTCGTTTTCGGTTAAATAAGCCTCGTTCCAAGCAGGCCATTGAGCATCGCAGACGCTACCTTTCTCGCCAATATGTTGCCAAAGTTCTTCGGCAATGTGTGGCGCAAACGGTGCTATCAGTATGAGCAATGTGCGTAATAAGCCGCGATTGTTACACTTTTGTTGTCCCAACTCGTTCACACAAATCATGAAAGCAGAGATAGCAGTGTTGTAAGAGAACTGTTCTATGTCGCCCGAAACCTTTTTAATGAGCTTATGCACGCTCTTCAGCGATTCCTTTGAAGGCTCGTTGTCGTTCAGTTCCTGTTGATACAGCTTCCAGAACTTCTTCAGGAAGCGGAAACAACCGTCGATACCGTTGGTGTCCCAAGGCTTGCTTGCCTCGACAGGACCAAGGAACATTTCGTACAAACGCAGGGTATCGGCACCATATTGTGCTACAATATCGTCTGGATTGACAACGTTGAACATCGACTTCGACATCTTTTCTATTGCCCAACCACAGATATACTTGCCGTC
>ERZ773214.1950-NODE-1950-length-11555-cov-71.563739_pt1 | contig 11555 bp, 6 predicted proteins | sample MGYA00511238_ERZ773214 | MGnify/ENA primary metagenome ERZ773214 (study PRJEB29015, sample SAMEA2738157) | human oral metagenome | biome: human oral; feature: human-associated habitat; material: saliva | place: China | collected 2259 ...
GCTACTCGGTCGTGCGCGCCATCTTCAACTAGGCACGCTCCAGCCCTAAAAAGTGTGAGGCGCCGAACCCCTTTGACGGGGGTTCGGCGCCTCGCGCTGTTAAGAGTGAACAGGGGCTAGAATACACCGCCCGCTATAGACGGAACGGAATATTCTTTAATGGCTATATACACTGGTCGGTTCTCTAAGTAAGCTGAGTTTAGCGGCCGGTAGCCGAAGGCTTCGCAGAAGAACGAGACGAGGCGCTCGTAGACGGACGAGCCGAAGCGCTTGCAGATGCCGAGGCGGAAACCTCCGCCGCCGCGCTCGCCGACTCCTCGGCCGATAGCGGCGTACCGTCCGCATGCACACCCGCCATTGCCGGGGTCACGCCGTTCACGAAGCTCAGCTTCGCCTGCTTGAAGTGATAATCCGGGGAGCAGGTCAGCTTGTACTTGGTATCCGCCAGCTCGCGAATCGTCTTCACATAATTCTGAGTCTCGGGGAAGGGCGGAACGCCGCCGTATTTCTCCACGGAACCGGGGCCCGCGTTATAGCCGGCGAGCACCACATCCTGCAGCTCATCCTCATTAGAAGCGTACTTCGCCAAACGGGTGCGAAGCTCAGACAGGTAGCGGGCCTGCGCAGCAATCGCATCGTGCGGGTTCAGCACGTTACCGCCGTTGCCGAAGCTGTAGTGCTCGGCATTCCACGCCTCATCGGTAAACTGCGCGATACCCTTAGCGCCCTGGTGGGACACAACGCCCACGCGCCAGTGGCTCTCGGTCTCAATCTGCGCGGCCATCACGCCGGGGCGGAAACCCGACACCTTAGAGCCCTCCTCAAAATCGGTTCGGAGGGCCGCCGGAGCATACGAAAGCTCCGTCATGCCGCAGTAGTCGTCATAGGTGGCCGCCAAACCGGCGACGCCGCCACCTAAAAGAACCGCAGAGGCGATAATCTGCCAGTGCGCGAGAGCCCCGGCCAGAAAGCGAAGCGGGAAAGCTTTACGCGGCCGAGGGGAAGGCTGTGCGTCCGCCGAGGCGGAAGTGTGGTTGGAGGCGCTCGTAGCGTTACGCTCGGAAGGGGCGCCCGAAGTGCTATGTGCCATCCATCCAGACTAGCGCACCCGAGCCGCGGATGCCGACAAAATACCCACGGATGAGGCTAAAAGCATAGTCAGCGCGGGATGCGCACCCCGCCCCAATCCGGGCAAACTGCCCTGCCGCCCGCCTGCGAGAAAGGAAGAACCCGCCCGGAAAGGCCCCCGGGTAGCGGAGGGCCCCGCCGCGCACATCCGAGGATGCACCCGGCGGGGCCTCACAAATCCCGCTGCCGCGAGGGCTCGGCTCACGGGGTCGCCTAGCGGTCGGTCACCACAATCTTGCCGGCGGCGCCGCGCTCCATCTCCGCGAAGGAATGGTTCACGAACGTGTAAGTGCCGGACTCCAGGAACTGCATCTCCACGAAGCCGCCCTGGGCGGGGGCCAGATCCAGGGCCTGACTGTGGCCGTCACGGCTACCGTACGCATCCGCGCCGCGGCGCATCAGGTAGCCGCCCTCCTTATAGACCGTGTCGAACTGCGAACCGACCACGTGGAAACTCGTGCCGTGGTTCGGGCCCGCCGCCATCACCCAAATACGGACGCGCTCGCCCTTCTTCACCTGCAGCGGCTTTGCCTTGTACTGGGTCGCGTGGCCGTTGAACATGGTCAGCGTGGGGGTGCCCGCCGCAATCAGGTCGGGAGAGTTCTCCGCCAGCTTGTTGCCGTCGGAGGCGGTCTTGCCGGTGTCGTGCAGGTACGCCTCGCCCTGAACCATCACGTACTCGTGATCCACCTGATCCATGTCAGCCGGGTCAATGATGACCGCGCCGTACATGCCCTGGGTCATGTGCAGGCTCAGCGGGGCGGTACCGCAGTGGTACAGCCAGATGCCGGCGGCCTTCGCCTCAAAACGGTAGACGAGACGCTCACCGGGGGCGATGGTCTTCATCGTGTTATCGGGGGAGACCATGCCCGCGTGGAAGTCCAGCGAGTGGCCCATCGTGCCGTTATTGACGAGTGTAATTTCAAAAATATCGCCGACCTTGCCGCGCAGAATCGGGGCCATGTTTTGCCCGTTGAAGGTCCACATGTGGACGGTTACGCCGGGGGCTACCTCGCGGTCGACCTCCTGTACCTCCAGGGTGACCTTGCGGACGGTCTTGCCGTTCACCTGCGTGGCGGTGTTCGGTGCCGGGATGTTCGGGTCGCGGTACTGGTAGCCGCTGCCGGGCGCCGCAGACATGTCAATCTTGCCGTTCGCGACCGTCATGAGGGTCGGGACATTACCCGTCGCGGCGTGGTTGTGGTTGGTGTGGTCACCGGAAGCCACCTGCTGCGAGGACGCGCCGGTCACCTTCACCTGGAGGACCATGCCCAGGGAGCGGTGACCCGCCACGGAGCAGTACGCCTCGGTATCGGCGGTCATGACGCCGGCGTCCACGGTCTTCGTCTCGCCGGGGTTGATCGTGCCGGTGGTTGCGCCGTTATCGAAGGTCAGGTCATGGGTCATGCCCTGATCCTCGTTGGTGACTTCGACGACCAGGCGGTTACCGGCGGGCACCTCCACCTCGGCGGGGGTGAAGCGGTAGTTGCTGGTTGCCTTCACCTGCACGGTGGTGGTCTGTCCGGTCGGCGTGACCGTCTGCGAGCCGGCGTTCAGGGTGGGCAGGGCCGAGAGGTTCAGCGCGGAGGGGTTCACCGCGAAGCCCAGCAGGAAGGCCATGGCCACGGCCAGGGCCGCCTGGAAGCTCTGCTTGGCGTGCGGGACGGGCTCGGGGGTGAGCGCCTCCTGGTTGAAGGCGGGCTTCTCACCGCGGGCGCGGGCCGCCATCATCTCCTTGCGGGCGCTCACCGAAGCCTTCACACCGCGAATCATGAGCGGAATGAACGCGGCCAGGGCCAGGGCACCCACGACGGCGACGGCAATCTTAATGGACTGGCCCACCGCCGCGCCGGGCATCATGAAGACGAGCAGGGCCAGGTTCACGGCGGTCACGCGGGCCGCCGCGAAACGGTTAAATTCCTTATTGGATGCGCGCACCACGGCCGGGCCGCCACCCATGCGCTGCGGCAGCAGGTAGCTCATCGCGCCGAGCAGCACCTGAAGCAGGAAGCCAACCACGAAGATGGGGGTCACGGCGCGCATATCCAGCTGCGCGAAGGGGGTGGTCGCCACCATGACGATGGTCGCCACAACGCCCACCAGGAACCAGCAGAAGCCCATACCCACGCTCATGGGCGGGTACTCGTTCGGGCGCTTGGTGCGCAGGGTGCGAACCATCACCCCGGCCACGAGCAGCAGGCCCAGCAGGTACACCACGAGGCCGGCCACGGCCACCGGGCGCAACCCGAAGAGCGCACCGATCAGGGTCAACGCAACGCCACCGCACATGAGGTACAGGGCGCGCACGCTGTGGGCAAGCGCCTTATCCACCATCTTGGTGCGCAGCATGGTCGGCCAGAAGGTCACCAGCGTGCCAACCACCGTGATACCAACGAATCCGAGTACGTTCACGGCCTCGTGGGCGAGCAAAAACTGCGAGTGCAGGGTGCCGTTCAGGCTCGGGTAGGCCACCATCGCGCCGAGCAGGGCGCCCAGGGGCAGCAGTAGGGCCGCAACGATGTAGAAACGAATCGTCACGTCAAAGCGGGAGGGTAGGGCGCGGCGTACCTGACCCATCAGGTAGATGCCGTGCCAGGCCACCATCGCGCCGATGACGAGGGCACCAATCACCGTGCAGGCGTACAGGCCCGGCACGCTCAACTGGCCAACCATGCCTACCATGAGAAGCACGATGCCCGCGTTCAGGGCGAAGATGCGGCCAACCTGGACCTTGCGCTGCTCGTCGGGAATCTTGATCTTCATGAGCGCTTCGGTGAAGTGCTGCGACCAAATCAGAATCGAGTTCGTAATCAGGCCGAGGGTCACCATGTGCACCATCAGCCAGCCGCTATTGGGGATGACGCGATGCAGCAGAAGCGCTGCGATGAGGGCAAACATCCAGTAGGAGACGGGCTTGGAGGCGCGACGATGCCACGTGCCGCGGCCGGATGCGCGGCGCGCAATCTCTTCGGTGGTGAGGGAAGCGCCGGGAACGCCGGCCGGGCGCATGCCGATGCTCAGCCCGGAGGAGCCGCCTCCGGAGACGGCCGCACCGTTTGCTGAACCGCCGGGCGCGCCGATGCTCAGGCCGCCGAGGCTTCGGGGACGCTGGCCGTCGGGTTTGCCGCCGCCGGTTGCGTCGGGGCGCTCGCCGCCGTTGGGCTTCTCGCCGTCAGATGGGGTGCCGAGATGTTCGCTCACGCAATCACTGCTTTCACTGCTGGTTGTTCACGTCGGTACGTCGGTGTGTTTACGTCGGTGTGTTCGGGGGCGCTCCGCATCCGCTAGACTCCGCGAAGAGCGCGTCGAGTGCCATATAAATCCATTATATTGCCCCATTTGTGCCAATTTTGAAGACAGTACGTGCGTATAAATGCGCTCTGCGGCCCGCCTCCTGAAGCCTGTGAATCTGCGCCCTGATGCATCGGATACACGCGCTTCGCGATACACTGTTATGGCTTGAAAACGCCGATGCCCCGCACTCTCACGGGGCATCCGAAACACCCCGCGCCGGGATCCGCAGCTAAACCCCACAGTAAGGACATCTCGTGGCCAGAACCGAATCCAAAACCCCGATTTGGGGCGTTATTGCCGTCCTGGCGCTCCTGGCAGTGGGCGCCAATTTCCTGCTCCGAATCCTGAGCGACCCCGGCAGCGGCATGGATTTCTCCATTTACCGCCTGGGCGCCATGACCATTTTCGATAACGAGGGGTTCACCCAGGACCTGTACTCCCCGACCCTGAACGATCACGGCGTGATTAAGCCGCCGTTCACCTACCCGCCGTTTGCGGCGATGCTGTTCCTGCCCTTCGCGTTCATGCCCCTGGTCGTCGGTAAGGTGCTCATGGTGCTGGGGTCCGTGGTGGTGGCCTGGTGGCTTTCCACCGTCATCTACAACTACGTCAATGCGCGCGGTCGCGAACTGCCCCTGCAGCGGTACTTTGGCCGTGTGGGAACTATCGCCGTGCTGACCCTTCTGGTGGTTGCGGCGGGTCCCTGGCAGCGCACCATCGACCTGATTCAGATCAACCCGTTCATTACCGCGCTGATTCTGGCCGATTTTGTGCGTCCGGCGACCCGCGTGCCGCGCGGCGTGCTGATCGGCATTGCCGGCGGCGTGAAGCTCACTCCGCTCGTGTTCGGCCTCATCCTGCTGGTACGCCGCGATTGGAAGGGCATCGCAACCCTGGGTGCGACCTTCTTCGCCACGATTGCGCTGGGCTTCATTCTGATGCCCAAGGAGGCACCGGAATTTTGGTTCTCGGCGCTGACGAATCCTTCGCGCGTGGGCGGCCTGAACTATGTGGATAACATTTCGATTCAGGGTTGGCTGTTGCACTTCGGCCTGTCCGAGGGTGCCGCGAAGCCCGTCTACTACGCTCTGGCGCTCGTGAGCATCGTGCTCACCGCCGGCCTGCTGTACCAGCTGGAACGCCGCGGTGCGGCCCTGGCACAGGTGGCGGTGACCGCCTCGCTCATGGTGGCGCTGTCGCCGATTAGCTGGTCGCACCACAACGTGCTACTGCCCCTGCTGGCGGCCGTGCTGGTGCTGGATGCGTTCCCCACCTACTTCGCCCCGCAGCCGGCCTGGTTGCGCGTGGCGGCCGCGTGCTTCGCCTGGGTTGCCGTGCTGGGCCTGTACATTTCCCCGATGCGCATCGCCTCGTGGATGCACGGCTCCATGGACGACATGGAGCACCTGGCCGCCGGTGCGCTGGCGGTGTCGGCGATTCCGGCGTTCTGCCTGTGGGTGACGATGATGCTCTGGTCGGTTGCCGCGCTGAGCGCCCCGGTGCGCGGCGCGAAGGTTGAGCCCGTGCGGTACGGTTCCGTGCCCAACGATGCACCCCTGGGCTGGTGGGGTGCCCGCGCCCTGGTTACCGGGCGCGCCGAGTCTGTGCGTGCCGCTAATTCCCGGGAGGCAATCGCGTGAGCCACGCGAAAAACACTGAGAAGAACGCCGAAGATACCGAAAAGAATACCGGGGCGGTAGCGCCCGCTATCCCGTGGGCCTCGGCCCCCGCAGCTTCCACCGAGGCTGCCGCGGCTACCGGGTCCGTGCCGGCCGCCGAGCCCGCTGAGTCCACCCGGGCCGCGAAGCCGAAGGACCGCCCCGAGGAACCCGGTCACTCCGATGCATCCGAACGCATTCTCAGCCTGCGCGAACGCTTCTTCCGCGGCGGCGATATCTGGGCGCACCTGGTGTTCATCCTGGTGGCTGCCTACGCCCTCAACTACGTCACCCACGCAGCCGCCGACGATATCTACGTCTACCGCCTGGGCGCGGTCTCCCTGGCCGACGGCCCCGACGGACTGCAGCTCTACAGCTTCCGCACGCGCGGCCTGCCCTTCACCTACCCGCCGTTTGCGGCCCTGCTCTTCTACCCGCTTGCGTTCCTCACCGAACCGCAGAGCATGATGCTGATTACCGTCATCATCGGTGTGCTCAGCTACGTGTGCGCCTACGCCCTGTACTCCTACGCGCGTAGCCGCGCCTGGCGTCTGCCCCTGCAGAAGTACCTGAGCTCCTGGGGCATGGTCTCGCTCATGGCGGCCCTCATTTGGGCCTGCGGCCCGTGGCGCCTCACCACGCACTTCGGGCAGATTAACGCGATTATCCTCGCCCTAATCCTGGCCGACTTCATGCGCCCGGCCACCCGCGTGCCGCGCGGCGTGTTGCTGGGTATTGCCGCCGGCATTAAGCTCACCCCGCTCGCCTTCGGCCTGCTGCTGCTCATGCGTAAGGACTGGAAGGGGCTTATCACCACGGCCCTGAGCTTCGCGGCAACCGTGGGTATCGCGTACCTCGTCGTACCCCAAGAATCGATGATTTACTGGTTCCAGGCGCTGCGCGACACCTCCCGCGTGGGCTGGTTCAGCTACTTCGATAACGTGTCTATCATGGGCACCCTCACCCACGCGGGCCTGCAGCACCAGCTGACCGCAACCGCCCTGTCGGTCGTGCAGGTGGCCCTGACCCTGCTCATCGTTCTGGTGACGGCCGTTCTGCTGATCCCGCTGATTCGCGCCCGCGCGGTTGTGTCGCAGCTGGCGCTGACGGCCTTCATGATGCTGCAAATCTCGCCGATTAGCTGGTCGCACCACAACACCTGGTACCCGCTGATGCTGGCCGCCGTCGTGGTGGAAATCTTCCCCCTGTTTTACCGATGGGCAAGCTCGTTCATTGCGACCCTCGGCGTTATCACGGCGAGCGTGGCGCTGGCGGGCATGTACGTTTCCCCGTACTGGATTGTGCTGGCCTTCGCCCCGCACTTCAGCTCGGATAACATCCTCATGGTGCCCGAGGGGTCGCTGGGCCTCATGGCGGGCACGTCCCCGTACCAGTTCATGTACGTGTTCACGGTGGTGACCTTTTTCGTGTACCTGGTGCACCGTCAGCGAATCAATCACGCAACAGCCCGCGAGGGGGAACGCGTGACTGCCCTGGGCGCCGCGTACTAGAAACCGCCGTACGACCCGCGGTTGTGAAAGACCGCAGACGCAGAAGAGCCCCCGCATCCGATAGGGATGCGGGGGCTCTTCCAGTGTGCCGCCACGGGCTACGGGCGGCTAGTGGGTGCCGATGCTCCAGTCAGCCGAGGAGGTGCTACGCACCTGCAGGAGGTTCTTGCCGGTGCTCTTCCACTCCATGCTGCTCTTCATGTTCGCCACGCTGGTGCCGAACATGACGTCGCTGCGGCTTGCGCTCAGCAGCGCGAAGCCGCGCTTGCTGTCCAGGCCCTTCGCCTCGAACTCCATGGTGGACTCGCCACCGTCGTAGGTGAAGGCGTAGTAGTTCATGTTCGTGTGGAACTTCTCGCCCTTGGCGTAGTTCGGTGCGGAGGATTCGTCGTACACGCGAATCAGCCACTCTCCCTTACCGTTGAGCTCCAGCTTGCGGGTGGGGCTGGAGGGGTTGGTGGTATCCAGCCACGCGGTGCCGCGGATGGGGGTGCGGTCGACGGTCATATCGATGACGCTCAGGCCGGTGGAAATCTCACCCTTCTCGGTGAGGCTGGTGATGTAGGCGCGGCTGCTCAGGTCGTCCGAGGGCTTGAACTCGTAGTAGACGATGCCCTTGGAGGCGTCGCCCTTCACCTTTTCGATGTCGATGTTCTTCTTATCCTCGGTGACGGTCTCCTTGTACTCCTTGTACTCGCCCTCGGGTAGTTTCGCCTCGGACGCGGTGGTCGAGGACGAGCCATCCGAAGACTGCGCGCTTGCCGAGGTGGAGGTGCCGTCCGCCTGGTTCGAGCGGTCGGAGGAGCCCGAGCCGCCGCGCGGCAGGAGCATCACGATGACCAGGATGAGGACGATTAGCAGGGCCAGCGCGGCACCGATGATGCCCAGCAGCTTGCCGCTGAACGCGCCCTTCTTCTTGGTCTCGGTATCGGCGGGCTGGGAGTTCTGCTGCTCGTGCTGAGACGCGAAATCCGTCTGGGGGACGTAGGGGTTGAACGCTGCGGCGGGCTGAGCCTGCTGACCACCCTGCTGGTCTGCCTGGCCGGACTGGTTTGCATGGCTTGCCTGACCGGTCTGGCCGGCGGGCTGGTAGGGGTTGTAGGGCTGACCGCCGTGCTGCGGGGCGAACTGCTCACCCTGGAACTGGCCGGGCTGACCGCCGAAGGAATCGGCGGCACCCTGGTGCGGGTTCTGCTGGCTGGAGAAGTCCTGGCCAGTAAACTCCTGGCCCGCGGGAGCCTGCGGAGCAAACTCCTGGCCCGCGGGAGCCTGCGGAGCAAACTCCTGGTCGGCGAAGGCCTGAGGAGCCGCGACGTCGGCGGGGGCCGGGGCGCTTGCCTCGGGGGCCTGCTTGGACTGCTCGGGCGAGGAGTGGAACTCAATCAGCGGGGAGTTCTCGACGGAGTGGAGCAGGGAAGCCTCGGCGGGTGCGGGCTCCTCAACCGGCTCGGCGGTCTCAGCAACGGGCTCTGCGGGAACGTCTGCGGAGACGGGGGCCACGGGAATCGTCGGGGCGGCGGGGGCCACCTCGGCAACAACCTGCTCGACCACAATCTGCTCGGATACGACGGGTTCTGCGGGGGCCTCTTCGACCGGTGCCGCTGCCTCGGAAATAGGCTCAGCAACGGGCTCGGCGGGAGTCTCTGCGGTGGGAGCCTCGCCGGCGGGGTTCAGCACCTCCTGAGGCAGGGCGGTCTCCTGAAGCGGAACCGGGGTCAGGTAGCGCATGGGCTTCGGCTCTGCCTCGGTCTGCTCGGCTTCAGCCGACTCTGCGCCGGACTGCTCGGCCGCGATGGGCTCGGTCGCGATGGGCTCGGCCGCGACGGGCTCCGCGGGAGCCTCTTCGACCGGAACCGGAACCTCTGCGGAAATCTCGGTCGCCTCAACAGCAGGCTCCGCAACGGGTTCTGCGGGGGCCTCGGCGGCGCCCAGCGCCTCGGCGGACTCTTCCGAAATGAGCGGCTCCAGGGGAGCGTCATCGACGTCGATGGGCTCGGGGTCGGGCTCTTCGACCCACAGCTGCCAGCCATCGGGAACGGGACCCCAGGCCGGGTCGGGGCGCCAGGTAGGGGTAGGGGTCCAGCCTGCGGGCGGGGCGGGCCAATTGGGCGGCGGGTTGAAGACGAGTGCCATAAGAAAGCAGCCTTTCTGGTGCTGAAAACACCCCGGAAGAGCGGTCATCAGCGACTATGTATATGACGTGTATTATCGCTTCAAATTATGGCACAGCTTTATGGGTAATAAGCCTTGCCTGGTCGTTTTTGAGAGGATTCACGGCATACTCTTCACTTTCGTAACATTCTGCGTTAATCCGCGGTTCAAGATTGGGGTTTGAGCTTAGGTTGAGGGTTTTGCGCTCGGTGCGCGATGCAACCGGAGCGGCAGGAACCCCCGCTCGCGTGACACCTCGTGCCGGTGCCCACCCGAGCTGCCCGGCTAGGATTAAGGCATGAACACAACGCCGCCCCCCACATCCCCGCAAGCACCGTTCGACCCCGCCGCATCGGGCCGTTCCTCCCGTGCCGACGGCCTGGCCTACCATCGTCTTTCCCACGCCGACCCGGAGACCCGCTGGTACTCGCCCCTACTGGAGGGCCTAATCGGCATCGCCATCTTCATCAGCCTGTCCCTCATGCTGTCGTTCCTCATGGCCGCGGCTGCTATGGGTTCGGGTATTTCCCTGCGCGAGATTACCGAGAACCGCTCCCTCGTTATGGAACACCCGGCGCTGTTCGCCCTGACCTTCCTCTCGCTCATCGCCATTGTGCCCTCGCTCTTTCTGGCGCGCCTGGTGGTGGGCCCGAAGCCCTGGGGCCTGATTCATTCGGTGGCGGGCCGCCTGCGCCGTTCGCTCCTGTTGCCGTACCTGGGCTTGGGCTTCGTGATCTACGGTATTTACTACGCAGTGATGGTGGCGATGAGCGGTGCATCCCTGCCCGATTACCGTTATTCGCAACCTTCACAGGTTGAATTTTGGGTTATTGCGGTGCTGATTCTGCTTCTGGTGCCCGTGCAGTGCTACGCGGAGGAGCTCGCCTACCGGGGGTTCATGATGCAGACGCTGGGCCGCTGGGTGCGCACCCCCTGGCTGCCGATTGTGCTGCCGGCGGCGCTCTTCATGTTCTCCCACACTTACGATGCGTGGGGCCTGGGCTTCGTGTTTGCGATGGGCGTGTACGCCGGGTTCCTGTGCTGGTACACCGGCGGCTTGGAGGCCTCCATCAGCCTGCACGTGGCCAATAACGTGACCCTGCTGTTGCTCTCCCTTGTGGCGGGTCTGGATCCTTTCGCCTCCGAGGGGGTGGCTCCCATGGATGCGCTGCAGGGCATCGCCCTGGAGGGCCTGTACGTGGTGCTCGCCTGCCTGATCTTCAACGCACGCGCTCGCCGTGGCGAGGTTTCACGTGAAACGCAACAGTTCAAGGTTGATAACTAGGGTCTGCGATGGCCGGGGCCCGCGATACCTAGCGCATGCGGCGGGTAGCCCTCGCCCGACTATCTGCCCGCCGCCGCCCCATCCGGGCCCCATCTGGACTTTCACCCCGACTCACCCCGTCAACACCCAAGAAAAGGTAGGGTTAAACCATGACTGTTGATGCTGTAAAAAATATTGAAGACCTTGCCGAGTTTGTGGCGGATTCCCCGGTCTCCTACCTCGCTGCGCGCACGGTGGCGCGCCGCCTGCAGGCCGCAGGCTTTACCGAGCTCGTAGAGACCGAAGCATGGGACCCGCAGGTCGCAGCCGGCCGCCACTTCGTCGTTCGCGACGGCGCGATTATCGCCTGGGCCGGTGGCGCGAAGGCGCAGAAGGCAAGCGGCTACCGCGTACTCGGCGCGCACACCGACTCGCCCTCCCTGAAGATTAAGCCCTCCTCCTCCATCACCACGAAGGGCTGGCACCAGATTGCCGTTGAGAACTACGGCGGCGCACTGCTGAACTCCTTCCTGGACCGCGAACTGTGCG
>ERZ773214.1958-NODE-1958-length-11541-cov-6.508445_pt1 | contig 11541 bp, 10 predicted proteins | sample MGYA00511238_ERZ773214 | MGnify/ENA primary metagenome ERZ773214 (study PRJEB29015, sample SAMEA2738157) | human oral metagenome | biome: human oral; feature: human-associated habitat; material: saliva | place: China | collected 2259 ...
AGCGCGGCGATATTTTGCGCGATTTGCGGATGGGCGTTTATGACGTGCTGGTCGGCATCAATTTGCTGCGCGAGGGGATTGATTTGCCAGAGGTTAGTTTGGTGGCGATTATGGACGCCGACAAGGAAGGTTTCTTGCGCAGCGAACGCAGCCTAATTCAAACGATTGGCCGGGCGGCGCGCCACGTTGACGGCAAGGTAATTATGTACGGCGACAATATGACCGATAGCATGCGCTTGGCGATCGAGGAAACGCGCCGTCGCCGTCAGATTCAAGAGAAATACAACCGCGAGCATAACATCACGCCGCGCGGTATCAGCAAAGCGATCGACGAAGGCTTGCGCGCCATCATCCCGCAAAAAGAAGATGACAAGCCAAAGCTCGACCTGCGCAAAATCCCGCGCGACGAGTACAAGAATCTCGTCAAAGATTTGACCGCGCAGATGAATCTAGCTAGCGCCAACTTAGAATTCGAACGCGCCGCCGACCTGCGCGACCTAATCGCCGAGATTCGCGAGAAGATGTAGGGCTAGTAACAACTTTAGTAGAAAGGATAAAAATGACACCAAACAAACTGCAGCCTGGCGATGAAATTCGAATCGTTGCACTGGCGCGCTCGGCTAGCGATATTGACGAGACTGTTTTGCAGCGGGCGACAGCGGCATTGGAATCGCTCGGTCTGACAGTGGCGTTTAGTGAAAATGCCTTTTCACGGTCTCAGCGCGGCTGTCCGAGCGATCAAGAGAAGATCGACGATTTGCATGCTGCATTTACCGATTCGAAAGTTAAAGCGATTTTGGCGGCCGTTGGCGGTTTTAATTCAAATCAGTTGCTCGACAAAATAGACTGGAAACTAATTGGCGCTAACCCGAAGATTTTTGCCGGATTTTCGGATATCACGGTGTTGAATCATGCTATTCTAGCTAAAACTGGCTTAATCACATATGCTGCGCCGAACTTTTATTGCTTTGGTATGCTGCCGCAAAATAGCTATTCGCTGGAATATTTTAAGCGCTGTTTGTTTGCGGATCAGCCGGATGAGTACGAAATTGCATCGTCAGCGAACTTTTACGATTATCCTTGGAATTACGACGAAAAATCCTCGCGCGCCACTCTGCCAAACGCTGGTCCAGTAATCATCCAAAAAGGTAGAGCCGAAGGAATTTTGCTGGGCGGAAATATGTGCAGCCTAAATTTGCTGAACGGCACCGAGTATTTTCCGCGCATTGCTGGCGATATCATCTTATGTATCGAGGACGATAGCTACGATTCGATTTTAGAAACATTTGAGCGCAATTTCCAGTCGGTAGTGCAGCAGCCGTATTTTCGTCAGGTCAAAGCTATTCTGATCGGGCGTTTCCAACAGGAATCGCAGCCAACAGAGCAGGCTCTTAGGGATATTATTCTCAGCAAAAATATTGAGCAGACTATGCCAGTCATTGCTAATCTAGATTTTGGCCATACCGACCCGAAATTCACTTATCCAGTTGGCGGCAGGGCTGCGGTTGAGGCTGGCGATATAGCTACGATCCGCTTTTTCTCTAGCTAAATCAAGATTTTTTGACATAATACCATCAAATATGTTATAATATATAAGATAAGGTAGTTACTCTTGCGACAAAATATACACCCCATAAGGCGGCAGCGTGATGGTGGCTGTACTGTTCTTGTGTGTGGTTACCGACGATAAATGCACGCCGCGAAAATCTTTGCTATAGCCGTGCCAGCTGCTGTTGAAGCGGACATGCCAGTGCCCTGGCAGCGGCAAATTGATATCGTAATGGTCGAAGTGCTGGTCGCTGAAATTGACAATTACCAGCACGTCGTCGCCAGCGCCGCCCTTATCCCAGCGGTGGTAACCGATAACGCAGTTGTCGTCGTTGGCGTGGAAAAGGGCGGTCGAATTGCCTTGCAGGCCGCGCGTTGTATCGTAAGCGTTATGTCGCAGTGCTAGCAAGTGCTTGTGAGCCAGCAGGATGCCGGCGTACTTTTCGGTTTTGTGCCATTCTAGGGCCGCCCAATCGTTGAAAGAGCCGTCCTGCAAGAACTCGCTGCCTTGTAAAATCATTGGTATACCAGCGGACGTCAAAGTGACGGCGTCGGCCAGCAGGGCTTTCTCGCGGGCGTATAGCGTCGTGCCGCCGGTGGGGTCGGCTGCTTCGTTGAGCCGCACCGAGCCGTTGGCAGCAGTATCGTGCGAATCGCTAAAAATAACCCGCTCAAAGTCATTGCCATTGTACGAGTGGGAAAATTCATAGCGAATGCCTTGCAAAGTCGGTGCCGTACCAGCAGTTAGCCCTAGCGCATCGCGCAAAGCATGCGGCCAACCCAGCTCCCACTGCGCATCAAAGCCGCAGCCATTGTTGGCGCGCGGTGCCGTGATCGCTGGATTGCAGGCGGCATCTTCGGCGATTATCAGCGAATCTGGCTTGATCTTGTGCGCTAATTCAGTGATATCTTGCAATAAACTCCAAGTGTCAGCGATGTCGTGCTCGGGGTCGTTATCGCGGCCTTCGGTATTGCGCATGTAAATGGTGCTATCGACGCGCAGCCCGTCCATATGGTATTCATTCAACCACATTGTAATATTGTCAAGGACGAATTGCCGAACTTCCGGCCGGCCGAAATCAGGCCGTCCGCCCCAAGGCGTATCGCCGCGCTCATCATTATAAAAATAAATCCCGCCGCGGTCGTTCTCGCTCCAACCGTCAAACTGCCAGAGGTCAGTGTCGCCATAAAAATGATTGTAAACGACGTCTAGTACTACGCCGATACCGCGGGTGTGGCATTGTCGTACAAACTTCATCAAGCCGTGGCGCCCGCCCAGCATGCTTTCGACGCTGAAAATGTGGTTTGGCGCGTAGCCCCAGCCGTTGCTAAAGGCCATGCTAGTGATTGGCATCAGCTCGATAATGTTAATACCGAGGTCTCGCAAGTAGTCCAACTTTTCGATTGCGCTATCAAAGGTACCAGATGTAGCAGCGTCGGGGCGGTTGAAAGTGCCGACATGCAGTTCATAAATGACTTGATCTTGGCGCGGCGGCATGGCAAAATTAGCATCGTTCTGCCAATCGAAGTTATTATCGACAACCACCGAAAATCCCTTGTCGCTGCTAGTGATAGCTCGAGCGCGCGGGTCGTTCTTCTCGAGCAGCTGGCCGTCGGGCGTCTCGATGATGTATTTGTACTGGTGGCCTGGCTCGACATTGCGGATTAGCGCGAACCAATAGCCGTCGCCCTCGCTGGTTAGCGGCTGTTTCTCGCCCGCGGTGAACGTCCCGCTGATGAATACTTGCCGCGCAAAAGGCGCCCACACGCGGAACTCCGCTCCGCCTCTATATAATGTCACTCCTAGCTTCTTTTTGATTTGATGCGGCATAACTTATCTTATTGTAGCATAAGTGGGATGACCGAGCTTCTGTAACTTATGCAAAATCCTTTGGCACTTCTCTAGCTTCTGCGTTATAATTAGTGAATAATGAGTACAATTACCAACGACGATGTGCGTCATTTGGCACAATTAAGCAGTTTGCAGATGTCTGATGCGGAGGTTGAGTCGCTTCGCGCCGATATCGAGAAAATTATCAATTATATCAATCAGCTGGATGAGTTGGATACCGATGGTGTGGAGCCGACGTATCAGGTGACGGGTCTGCAAAACGTCTGGCGCGACGACGAAATCATTGACAGCAGCGTATCGCGGCAACAGCTGCTGGCCTTAGCAGCCGAGCAAAGCGACAATTGCGTGAAAGTGCCAAAGGTGTTGTAGTTATGAAAATTATTGAATTAGTAGATAAGGTTAAAAAAGGCGAGACCACTGCGCGGGCGCAAGTCGAGCAGTCGCTCGCCAAAGCTCAAGAAATCGAGGAATATCATGCGTTGCTCAGCCTGACGGCGGAGCGCGCTCTGCAGCGAGCTGACGAGATCGACGAGCGGATCAAAAATGGTGAGAACCCGGGCGTCCTGGCGGGCGTACCGTTCGTGGTCAAGGATAATTACTTGGCGTTCGGCGCGCCAACTACTGCGGCGGCGAAAATGCTCGAGAACTTTCAAGCGCCAGTCCAGGCGACCGTCGTCGAGAAGCTCGAGGCGGCCGGTGCGATTTGTATTGGTAAGTCGAATCTCGATGCTTTTGCGCACGGCGGTTCGACCGAGAACTCATATTTTGGCGCGACGCATAATGCCGTTGACCAAACCAAAGTAGCCGGCGGTTCTAGCGGCGGTTCAGCGGTCGTGACAGCGCTAGATGTGGTGCCGTTTGCACTTGGCACCGATACTGGCGGTTCGATTCGCCAGCCAGCCAGCTTTAACGGTGTTTACGGTTTCAAACCGACTTATGGTTTGAGCAGCCGCTACGGTGCGGTGGCGATGGCCTCGAGTACCGACACGATGGGTTGCTTCGCACGGCATGCCGACGATGTGGCATTAGTCACTAGCGTGATGGCTGGCCGCGACGACAAGGATATGACGACGCTGCCGGATTACTTTGAAATGCAGAAATCAGCAGGCGAGCATTTAAAAATTGGCCTGATCAGCGAGGCGATGGGCGACGGCGTCGACGCAGAAGTTCGCGCTAACGTTAATGATTTTGCCAATAAATTACGCGCAGCTGGTCACACGGTTGAAAATGTTGATATGCCAAGCCTTAAATATGCTTTGGCGATTTATTATATCGTCGTGCCAGCAGAAGTTTCTAGCAATCTGGCGCGCTACGACGGCGTGCGCTACGGCTATCGCGCCGAAAGTGTCAAAACGCTAGCCGAGCTCTACGGCCGCAGCCGCAACGAAGGCTTCATGACCGAGAACAAACGCCGCATCATGATCGGCAGCTATGTGCTATCCAGCGGCTTTTTCGATGCTTATTATTTGAAGGCTCAAAAGGCGCGCACTGTTTTGATTAACGAATTCAACAAGCTGTTTGAGAAGTACGATTTCTTGCTGTTGCCAACCGCGCCGACACCGGCGTTTGGCCTGGGCGAAAACACTAGCGATCCAGTCAAGATGTACTTGGCGGATGTCATGACGGTGCCGCCGAGCTTGGCAGGTTTGCCAGCGATCAGTATACCGGCAGGTAGTAGTTCTAGCGGCCTACCGATCGGCGCGCAGTTAGTCGGTCCGATGAAATCCGACGCTAAGTTGATCGCGCTAGCAGGCGATATGGAGGGTGAAAATGAACAATAATTTCGCAACGTGGTTTATTTTGATCGCGATACTGATTTTGGCGATTGTCGGTGCAGTTTTTATTGCCTTTGCTAGCAAGCGTTCGCCGAAGCTCAAAGTCGAAAAATTCCGCGCCCGCTGGCTGGCGATCGAAAATAGCCTCGACAAAGAAAGTGCTCCCAGCTGGCAGCTAGCTATCCTCAACGCTGATAAGCTTGTTGACAAAGCCTTGCGCGATAGCCGCTACAAGGGCGAGACTATGGGCGAGCGCATGAAAGCTGCTGGTAAGGTTTGGTCGAATGCTAATCATATCTGGGGCGCGCACAAAATTCGCAACCATATCGCACACGAAGCTGATGTCAAGATAAATTATGATATTGCGCGCCGCGCTCTGGCCGCTTACAAACAAGCATTGAAAGATTTAGGAGCAATCTAATGGCAGTATCCGACGAAATTTTACAACAATATGAAATGACCATTGGCATCGAGTGCCATGTCCAGCTGGCGACCAAAACCAAGTTGTTTAGCCCGGCTGATAACGACGCGCGTAATGCTGAGCCGAATAGTAAAACGCACGAGATTGACTTTGGTCTGCCAGGTATGCTGCCGGTGCTGAATAAGCACGCTGTCGAGCTGGCGGTACGCGCTGGCAAGGCGTTGAATGCACCGATTGCTCGCGTTAGCCGGTTTGATCGCAAGCATTATTTCTATCCTGACCTGCCAAAAGGTTACCAGACCTCGCAGATGTATCAGCCGATTATTTTGGCTGGCTATGTCGACGCGCCACTGGAGGATGGTTCGCTCAAACGAGTGCGGATTCATCATGCGCACATGGAAGAGGACGCCGGCAAGTTGACGCACCACGACGGCTATTCGCTGGTTGATCTCAACCGCGCTGGTACGCCGTTGATTGAAATCGTCTCTGAGCCAGACATGCATTCTGCCGAGGAGGCCAAGGCATACGCTTCGGAGCTGCACAAATTGATGGTCTATGCAGGTGTGACGCATGGTGATTTGTATCACGGTAACATGCGGTTTGATGTCAATATTTCGGTGGCTAAAAAGGGTGCGACCGAGCTCGGCAAACGCGCCGAAGTCAAGAACCTTAATTCATTCCGCAGCGTCGAGCGTGCCGCCGAATACGAGTTTAAGCGTCAAGTTGACTTGCTGGAGCGCGGCGAACCGGTAGTTCAGGAAACCCGCGGTTGGAGCGATGACAAGCAAATTACCACTTCGCAGCGCTCGAAAGAAGACGCTCAGGACTATCGCTACATGCCCGATCCGGACATTCCGCCAGTGGTGCTGCGCGATGAGGAGATCGCGCAGATTCAGGCTGAGGTGCCGATGTTGCCGGGTGAATATCGCGAAAAATTAAGCGTGCTAAATGTTGATAAATCTGTTGTCTATACTATTATGGACTTTAAGCCATATGCTGATACAGTTCTTAGTGCGCTTGACAGTAGAGGTGTTTCTGCTGCTAGGCGAATAGCGAATTGGTTTGCGTCAGTCAATACTGCCGTAACCACAGAACGGGGTGATTGTGACGCGATTGATACTTCTGGTGTTGTGCCTAAATTGGAAAGTCTTATTAAGTTATCCGATTTGGTTGACCAGGGAGAGCTCTCGAGTACGGCTGCGAAAGAAGTGTTTATTGCGGTTGTTTCAAATATAACAGATGATCCGCGCGAGTTTGCCGAAAAAAGGAACCTGTTGCAGGTATCTGACGAATCAGCCATCGCTGCCATCGTTGACGAAGTGCTCAGCGACCCAGCCTCGGCAGCTTCCATCGCCGACATTCGCTCGGGCAAAGACAAAGCCATTGGTTACCTCGTCGGTCAAGTTATGAAGCGCTCCAAGGGTCAGGCCAACCCAAGCTTGGCACAAAAATTGATTCGTGAGAGGCTATAGCTGATGATCATCATTACTGGCATCCCTGGATCTGGTAAAACGACGTTAGCAAAGCGTCTGATGCAAGATGTGGGAGTGCGTGGCGTCGCGCAAGATGCTGTCAAAGAGTTTTTGGCTGATCATCTGGGCGGAACATATACTGATCAGCAGAGCAGTGCCTTGGGCCGCGTGACTCGACGGGCAGTCTTGGAGTTGGGGATTGAATTTGAGAAATTGGGTGAGCAAATCATCATTGAGTCTGCCCTGCAAACGTCAGCTGCAGAAGAGATTTTGCGACATAGCCCACATCGACCAATTCTACAGATTTACGTGACGTGCGGCTTGGCGGAAGTAAAGCGGCGATTTTATGCTCGCAAACAATCTGGTAATCGCCACTCAGTGCACACTGATGATCTATATGATAAATTGACGGAACACGAAATTCGTGACAAATATCGTCCACTGGTTGCGGATAATATCACAACAGTGATCGTTGATTCGGAGAATTTGAATTATGCGGCACTGCGAGATACGGTGAAAGAATTTTTGATGAATAAGGCGATAACAAAGGAGAACGAGATATGAGAAAACCGACAAAAGCAGTGATTGCAGCGGCAGGATTTGGCACTAGGTTTTTGCCACAAACTAAAGCGATGCCTAAGGAGATGATGCCACTGATTGATAAGCCAATCATCCAATATGTCGTAGAGGAGTTAGTGGCTGCTGGTATTCGCGACATCATCATTGTTGGAAGTGCCAATAAGCGTGCCATTGAGGATCACTTTGACGTGCCAAATGAAGATTTGTTAGCAAATCTGCGAGCTGGTGGCGATAAGAAGCGTCCGTTGATCGACCTGGTTCACTCACTGTCAGAAATGGCTAACTTTGTGTACGTTCGCCAAAAAGGTCCATATGGCAACGCGACTCCTTTGGCATGTGCTGCGCATTTGATTGGGCCGGACGAGCCAGTGATTTATACGTTTGCTGACGACTTTATCGACGCGACACCAAGCCGTTTTCAACAGATGATTGCTGCTGCAGAGAAATTGGATGGCGCAGTGTTGTCTTGCAAAAAAATCATTGATGATGCAGAATTTGATCGCTATGGCATCGCGGCTGGTCAGCAGCTTGATGACGGAACGATTGCCATCACAAACATTGTCGAAAAACCTGGTAAAGCCAACGCACCGAGTGATTTAGCCAGTGTGAGTAGTTATTTGCTGGCGGCTGATTTCTTCCCGTACTTGGAGCGCGCCCGCCAGGAGTTTAATGGCCACGGTGAGTTTGCCATTCAGCCGATTATGCAGCGCATGATTGATGAAGGCCACAGCTTTTACGGCGTGGAAATCACCAATGGTACCTACTACGACACTGGTGATAAACTTGAATATCTCAAAACTATCATTGACTTTGGGCTGCGAGATGAAAAGCTTGGCCCCGCACTGCGTCAACATCTGACAGATCGTTTGAAATAGGCTATAATAGCACCATGAATGAGATTGTTATTATTTTGTCAATTGTTTTGGTTACCTTGATGATCATCGTCATCACATTGATGTGTTTGGTGATCAGCCTGAGTCGTCATGTCCAAAAAACCATGCAGCACTCACGAGCTATCCAGCAGAATTACACCGAAGCATCATCAATGCTTTCGGTTGTTTCTTCAGCCTTAGCGCTGGGGGCACTGATGAAAAAGTTTACGCGAAAGGCAAAACGTGGTCAAAAATAATACTTCAGAAAAGTCATTAATAAAAAGGGCTACTAAAAAAGTCATTCGTGACAATGAAAATGGCGCCCGTCAGGCAATTTTAGAAGACTTGTTCTTTGATTTTCACCGTTCTCGCCGTCAAGTTTACAGCATGAACTTTTGGCGCGGCATCTTTTTTGGCTTTGGTTCGGTGCTGGGCGCCACTCTTTCGGTGACTATTTTAGTTTGGGTACTGGGTCATCTAGTTGACGTGTTCCCACCGCTGGCTGACTTCTTCAATACACTGATCAACACCATGCAGAGTCGCCGCTAACGTGCTATACTAAGACTAATGACGACAGAGGGGAAGAATAACGGCGGTACGTCGGCGGTTTTGAAACCGTCTGATTATGTACACCTGCACAACCACACGCACCACTCACTGCTCGATGGATTAACCAAAATCCCTGACATGGTCGCCCGAGTGAAGGAGCTCGGCATGGAAGCTTGTGCTATCACTGACCACGGCACGATGTCAGGCGTCATTGAGTTTTATAAAGCAGCCAAGAGTGCTGGCATCAAGCCAATCATCGGTATCGAGACCTACGTGGCAGCCCGCACTCGCCACGACCGCGACCCTGCCAAGGACAAGGCACGCTATCACCTGACGCTACTCGCCATGAACCACAAGGGCTATCAAAACCTGATGCAGCTCAGCACTATCGCCAACCTCGAAGGTGTCTACTACAAACCACGCATTGATCACGAGCTCCTGGAGCAATACAACGAAGGTATCATCTGTATGTCCGGCTGTATCGGTGGTGAGCTGGGCGAGAATTTGCGCAATGACGATTATGAAAAGGCTAAGGAAATCGCTGGCTGGTATAAGTCAGTCTTTGGTGATCGCTATTACATGGAGCTGCAAGATCACGGCCATCCCGAGGCGCGCAGCCACTGGCCAGAGCAGAAAAAGGTCAATGATTACATCGAGCGCATCAGTGAGGAACTAGACATTCCGTGCGTTGTGACCAGCGACGGTCATTATCTTAATCACGAAGACCAAGAGGCACATGAGATTCTGCTATGCGTTGGTACCGGTGCGTATTTGAGCGATGAAAAGCGGATGAGCTTGAAGGATTTTGAGCTGCATTTGACGACACCAGAAGACATTATTTCACGGTGGCAAAAAACCAACCCACAGGCAATTGCCAACACCAAAGCCATCGCCGACCGCTGTGACGTGGAGATCAAACTCGGCGATATTCTCATCCCGAAATTCCCAACACCAAACGGCGAGTCTGAAAAAGAATATCTGGATCATCTGGTGTATAGCGGCATGGCGGCGCGGTACGCTGGCATGAAGTTGGAGGACGCAAAGAAACTGCCAAACGACGAGCTGCGTGCCATGTTGTCTGACGATCAAATCGAGCGGCTAGACATGGAGTTTGGCGTACTCGACAAGATGGGTTATAATGGCTACTTCCTCATCGTTCAGGACTTTATCAACTGGGGCAAATCTCAAGGGATTATTTTTGGACCAGGGCGTGGCTCAGCAGCTGGCTCCATCATCGCCTATGCCCTGAACATCACCGACCTTGATCCGCTACATTATGACCTGCTGTTCGAGCGTTTCCTTAACCCTGACCGTATTTCCATGCCCGACATCGACATCGACATTCAAGATACGCGCCGCGGCGAAGTGATCGAATATTGTGCCAAGAAATATGGCTCAGAACGAGTCGCCAACATATGTACCTTTGGTACCATGGCAGCGCGTGCCTCGGTGCGTGATGTGGCGCGGGTATTGCAGGTGCCGTACGGCGAATCTGACCGGCTGGCCAAGCTCATCCCACCGCCAGTCCAGGGTCGCCATGTACCGATCAAAAAGTCGCTGGAGGAAGACCCTGACCTTAAAAAAGAATACGAGACCAACCCAACCGCTAAGACGGTTTATGACTTTGCCTCACGGCTAGAAGGGACCATTCGTTCGCACGGCGTGCATGCTGCCGGCGTGGTGATCGCGCCAGATGATTTGGTGAAATACGTGCCACTCGAGATGGCGCAAAAGGGTGTGGTGGCAACGCAGTATCCGATGGGCCCGGTCGAGGAACTGGGGCTATTGAAGATGGACTTTTTGGGCCTGTCTAACTTGTCTATCATTAACAATGCCCTGCGCATTATCCGTAAAGTTTACAAAACAGACATCGATCTGTCGCACTTGTCGCTGGATGATGAAGAAACTTACAAATTATTCCAGCGTGGCGATACCACTGGCGTATTCCAGTTGGAATCGGCCGGTATGAAGCGGTATCTGCGTGAGCTCAAACCAAGTGTCTTTGAAGACATCATCGCCATGGTGGCGTTGTATCGCCCGGGCCCGATGCAGTTTATCGACTCATTCATCAAGCGTAAACACGGCGAAGAGGAGATTACCTATTTGCATCCTGGTATGGAAAACTCACTGAAGAATACCTACGGTATTTTGGTTTATCAGGAGCAATTTATGCAGATTTCCAAAGAATGGTGTGGCTTTACCGGCGGACAGGCGGACACTCTGCGTAAAGCGGTGGGTAAAAAGAAAATCGACCTGATGAAAAAGGTTAAACCAGAATTTGTCGAGGGCGCGGTCAAGGTTGGTGGTGCGACCAAGGAAATTGCTGAGCAGTTCTGGGATGCGCTGGAGGAATTTGCTAACTACTGTTTCAATAAGTCGCACGCGGCGTGTTACGGCCTGATCGCCTACTGGACGGCGTACCTCAAGGCGCACTATCCTGTAGAATTTATGGCGGCTCTTATGTCAAGTGTGA
>ERZ773214.1960-NODE-1960-length-11523-cov-89.207447_pt1 | contig 11523 bp, 9 predicted proteins | sample MGYA00511238_ERZ773214 | MGnify/ENA primary metagenome ERZ773214 (study PRJEB29015, sample SAMEA2738157) | human oral metagenome | biome: human oral; feature: human-associated habitat; material: saliva | place: China | collected 2259 ...
CCTTCGTGGACGGCGGCCTCTTCCAGCTGACCGAGGACGCGATGCGCGCCTGCGCAGCCCGTTCGGCAGAAATGAGCCAGCTGTACACCGCTGACGAGGACTAGTCATTACGGACTAACCAGTGGGGACTAATGCCGCTCAGTAGCGCCGCTCTGACTAGGTGAAACTACAGAAAACTGGGTAAAACTACAGAAAAACAGCCTCCTCCCGGCAGAACGGGAAGAGGCTGTTTTTCTATGTCTAGAGGAAAAACGCGCTTAGGGGCGCGCCGCGAAACGCTCAATCAAATCCACCTGACCGGACACAATCAGAATGTCACGCGAGTGAATGCGGGTAGTCGCGTCCGCGTAGGTGAAGTCCTCACCGGGGGACTTAATACCGACCACAGACACGCCGTACTTGGAGCGGATATCCGACTCGGCGAGGGTGAAGCCGTGGGTTTCCTTCGGCGGGCGCATCTTCGCAATCGCGAAGTCGTCATCAAACTCAATGTAGTCCAGCAGTCGACCCGAGACGAGGTGCGCGGCGCGGCGGCCAGCGTCCGCCTCCGGGTAGACCACGTGGTGCGCGCCAATACGTTCCAGAATCTTGCCGTGTGCGGGGGTGATAGCCTTCGCCCAGATACGCTCCACGCCAATGTCCACCAGGTTCGCGGTAATCAGCACGGACGCCTCCACGGAGGTGCCAACACCCACCACGGCGGAACCGAACTCGTCCGCACCCAACTGGTGCAGGGTGTCGATATCGGTCGCATCGGCGGAGACCACGTGGGTCAGCACGCCGGACCACTTCTGCACCAGCTCGGGGTCCTTCTCGATGGCGAGAACCTCTTTATTCTGCACGCGCAGCTGCGCGGCAACAGCGGCGCCGAAGCGTCCCAAGCCGATGACGAGGACGGGGGCGTTATGTGCACTAGCCAATGGTGGGCCTTTCTTCGGGGAACTTGTAGAGGCGGCGGCGTGAACGCATCGCCAGGCCGGTTGCGGCGGTTGTAGTACCCACACGACCAATGAGCATCAGAACGCTGAGCACGTACACGCCTGCCGGAGGTAGGCTGGCGGAGAGGCCGTTTGAGAGGCCGCAGGTCGCGAAGGCGGAGATGACCTCGAAGATGACTTCTTTGAGGTCTGCGCCGCTAATGATGAGAATCGATGCGGTGCCAACACCTACCACGGTAGCACCCATAACGATCACAGAGATGGCAATGCGCAGAGAGGATTCGGGGATGGTGCGATTGAACGCTACGACCTTCTGGTCACCTCGAGCCTCGGCAAGAATCGACAGGGCAATCACGGCGATGGTGGTGACCTTCACGCCGCCTGCGGTCGAGCCGGAGCCGCCACCAATGAACATGAGCGTGTCCGTCAGTAGCGTGGAGACGGGGGTGATGGCGTCCATGTCAACCAGGTTGAAGCCGCCCGAACGCATCATTACGGAGGCAAAGATGGCGTTGAGGATTTTATCGCCGGGAGAGTAGGAACCGATGGTTGCGGGGTTATTCCATTCGAAAAGGCCCCAGAAGAAGGCACCAAAACCGAAGAAGAAGAGGGTGGTGACCACGGTCAGTTTTGCGGTGAGCTGCCAGTGTGAGGGCCGGAAAGGGTTGCGCTGAATCGCAATGAACACGGGGAAACCGAGCGAGCCGAGGAACACCGCGATGCAGATGGGTACGAGCAGGAAGAGATCGTGGCCGTAGGGTACGATGCCGTCCGAGTGCGGGGTGAATCCGGCGTTGTTGAATGCAGAAACCGAGTAGAAAATGCCGTGCCACAGAGCCTCATGTGGTGCTTCGCCGAGCGCGAGGAAGCGCGGGGTGAGGAGCATCGCAATGAACGCTTCGATGGAGAAAGACGCGTACGCCACCGCTTTAATGATGCCGCCGACCTCGCCGAGTCGGCTGATGTTCAGGTCTTCCTGGGCGATGAGTTTGGTGCGCAGACCCATTTTGCGGCCGATAGCCAGCGCCAGCAGGGAGGTGATGGTCAGCGTGCCCAGGCCACCCACCTGGCAGGCGAGAAGAATCATTGCCTGACCGAAGGTTGACCACTGATCTGCTGTGGAGACGGTGGTCAGACCGGTCACGGTGACCGCGCTGGTTGAGGTGAAGACCGCGTGGTGTAGCGCGACGCGCTGCCCGTCTGCCGAAGAAATCGGCAGGGACAGCATGACGGTGAAGAAGCTAATGACTAGAAAGAACGCGCTGATTGCGGTGCGTGAGGGGGACGCCAGAACCGAGGAATCAATGAAGTCGCGGAAGCGTTCGAGAGTCTTCTGGTTGAACTCTAGCGGGGTTCGTTTGCGCTGAGTCTTGGAGTCTTCGTGGTCACGTAGGGTAGGCAGACGGTCAAGATCGATGCCGGGCACGCTGGTGAGGATGCTGAGGTTTTCAGCTTCGCGGCGGTCGCGGCGGCTTCGGCGAACCTGCTGCTTTTGGGGTTCGGAGGTGGCACCGCTGAGGGTGTCCCAGCGGCGGTTGAGCTGGCCCTGGGGGTGGTGGTGTCGGCGCCGGGTGCGGCGGATGATGCGTCCCATGCGCCTCCTTCAGCGAGTGTCTGGGTGTTGATGTGTTGGGCGGCTGTTTGAGCCTGTGTTTAACGCCTTCTAGTGTATCGCGCCGGGTGCCTGCTGAGGGGGTTGAGGCTCTGGTGGTTTGGGGGTAAATATGTGAGCTTGGAGAAGGCGGGCGGTTGGTTTTGTGGGTGGAACCACGAAAACTATATATTCTGAATTAGCTATATAAGTATTGAGGGGCCGGGTGGCTCGCATATGCCTAGGATGAGATACAGGAAATCACCACGAGATGTGATAGGCACTTCATGCTTTTCTCCCTTTCAGTGCTCCATGTTGGGTTAGCATTCAGTAGTCTTTCAGAATTTTTGAAGGTAATTTCTGTATCACCCTCATTCTAAGCTTGAGGCGCCACTTTATATGTCATAATCGCTATATGCATTCTGATGTTTTTTCTGTCATCGCGGATCCGACTCGCCGCCGAATTGTGCGTATTCTCGCTGAGCAAACCCACACGGTGGGCGCAGTGGTTGAAAAGCTGGGCATGAGCCAGCCGACCATTTCGAAGCACCTGAAAGTCCTTCGCGATGCAGATGTGGTCTCCGTGACCGTGGAGGGGCAGCGTCGCCTCTACTCCCTGAACCCGGATGTATTCGCCACCGTGACCGAGTGGATTAACGAGACCGTTCAGATTGCGCGCCAGTCCAATGAGGCGCACGCGCCCGTGGCACTGCCCGGTGGCGTGACTGCATCTGCCTCCGACAAGGCGACGGCTGAGAAGCCGGTCGAGAAGACCTCCGAAAAGAGTGCTCAGAAGCCCGAGGCGACCGACTCTAAGACTCTTACCGTTGAGGCACCCACCCCCGAGGAAATCGAGCAGGCTCGCATTCAGCGCGCCCGCGCACAGCACCTGACTCCCAGCGCGCGCATCTACTCGCGCCCTGCGGAACAAGTAGCTGACAGCACCGCTTCCGAAGCTGTCGCTGAGAAGACTGGAGCTGCTGAGCCCACCTCGCAGGAAGAGGCAGTGGATAGCACCCCGATGCGCCCCTTCACTCCCGCATCCTACGGTTACGACGCTGGGGTGACCCCCGCGGCGTCGGCAACCCCCGCTCAGCCCGCTACCCCCGCGGCACCTGCTGAGGCTAAGCCTGTCGTAGCGCAGAAGCCGGTGGCATTCCCTCAGCCTGCGGCTGTGGTGCCTTATGGCATCGACCCCGCTGCGGTTGTGGGTGGCTCGATTCAGCCTATCCCCGTGATCCCCGAGGCTGTTGTGCTTGAAAAGATCGCCGAGGAAAAGGCTACCGACGAAAAGGGCGCAGCTGAGAATCCTGTTGCACCCGCTGAGTCCGTCAAGGAAGAAGCAACCCGCAAGGAATTTGCAGCTGAGGATTCTGCAGTTGAAAAGTCTGTGATTGCGAAGAACGTAATGGATGAAGTCGCGGCAGAAGAGCCCGTGAAGGCTGAATCTGTTGAGGCTGAGTCTGTTGAGGCTGAGTCTGTTGAGGAAGCAGCTTCGCCCGCAGAAGCTACTGAGAAGGCTGAACTCGGTAAGGTCGAGCTTGCCAATGATGAGCTCACCAATGATGAGCCTGTCGAGGGTGAGCCTGCTAAGGCTGAAGCCTCCGCTGAGGAGCCCGAGTATCAGACCATGCCCGCTTACGATTCGGTGTACCGCCCCAGCACTGAGACGAACAGCGACGAGGCGAAGGACAACCACCGCGGTGGCCTCTTCGGCTTCCTGCGTGGCCGCCGCCGCTAAGACGGGCGGCTAGGGGCTGCCCTGCCGATCACTTCCGGCATTAACTCTCTGTAAAGCACACACACTCTCACTCACTTTTTGACCGAAAGACGCATTCACGTGGCTATTCATCGTAAAATTCTGCGCTGGCTCGAGAACGAACTGTTCGAGGGCAACATTCAGCTGGGTCAGGATCTGCCCAGCGATAGCGAAATTGCGCGCGCTATTGGTGTGGGTCGTTCCCGTACCCGCGAGGCTCTACGCACCCTGGAAGATATGGATCTGGTGCAGCTGTACAACGGTCGCGGCAAGGAAATGCTGGTGCACCTGAGCGATGAGCCGGCTTCCGCGGCGAGTGCCGCTCTGCGCCTGCACATGTCTAGCTCGCGTTACCCGACTCGTGACCTGGTGCAGACCCGTATTCTGCTGGAAAGCTGGGCGATTGCGCGTATTGACCCGAAGACCGCCTCCTTCGCGGAGCTGGACGAGGTCCTGGCGCAGATGGAAGATTTCGACCTGTCGATTCGTGATTTCCTGGAGCTTCTGCTGACTTTCCACCACCAGGTGATGCGTTGTGCGGGTAATGAGTTGCTGGTGGGTCTGCTCGCGTCGGTGCGTCAGCCGAGTTTTGAGTCGATGCTGTCGCTGGTGGGCCGTATGCCGCTGTGGAGTAGCGCTGTGGAGCGTCTGCGTGCTGAGAGCCGCGCTATTGCGGAGGCTTTGAAGGCGGGCGATTCGGCGACGGCTCGTGCCATGGTGATTGGTCAGCTACGCGGCATGTATGCCGATGCCGGTATTGACCTGGAGCAGGAGGCGACCTCTGCGAACGGTCTGCCGGGTGAGCCGATTGCTTCTGAATTTGCGCCGGTTGATGTGGACGAGTTTGCCGCCGATGACTTTGACGATTTGATGCAAGATGATGCGTCCTTCGCTGATGCGGGGGCACTTCCTGCTACGGATGCGCCTGAGCCTGTAGCGGAGCCTGCTGTTGAGGCCCCGGCTGAGTCTGCGCAGTCTTCTGCGGTGGAATACAAGGTGCCTGAAGGCGATGTCGTCTACATTGAGGAGACGGCTTCTGAGAGCTCTGCCGAGCGTGTTGATGAGCCTGCCGAGATTCTTCCGGGTTCTGAGGTTTCTGATCGGGCAGAACGCGCTGTTCCGGTTGCGTCCCAGCCCGCACCTGCTGTAGCTTCCGCAACCCCCGCACAGCCTGCCGCTCATTCGGTGAGCCCGGATGTGCCGCTGAGCTTCGGCACCCCGCGCCGCAGCACCCCGGTAGCGCAGGCTGCACCCGCCTCCCAGGCTCCTGCCGCGCAGAATTTTAGCTCGCAGACTCCCAGCGGTCAGTTGCCGAGCGTGCCTGCCGCGCACGCGCAGGAAGAGGCTGAGGGCCCCGCGAAGGTTCTGCGTGCTTCTACGGCGGCTCCGCGTCGTCGTAGCGGTCAGATTATTTCTCCGGTGCGTGCGACCATTATTAAGCCCGTGGATCGTAGTAGAGTGCTGACTGCGCCTGACCGTACCGCGCGTCCTGCGGCTGTTGTGACTGCCGCGGCTCCTGCGGAGACTGAGTCTTCTGAGAAGGTTCTGCGTGCTCCGGCGCGCCAGGAGGCGCCCGCTGTTCAGTCTGCTGAGCCTACCCGTCTTGAGGCGGCAGCGACCATCCACGACACCTATGAGAAGCTTCCGCATGATGAGCCGGTGCAGGAGCGCCGCGGTATCTTCTCGAAGATGAAGCGTTTCTTTGGCGTGGATGTGTACGAGCCTGAGGAAGCTCAGGAGAGCGCCGAGAAGGATCAGGCAGTGAAGGAGCCGGCTGTGAATGCTGAAGCGAAGCCTGAGCCCCAGCCCGCCGTGGATGCGGAGGCGCTGGCTCGTGCCGAGGCTGAGCGCGCTGAGCGTTTGAAGGCGTTGCACGCGGCGGCTGAGCAAGAATCTGCTGAGGAAAGCCCTGCTGAGGAGGTTTCTGCAGAAGAGCCGGTTGAAGAAACCGCTGAGGAATCTAACCCCGCGCAGGAATTGACGCAGGAATCGGCTGAGGAGCCGGTAGAGGCCGACTCCCAGGCTGAGGAGAGCTCTTCTGAGGGTGCTGCAGCTTCTTCTGGTTCGGTGCTGTCTCACGGCCGCGGTAAGGGCTCGAAGAAGTCGAAGAAGAAGCGCCGTTAGGGCTGCCGAATCCCCGTTTTCACCCGGAAATACCCTCGATAAGCCTGCGGGAAAAGCGTAAATTCAGGGAAAAACTCCTGAAAAGCCGCTCTCAAATGGTGAAAATGGGGGTAAACCTAGTACTCTAGGTAGGTAGCGCTCTAAAACGCAAGGGTATTTCTGTGCCTAAAATGCGTTTTGGATCGGTTATACCGGTATAAATATCCCCGGGTAGCTACCGAGTCGAATGGCTCGGCCGGGTACGAGTAAAGTGAGGAAATCCTATGGGTTCCGTTATCAAGAAGCGCCGCAAGCGTATGTCCAAGAAGAAGCACCGCAAGCTGCTTCGTAAGACCCGCCACCAGCGCCGCAACAAGAAGTAAATAGACTTCTTTCGCCCCGCCCTCCGTCCGGAGAGGCGGGGTTTTTGCGTTCCTGCAGTTTCGCGGGCTGGGTTTTATACGCGGGGTTTTGTACGCCGGGTTTGGTATTTGTAGAGGGGATGTGCGGGTTACCTGTTTGGGGTGCGGCGCGCTATCTGAGAGACTGGGATTATGACTGAAACTTCCACCATTAAAGTTCACCTCATGCGTCACGGCGAGGTGCACAACCCCGAGCGTATCGTGTACGGCCGTCTGCCCGGCTACCGTCTGTCCGATAAGGGCCAGCAGATGGTGCGTCTGAGCGCTCAGGAGTTCGAGGCTCGTGCTGAGCGCGGCGCCCGTTTCGTGCATCTGGTCTGCTCGCCGTTGCAGCGTACCCGTGAGTCTGCCGCCCCAGTTGAGGAGTTGCTGGGCCTGACCGCGCAGCCGGATGAGCGCGTCATTGAGGCGGATAACTACTTTGAGGGTCTGCACGTGAACGCGCAGGAGTTGCTGAAGAACCCGCGTCACTGGACGAAGCTGTACAACCCGGCGCGCCCCTCCTGGGGTGAGTCGTACCTGGATCAGATTCGCCGTATGGCTGCGGCTGTTCAGGATGCGGCGCGTACCGCCTACGAGTTGGGTGGCGAGGGTGCGGAGGCGATTATCGTGTCGCATCAGCTGCCGATTTGGATTACTCGCCTGGGCGTTGAGGGCCGCATGCTGCAGCATGACCCGCGTGCCCGTGAGTGCAACCTGGCGTCGATTACGACTTTGGCGTTTAGCACCACTGATTTTGAGCATGAGATGCCGCATTTTGTGGGGTATGCGGAGCCTGCTGCGCCGCTGTACGGTGGCGTGATTCAGCTGCCCGGTAGCTAGTTCCTCAAGCTGGTTTGAGCATAGTAAGAGGCTGTGAGCCTATCCGTTATGGATGCGCTCACAGCCTCTTTCTGTACACCTTGAGGGGCGCGGGCCTAGCTGTCCTGGCTAGTTCTGCCCGTTACCCTGATTCGGGGTGCCGTCCTCAGGATCCTTAAGGTCGGGGTCCTTAGGCGCAGAATCCTGTTTGTTGTGCGATTCTGCTTCGCGGCTACGGCGTTCGCGTTCTGCTTTTGCTTTGAGCCAACGCAGGTACTCTTCATCGTCGTCGGGGGAAGATACCGAGGGCGTCGGGGTGTTGCGTCGCTGACCGAAGCCGCGGCGAGCGCCTGCTGCGGGCTGCGCCTTGGGGCGGCCCAGGATGAGCCACATGAGTGGGCCCACCACGGGGAAGAGCAGGGTGACGAGAACCCACAGCCACTTGGGCAGGGTGCGCGCCTCGTGTGCGGGGGTGCGGACGGCGTCCAAGAGGGTGTAGAGGGTCAGCCCCACGATGAGGGCGGCACCGCCAATAATCAGCATGGCTCGAATCATAAGCACTACTATGACATACCGCCGCGTTATCGCGGAACTATGAACAGGGTGCCCGCTAGCGGCGTAACGGCGCGGTAATCCGGCGCAGATTTGTGGGTCGGCTTAGTAGCCGGTGAACACCTCAACCTCGTGGCTAATAATATCCAGCGAACCCAGCCACACGGCGAGGGCTAGAATCACGGAGTACACGAGCGCCACAATACCCGCCTGCTTGAGCACGGGAATCAGCTCGCGGCCGCCGCGCGTCCACACGGTCACGCAGGAGTGGATGGTCGGGCCGACCAGCAGGAAGATCAGTAGGAACCAGGGGTTCTCATCGAGCAGGAGCACGCCCAGACCCAGCGCCAGCGCCATCTCCACGATGTAGGTGATGCGCGACCAGCGTTCGCCCAGGCGGACCGCCATGGTCAGCTTGCCCGCCTCAATGTCGGTGGGAATGTCACGCACGTTATTCGCCATGAGCAGCGCACAGGAAATCAGACCAATACCGATAGCGCCAACCCAGCCGAGCAGGGTCAGGGTGTGCGCCTGCGTGTAGAGGGTGCCCAGGGTCGCGACCAAACCGAAGTAGACGAAGACGAACACGTCGCCCAAGCCCATGTAGCCGTAGGGGTGCTTGCCGCCGGTGTAGCCCCACGCCGCGAAGACGCTGGAGGCGCCAATCGCCAGGAACCACCACTGGTTCGCCAGAGCCACCAGGGCAAGACCCGCAAGCATTGCTAGGCCGAAGCATGCGAAGGCGGCGAACTTGACGGAGCGGGGGCTCGCCACGCCGGAACCGACGAGGCGTAGCGGACCCACGCGGTCTTCGTCGGTGCCCTTGATGCCGTCGGAGTAGTCGTTGGCGTAGTTCACGCCGACCTGCAGGAAGAACGCGACGAGGAACGCCAAGAACGCGTAGAGCGGCTTAAATGCGTTGATCTCGTAGGCGGCAGCTGAGCCGGCAATAATGGGGGCGACGGCGAGCGGCAGGGTGCGCAGGCGAGCGCCTTCAATCCATTGGGCGGCAGTTGCCACGGGGGTTCCTTCCGGGTCTAAGTGCGTATGATGCGTGGGTGTTGTGCGTGAGGGGTTGTGCTGTGACGGTCAGGGCGTGCGGGCGGCTGCGTGTACGGGGCAAAAACCTGCGGATGAGCCTGCTTTAGCCCTGACGGTAGTCTCTGTCCAGGATACTGTATATTTTTGCGCGGTCCGGCTTGCCGGTGCTGGTGAGCGGGAAATCCGGCAGGATGCTCAGCTGCTTGGGTGCGGCGGGGGCACCGAGCTTTTCGGCGCAGCGGGCACGCAGCAGGGCGCAGAGGTCTTCGTTCAGTGCGGGGTTATTCTCAGTAGGTGTAGCCGCGGTACCGACAGAAGGTACCAGCGTGACCGCGGCGGCAATGGCGGTGCCCCAGCGGGCATCGGGTAGGCCGATGACGCAGGCTTCGCGCACGGCGGGATGCTCTTCGAGGACGGTCGCCACAGCGCGGGCGGAGATTTTTACGCCTCCGCTGATGAGTACGTCGTCGCTACGACCGAGCACCTGCAGGCGCGGCGCATTGTCATGTGCAGTGCTGTCGGTGCCGTGCGCAACGCTGTCAGGGTCGTGCGTGGGGCTGAGCAGACCGTAGTCGTCAGTGCGGTACCAGCGGGTGTCATCGGCGGTGGTGAAGAAGTGCTCGGCGGTGCGGGCGGCATCGCCAATGTAGCCACTGGCGAGGTGCGCGCCGCTGATCCAAATACGGCCCACCTGCGCGGGCTTTCCCTCAATATCCGGCGCTGTGGGCATACTTTCTTCGGGCATGCCTTCTTCGGGCACGAGCTCCACCCGCACGCCGGGCAGCACAGCGCCTGAGTAGACGCATCCGCCGGCGGTTTCGGCACTACCGTAGGTGGTCACCGTGTTCAGCCCCAGCGCGGTGGAGGCGGCGAGCAGGTCGGCGCTGGCGGGGGCGCCTCCGAGCAGGATTCCGGTGAAAGAGCCGAGCGCCTCGTGAATCTCAGCGCCCAGGGACGGGTTGGCGTCCGCGCTTTCAAGGAGCTTATGCAGCTGGGTGGGTACGAGGGAGATAAACCGGCGTGCCGAGCTCATTCGCTCAACCGCCTGCAGGAAAACTTCGGGGCTAAAGTGCACCGGCTCGGTCACGGAGCAGGCAATGACGGGGGAGGTGCCGGCGAGCACGGAGCGGGCGAGCACCTGCGCACCGGCAATATAGTGCGCGGGAAGAGCCAACAACCACTGCGAGGCGGCATCGGAGTTTGAACCGAAGAAGTTCTCGGTGGCTGCCGCACTGGCGGCAAGAGCTCGCGCGGTCAGTGCGGTGCGTTTGGGGGTTCCGGTGGATCCGGAGGTGCCCACCACCAGGGCAATAGAGCTATCCGACCCTGCATGTTCCGCACCCGCCGCGAACTCACCCAGCAGCTGCTCAAAAGCACCCAGCATGGCGTGAGGGTCGGCGGGCTGATCGGCGCGCACCTGTACCGCCTGTGGGTGCAGGGCAGCCTCCTGCGGGGCGGGGGAGGGCACGAGCCCGGGTACGGGGGTGTTCATCATGGCTAAATCCTTAGCGGCTGTTGGTAGCGGCTGCGTGCTTATGAGCCGGGGTGTCATATGTCTGGGGAAAAAGGAGCGGGGCGGCAGCAAATGCGCCGGAGCCGGATTCTTAGCTGAGGGTATCAGGGTTGAATCCGGCTCCGAGCCTATGCATCTGAAACTACTTCTGCAGGGAGTTGCCTCTTAGAAGTAGTAGGGGTAGTTGGACCAGTCCGGGTCACGCTTCTGCAAGAACGCGTCGCGGCCCTCCACAGCCTCGTCGGTCATGTACGCCATGCGGGTTGCCTCACCGGCAAAGACCTGCTGGCCGAGCATGCCGTCGTCGGGCAGGTTGAAGGCGTACTTGAGCATGCGGATTGCCTGCGGGGACTGGCGGGCGATGTGCGCCGCGTATTCCAGGCCCTTGTTCTCGAGCTCTGCGTGGGGGACTACGTCGTTAACCGCGCCCATTTCGTACATGCGCTGTGCGTCGTATTCCTTGGCGAGGAAGAAGATTTCGCGGGCGAACTTCTGACCCACCTGGCGTGCGAGCAGTGCCGAACCGTAGCCTGCGTCGAAGGAACCGACGGTTGCGTCGGTCTGCTTGAACTTGCCGTACTCTTCGGAGGCGATGGTCAGGTCAGCCACCACGTGCAGGGAGTGGCCGCCGCCAGCAGCCCAGCCGGAGACGAGGGCGATAACGACCTTGGGCATGGTGCGGATGAGACGCTGCACTTCCAGGATGTGCAGTCGGCCTGCGCGTGCCGGGTCGATGCTTTCTGCGGTGTCGCCGCTGGCGTAGTGGTAGCCGTCGCGGCCGCGGATGCGCTGGTCGCCGCCGG
>ERZ773214.1961-NODE-1961-length-11520-cov-163.430266_pt1 | contig 11520 bp, 11 predicted proteins | sample MGYA00511238_ERZ773214 | MGnify/ENA primary metagenome ERZ773214 (study PRJEB29015, sample SAMEA2738157) | human oral metagenome | biome: human oral; feature: human-associated habitat; material: saliva | place: China | collected 2259 ...
CGGCGCCCCCTCCGGCTGCGTTGATCTTGTCGATCAGCTCCCCCTTGCGCAGGCCCGACAAACCACGGATACCCATTGACTGTGCCAACGAGCGCAGCTCGGGGATACGCAGTGCAGACAAGTCTTGGGTGGTGTCCTTTTCGGTCACGAAAGTCCTTTCCTGGGGCGACGCTCGATGCGCCGCATACGGCAGACACACAAAACCACGAAGGGAGGATGCAAACTCCACGGTGGAAACGGTTTTTAATGGGTGGTGTTCTGCGATGTGAATTCTCTACGAGCCGCGGCCAACAATCTTATGTGGCCCAGTGGGGTACTTGCGCGTTACTCACGCCTTTCACCCCACGCGCCCGCAGGCTGCCACCATAATAGCGCACACCCCGACGAGACGCCGCATCAACACGCTAAAGTGAGTGCATGCGCAGCACAATGCAAGATCGCCCCCTCAACGTGTCCCGCATTCTGGAATATGGGCGTGTGATTCACGGCGATACCCCTGTGACCACGTGGGTGGGTGAAGGCGCCGGCGGCACCGAGCACACTACCTTCGCACAAATTGGAGCCCGCGCCAGTGCACTTGCTCACGCTTTGCGTGACGAACTCGGCATTACCGGTGATCAGCGCGTCGGCACCTTGTTGCCAAATTGTTCGGAACACGTCGAAGCATTGTTCGCTGTCAGCTGCATGGGGGCCGTATTTAATCCGCTGAATAAGCAGTTGATGGATGACCAGATCATCCACATCATCAACCACGCCGAGGACCGGGTAATCATCACCGACGCCCACTTAGCTCACCAATTGGCACCTTTGCTCGAGCACTGCCCAGGCGTTCGTAGCGTCGTCATCACAGGCGTAGAAGGTTTCGAGGCTGCCAAGCAGGTTATGCCTGAGCAGGTCGACGTGTATTCCTACGAGGTTTTAATCGATGGCCGACCGACCACCTACCCCTGGCCGGAGCTTGAGGAAACTACCGCCGCCGCGTTGTGTTATTCCACTGGCACCACTGGCGCACCGAAGGGCGTGGCCTATTCACACCGCAGTATGTACCTGCACTCTTTGAGCTTGCGGACCACCGATTCCTTCGCCGTGTCGCACGGCGTTCCTTTTCTATGTTGCGTGCCGATCTATCACGTCCTGAGCTGGGGCGTTCCGGTGGCGGCATTCATGTCTGGGGCGCCTCTAGTGTTCCCGGGCAGCGACCTGCAGCCGGCGTCATTGGCGAAATTGATTGCTGCTACCCATCCTCGGGTGGCTAATGGTGTGCCTACGCTGTGGATTTCTCTGATGGTGCACTACTTGAATAATCCGCCCGAGCGGATGAGCTTGACCGAGATTTTCGTCGGCGGTTCCCCTGCCCCGCCGATTCTGATCAAGTTGTGGGAGGAGCACTACGGCGTGGACGTCATTCACGTGTGGGGTATGACGGAAACTTCCCCCATTGGCACCGTGGCTCGCCCACCGTATGGGGTATCTGGGGAAACCCGCTGGAATTATCGAATTAGCCAAGGCCGTTTCCCTGCATCCTTGGAATACCGCGTGGTTAATGACGGCGCGGTGGTCACCGGCACCGACCGCAATCAAGGCGAAATTCAGGTGCGCGGCAACTGGGTAACTGGCAGCTACTATCACTCCCCCACCAGCGACGATGGCGGCCTCGCGCATACTTTCCGTGGAAAAGATGTTAATGACGCCGCGTCGAAGTTCACAGCTGACGGGTGGTTGCGTACCGGCGATGTTGGGTCGGTGACTAAAGACGGTTTCTTAACCATCGAAGATCGCGCCCGCGACGTCATTCGTTCTGGAGGTGAATGGATTTACTCCGTTCAGATCGAAAACCTTGTCATGGAGGCGCCGGAGGTTGTGGAGGCCGCTGTCATTGGTTTCCCCGATGATAAGTGGGGCGAGCGACCCTTGGCGGTCACAGTGCTGCACAGTGGAGTCCCGCCCACGACGGATACTGCCGAAGCCTTGCGCGATGCACTAAGACCCAAGCTTCCGCGCTGGATGCTGCCCGAATATTGGACCTTTGTTAAGGCGATCGACAAGACCTCCGTCGGCAAGTTCGACAAGAAGGATTTGCGGGCTCATCTACGCGAAGGTGACTTCACCGTCATCAAATTGAAAGGCCCTGGCGAATAGCTTCGGTATACGTACCATCGACAGCTACGTTGGCGACTGGTACCAAGTGGCACTCATTCCCCAGCCCTACAATCTCCAGTGCGCCCGCGACTAAAACTCTTGCACCTTCCTGACAGCCCCCACGACCGGAGGGATGGAAGTCATCCGCCCGGTCTGCCAGCTGTAGGACGTTAAAACGATTCGACCTCTACGGGGCCCGCGATCGGCAGCTTCATCACCTGAAGCCCAGCCGCGCGGACCTCTTCTACGATTTCTTCCCGTATCGGCTCAGTGGACAGCACCAACGCGGTGGGGCCAGCACCCGAAAGGAATGCTGCATAACCCCGGTTACGCAGACGGTTAACCCACTCGGCGGTAACTGGAAGAACATCTGCGCGGTACGGCTGGTGCAGGCGATCACGCGTACCCTCCCACAAAAGCTCGGGATGATGCTGCAGCGCAACCGTCATAACAGCCACACGAGACACGTTGAAACGAGCATCGATGTGCGTTACATCAGACGGAAGCACTCGGCGAACCGCTTCGGTTGAGGCCTTGAAACCAGGAACCAGCGCGGTTGCGTGAATGCTTTCGTGCACGGGGATGCGCACAGCCCGATACTGCGGGTCAGTTTCACCATCGACGGGGATATCCGTCCAACTCACCACAGCATCGCCGAGTACAGAGGCAGCTGCGTTGTCGGGGTGCCCCTCAAAGGCACTGGCCAGCTGAACAACTTCAGACTCGCTCAGAACACCCCCGGCTAACCCATTAGCCGCTGCAACGCCTGCGACAGCTGCAGCAGCGGAGGAACCCAAACCGCGAGACTGCGGGATCACATTGTGGCAAACAACCTTCAAACCGGGCACTTCGACCCCTGCGGCGGCCAAGCCGGAACGAATAGCGCGAACAACCAAGTGGCGTTCGTCCAGGGGAAGCTCCCCCTCGCCTTCCCCGTGGATTTTCACCTCAAGGCCGGAGTCGACAACGTGGACTTCCACGACGTCATATAACCCAAGCGCCAAACCCAAGGTGTCAAACCCAGGCCCCAAGTTTGCAGAAGACGCAGGGACCTTCACACGAACAGCAGAGCCAACAGGGATCATGGTGCTACCCCTTCAAACCGAGGGCGTCCACGACAGCAGCGGGATCCACATCAATCGGAGTGGGCTCAGGCATCTGAAGCAAAGCAGTCTGCGGATCCTTCAAACCGTGGCCAGTCACCGTGCACACGATGCGCTGGCCCTTGTCCAAGGTTCCCTCGCGGAACTCAGCCAGCACACCTGCGTAAGAGGACGCAGATGCGGGCTCAACAAACACGCCTTCCTTCGCGGCGATCATCCGATAAGCCTCGAGGATGTGATCGTCATCAGCAGCGCGGAATTTCCCCTCGGATTCTTCCTTAGCAGCCACTGCACTAGCCCACGACGCGGGATTACCAATACGGATAGCGGTCGCAATGGTCTCCGGGTTGAGAACGGGCTCGCCACTGACCAGCGGGGCTGCACCGGCGGCCTGAACACCGAGCATACGCGGACGCTGAGAGGAAACACCGTCGGCGAAATACTCGGTGTAGCCCTTCCAATACGCCGTAATGTTGCCAGCGTTACCCACCGGCAAAGCGTGAATATCCGGGGCGTCACCGAGAGCATCAACAATCTCGAATGCTGCGGTCTTTTGGCCCTCGATACGCATCGGGTTCACCGAGTTAACCAGTGCGATTTCTGGGTATTCAGTGGTGGTTTTTTGAACCAATTCGAGGCAGTCATCAAAGTTACCGCGCACCTGAATGATCTCTGCGCCGTGCATGACAGCCTGAGCGAGCTTGCCTTGAGCGATCTTGCCTTCGGGGATCAACACGCAGCTTTTGATACCGGCGCGGGCAGCAAACGCCGCAGCAGACGCAGACGTGTTGCCGGTCGATGCACACATGAGCACCTTTTTACCGGATTCAACAGCGTCAGTCACAGCGACCGTCATACCGCGGTCTTTAAAGGAACCAGTGGGGTTCGCGCCCTCGACCTTGAGGTAGACGTCGCAACCAGTCAACTCAGACAAGTAATTAGCGCGCACCAGCGGGGTGTTACCTTCGTGCAGGGTGACCGGGGTCCAGTCCTTCGCGAAAGGCATACGGTCGCGGTAGGCCGCAATCAAGCCGGGCCAGCGGCTGTGAACAGGTGAAGCACTCATATTTTTCTAACCTTCCAAACGAATGACGTTGTTGACGGACTTTACAGCGTCCAGGCTCTTCAAACTCTCGGCAGTGTCCGCAAGATCGGCCTCACGTGCCGCGTGGGTGACGACAACCAAGCGGGCACCGTTGTCACTACCTTCCTGGCGGACAGTCAACAACGAGATACCTCGGTGTGCGAACTGCTGAGCCACATCAGCCAGTACCCCAACACGATCATTGACCTCCATGTCGAGGTGGTACCGAGTCGGGACCTCACCGAAATCGGCCAGGGGCAGATTCGCGTAGGTCGACTCCCCGGGCGCGCGGCCCCCATGGACCTTATTGCGGGCGGCACCCACCAGGTCACCCAGCACCGCGGAAGCAGTGGGATTACCACCGGCACCATTGCCGTAGAACATCAACTGACCTGCTGCTTCTGCATCAACGAAAATAGCGTTAAAGCTCTTCTTAACACTGGCAAGAGGATGATCCTTGGGCACAAGCGTGGGGTGAACGCGTGCGGAGACCTTCTCGACGCCCTCCGCATCGACGATGCGCTCACAAATGGCCAACAACTTGATGACGTAGCCCGCAGTCTTAGCAGCTTCAATGTCTTCCGCCGTGATGTGAGAAATGCCCTCGCAGTAAACGTCGTCATAGGACACACGGGTGTGGAACGCCAAGGATGCCAGGATCGCAGCCTTCGACGCGGCGTCATGCCCCTCAACGTCCGCAGTGGGATCGGCCTCGGCGTAGCCTAGGCGCATCGCTTCCGCCAGCATCTCGTCGTAGCTAGCCCCAGTGGACTCCATCGCATCGAGGATAAAGTTCGTGGTGCCGTTAACGATTCCCATCACCGATTTCACCTGGTCGCCAGCCAACGAACGGCGCAGAGGACCAAGGACTGGAATCGCAGCAGCAACGGCCGCTTCGTAGTAGAGATCAACGCCGGCCTCATCTGCAGCAGCTGCGAGTTCTGCGGAATGCGCAGCCACCAAAGCCTTGTTGGCTGTCACCACAGACTTGCCGGCTTGCAGGGCTTTGAGGACGATCTCACGGGGGTAATCAATGCCGCCGATAACCTCAACGACAATGTCAACGTCGTCGCGCTCGACGAGGCCCACGGCATCATCCGTAAGAAGCTCTGCGGGAACGCCGTCGCGCGGCTTAGAAGCATCGTTGACTGCCACGCCACGGACCTCAATATCGCCGCCGATGCGCTGGACGAAATGGTGACGATTCTCGGCGAGCAGTCGATACACTGCCTCGCCAACGGTGCCATAACCAAGGAGGGCGACGCCCACGGGTTTACTGTCAGTCATCTGTGCGAGATTCCCTGCTGCTAGACGCTAGAAAAGTACGCATCGATTCTACTCACCCGCTCCAACTCATTGCGAACTGCCCCACCCGTGAACCCCCTGCGCCGCCCCTAGAGGTTCACCAGAGGTTCACAGGCGCGTAATCGAATCGATCTAAAGATGGAACAAGTCAACCTAAGTTAGCTCCCACCACTGTTCAACAAGGGGAGTACAACCCCCAAAATAGGGTAGCAAACCTGCTATTGTCTAGCTTTTTCAAAAGATTTTAATCCGCATTGACCAGCACTTTTAGAATTTCTTGTTCAAATTCGCCACTTAAGGGAACCGAAACCGCTTTAATTCAGTCTAACCACTTAGACACACAGAAAGGACCGTCGGATGCACCAGGTAAGACATGCATGGTTCCCACCACCCCGCCCGCCGACCACGCCACGCGTCGGTACGGACAATGCCACGCCATCCGAAAGCGCTGAGGGGAGCGCCAAGGGAGCTAGGTCAGCACACCGCAGTCAAGAGCTGCTCGGGGGCCCATGACACTAGAGGGAGCACCAACCCGCACCGTCGCCAAGCACTCCAGTCAATGGCGGACAGGAGCGCACACAACACACCCGCAAACCATTGAGGGGAATGGCTTGTGGAAGGCGTAGCTGCTGCCAGCGTCGAGGGTCACTCGGGGGCTCACGACCACCCGCATCGCATCTGTGGGGCGGCTTCTGCAGTCAACGCGCAAGGCGGGGCCACCCACCCAGCACTGGTGGCCCCGCCGCCACATAGGGGTAGAACTATCCGGTCGAGATATACGGTGTGCCCACACTCTTTTACACCATCTTTTCCTTTTTCTTTAGTCTTTGGGGCACACTATGAACCGTGTTGGCCTCGTCGCTGCACTCACAGCCACGGCACTGACCTTGAGCACCACCCAAGCCCTTGCCGAATCCTCCCCCATCACCGGTATCGAAACCAACGTCGATATCAGCGATTAGGTGGCCATCGCCGCACAATTTGATCCAGCCGATGGCCGTACCGAAGGCCTTCGCCCATTGCGCAAGGTTCGTACCGACGCATGGAACCGCAACGTCAAGTTCTCCGGCTACGGTTCTGAGGGGTACAAAGACGACGGAACGATCCGAGAGGCCGCCGCAAAGGAAGGCATCTTCACCCTCGAGGATTACCTTGACGTCACCATGGATGAAGACCTCAACTGAATCGCCGTGCAGCGCGCCGTCGAAGCCCACTGGGGTCAAAGAGGGCGCCCCTAGCTTCGATAGCTTCGGAGACTTTGGTTCCAGTAACGGCGGCGGCATCATGGGAATCCTCGCTGGCTTGGTCAGCTTGATCAGTCTCCTCGGTTTCATCGCACAGTTCGCGGTGAAGTTCCTCCCCCGCTTGCCCCGCTAGTTTTATACCGTTTCAATCGCCAGCGATTGGCCCTGCCCGATGCCAATGCACATCGTCGCCAAGCCGCGTGTGCCTTGATTTTTTTCGAGCCTGTTAAGCAGCGTGATGACAATGCGGCAGCCGGAGGAGCCAAGGGGGTGCCCCAGGGCAATGGCACCTCCCCACTGGTTGACTACCTGCGGGTCGACGCCCATTTCTTTGATGCAGGCCAGAGATTGCGCTGCGAAAGCTTCGTTGAGTTCTACTGCGTCAAACTGGTCGATGCTGCCCCCGATACGTTCAAGTAGGTTCCGGGTGGCAGGAACGGGTCCAAGCCCCATAATTTCCGGTGCGAGCCCTGCGGTCGCGCTACCAACTATGCGCGCACGCGGGGTGAGACCATAGCGCTGCACTGCTTCTTCTGAGGCCAAGAGCACCACAGATGCCCCGTCGTTAAGCGACGACGCGTTACCTGCTGTGACGACGCTGCCGCCGGCAACTACTGGGCATAGTGTTTCTAGCTTCTCGATAGTGGTGGTGCGGCGGATGGTTTCGTCGCTGTCAATAGCAATCGAATGGATTTCTCGGGTGAAATGTCCGGCGTCGGTCGCTGCTGCAGCTTTCATGTGGGAGTCGTAGGCGAAAAGGTCGGATTCTTCGCGGCTGATGTTGCATACGCGTGCGACCTCTTCTGCAGTTTCGGGCATTTCGTACGTCATTTTGTCCCGGGCGAGGAATTTGGGGTTGGTGAAGCGCCAACCGATTGATGTGTCGGCGATCTCCCCGGGCCGGCTGAAGGCTTTTTTGGGCTTTTCCATTACCCATGGGGCGCGGCTCATTGATTCAACTCCGCCGGCAACGACTAGGTGCGCTTGTCCGGATTCGATAAGTGCGGTGCCTGTGGTGATTGCGCTCATTCCAGATGCGCAGAGCCTGTTGACTGTCATGGCGGGGACGGTGTCCGGCAGGCCTGCTGCGAGCCAGGCCATGCGTGCGACGTTTCGGTTGTCTTCGCCTGCGCCGTTTGCATTGCCGATGAGCACTTCGTCGACAGTGTGCGGGTCGATGTGTGTTTCATTAATGACGCCGCGGATGACCTCCGCGACCAGGTCGTCGGGTCGGATGTGCGCTAGAGCGCCGCCGTATCGGCCGGTGGGGGTGCGAAGGCCTGTGATGATGTAGGTGGTCATGAGTGTGCCTTTCGGGTGAATGCCGAGATTCCTGTTATTTCGCGGCCGACGAGTAGCGCGTGGACAGAGTCGGGGCCTTCGTAGGTGGATACGACTTCCATGTCTGTCATGTGGCGCGCGATGTGGTGGTCCAGCAGCAGACCGTTTCCGCCAAGCATGTCTCGGGCTTCGCGGGCAATGGCGAGGCCTTTGCGGCAGCAGGTCATCTTTGTCAGCGCTGCCATGGGGCCAGTAAATTCCCCGGCTTCTTGAAGTTCGGCCATGCGTAGGCAGAGTAGTTGCATGTGGGTGACGTCGGCGAGCATGGTGGCGAGCTTTTCTTGGATGAGTTGGTAGCTGGCCAGGGGTGCTCCGAACTGTTCTCGTTGCATAACGTAGTCGCGGGCTAGGTTGAAGCAGGCGATGCCGTGGCCGAGGGCTTCCCAGGATGCTCCCCCACGGGTGGCGGCGAGGACTTTGTTGACGTCTTTGAAAGAGTTGCAGTTGGCTAGTTTGTTGGATTCGGGGATGCGCACGTTGTCGAGGATGATATCACCTTGGAGGATTGCGCGTTTGCCGACTTTGCCGGTGATAACTGTGGCGTTATAGCCGGGGGTGTCTTTTTCTATGATGAAGCCCTTGACTTGGCCGTCGGCGGTGTCCCGGGCGAAGAGCACGACAATGTCGGCTGCGTGGCCGTTGCCGATCCATCGCTTGTGTCCGTTGATCACCCAGTGGCCGTCTTCTAACTGCGCGCTGGTTTCTAGTGAGACAGAGTCGGAGCCGTGGTCTGGTTCGGTGAGGGCGAAGGCGCCGGTCTTTTCCAGCTGAGCCATTGCGGGCAGCCATCGGCTGCGTTGTTCTTCACTGCCGAGCATGTAGATACTGCCCATGGCCAGGTTGGAGTGGACTCCGAGGAAGGTGTTGATGGAGCCGTCGATGCGTCCCATTTCGCGTGCCACGATGCCTACTTCGCGGCGGCTAAGCCCGGGGCATCCGTAGCCCTTGATGAAGGTTCCGATGATACCCAGTTCGCGTAGCCCGTCGAGCAGTTCGTACGGAAATTCAGCGCGTTCCCAGTAGTCATTGATGATGGGGAGGATGCGTTGTTCACCAAACTGACGGATGGTGTCGCGCAGGTGAATTTCGTGTTCGGTTAGTTGCTCGTCGAGTTTAAGGAAGTCCATCGGTGAGTCCTTTCACTGGGGTGGGCCGGCGGGTGTCGGGGTCGAGTGCGACGATGATTGTTGTGGCGAAGACTTTGACTTCCTGGTTTTGAACCAGTTCGTGGCTGACTTCATAGGAGGTGTTGCCTACCTTGCTGATCCAAGCGTATCCGTCGACGGGTTGTCCGTAGGTGAGCTCACCGTCGTAGCGGACTTCGAGTGTCCGGACGACGCGTAGTCCGTCGGTGATGTCCTTGGGTGCCCGCATGCGTACTTCTTCTAACAGAGTGACGATGGTGGCATTGTTGACGTGGTGGTTTGCGTCTTGGTCGGACCAGCGCAGTTCGAGGAGTGCGTGGATTTTCATGGGTTGTGTTGTCTTAGTGTGGGTGGTGCGTTGTGGTAGCTAACGGGGGTACGGCTGAAGGTTGCGGGGTTGCGTATCTGGGGGATGCCGTCGATGGTTGTCACGGGATCGAGCCCGAGTGCTTGGGCGTGTTGCACGCCTTCGGGCACGGTGAGGATGGGGCGCATAGGGTCATTTCCACAGGTGATTGCGCCGCTTGTTTGGTTGACTAGTGCGGACAATGCGGAGGTTAGTAGGTCGACTTCGATGTGTTGGCCTTGCCCGGAGCGCTCGCGTTCGTAGAGCGCTGCGCAGATGGCGGTGGCCATGTTGAGGTCGGCAACGACGTCGAAGATGGCTACGCCACCGCGTTGTGGTGGCCCATCGGGGTCGCCTGTGACGTGCATGAATCCGGATAATGCTTGCACTAGGAGGTCATATCCGGGCAGGTGTGCGCCCTCTTCGGAGCCGAATCCGCTGATTTGTGCGTGGATGAGTTGTGGGTGTCGGGACAGTGTTTGACTGTGGTGGAGTCCGAATTTTTTGAGGCCACCGGGTTTGAAGTTTTCGATGAGGACGTCGGATTGCTCGACGATGCGGTGGGCGTGCTTAAGGTCGTCGGGGTTGTTGAGGTCGAGGAGGATTGATTGTTTGTTGCGGTTGACGGAGAGGTAGTAGGTACTGGTGTCGTTGAATGTTGGGGGTTTCCAGTGCCGGGTGTCGTCGCCTTGTGGGCTTTCTATTTTGAAGACTGTGGCGCCGAGGTCTGCGAGCCACCTCGGGCAGTAGGGTCCGGCGAGAACTCGGGAGAAGTCTGCGATGGTGATGCCTTCGAGGATGTTCATGGTCTCGATCCAACCACAGCTTTTTGCCGAGTCTAATATAAAATTAGTTATATTTTATGACTATTTTTTTAATCTTTATTCATAGATCTTGAACAGGCCCGCGCGTTTATTGCTGTTGCCGAGGAGCTTCATTTTGGCCATGCTGCCGATCGATTGAACATGACTCAGCCGCCGCTCAGCCGCATGATTAAGAAGTTGGAGCGAACATATAAAACGCAGTTGTTTGAGCGCAGCACTCGCCATGTAAGCCTGACTCCTACGGGGGCGGCGCTGTGTTGGGGCCGGCTCGGGCGCTTATTGACGCCGCGCGGGCTGCTGACGTCGCGGTACTGGACGCTGGGCGCGGGGTGACCGGGCGAGTGTGTCGATGTCGGAATTGGCGGAGGAGTCGTGGATGGTGTTGCTTGGGGCTTTTCCAGCGCGTTGATTAACCGTTTTAATGTGTTGGCTAAGCAGGGCGGTTTTGTCCCTACTATCCGTACTATTGCGCTGGATTCGTGGACGATGTTGGTGTTGGTGGGTGCCGGAATGGGGGTTGCGGTGATGCTGGATTCGGTGGTCGATATTGTGACGGAGCCGAATGTGACGTTTGTGCCGCTTGCGGAGAGCAATCGCTTTATCGATTTACAGATTATTTGGCGCACGGGCGACAATAACCCGGCTCTCCGCTCGGTACTTGAGGTGGTTGACGAGGTTTATCCTTCGTAGGCGTACCATCCGTGGCCGGTTTTCCTGCCGTATCGTCCTGCTTGGTAGAGCTTTGTGATTTCTGGATGTGGCAATGACGCCGCGTCGCCTGTCTGCTCGTATTCTGCCTGCCGGATGAGGTAAACAACGTCGATGCCAACCAGATCCATCAGTTGGAAGGGGCCCATGGGGTGGCGCAGCGCGGTGGTTGCTGCGGCGTCGATGTCTTCGAAGCTGGCGACGCCGTCGGCGTAGAGTTCCAGGGCTTCTTTTCTGAGCGCGTTGAGTAGTCGGTTGGCGACAAAGCCGGGGATTTCTTT
>ERZ773214.1963-NODE-1963-length-11518-cov-2.831196_pt1 | contig 11518 bp, 4 predicted proteins | sample MGYA00511238_ERZ773214 | MGnify/ENA primary metagenome ERZ773214 (study PRJEB29015, sample SAMEA2738157) | human oral metagenome | biome: human oral; feature: human-associated habitat; material: saliva | place: China | collected 2259 ...
TTTTGACTTGGATGTCGCATCCTTCTTGTCCTGCGTAGATGCCCGTCTGTTTTGTGACGCTGGTATGGAGTTGATCCTTTTCCAACAAAACTTATCCCTTAAAAAAACAAGTCAATACTCCCATAATCATGAATATGCTACACCCTACTACAACCAATTTTGTATCAAACTTTCTCTTTTCAATAGCCGGATATATTTTTTCTAGCATTTGCGGAGTAGAATGTCGAACAATAATATTCAGCCTCTCATAATCAAAAATCCAGAAAATGATTCCACTCCCTCCTATACAAATGCTTCCTAAAAATAATCGTAATATAGGCATGGAAGCAAAAGAAAAATATATATAAATGGAAGTAGGAAAAATGAATGAGATAATGACCTTTAGGATAATAACTTTAATATTAGTCTGAAAACTTAATCCCTCAAAATGAATCTTTTTAAAGATCCAAATAATACTAGTTATGCTATAAATTAAAATTATTGCTATATCTATCATAATATTTACTCACCTTATTAAATTCTCTCTAATCCATTTCGTCTTTTAAGTCTTCCACATATTGCTCATCACTTTTTTTCCGTTCCCCATCATTCAATAAAGGTGCTATAACTTCCTTATATTCATTTAAAAATACTGCGCCACTCCCACCAATTATTGCACCTATATAACCACGAGTTTTAAGCGTTAGCCATGATAATCCTATCGTTCCATAAATATCTACCAACACTCTATCTCTCGCGCCCTGTATTCCATACTTATCAATGTTTGCGTCATTGGCTATATCCCACGGCAAGGTAAGTGCGTCTCCAATAACGGTTTCTCTTCCCAGATACTTGGCAACTTTTGTATTGATTCCGCTTGCCATCGCACTTTCAAATAGGGTTTCTCCATGTGCACGTGTTGCTGTAACTAATACCGGTTCAAAAAGACTTCCTCCTTCTTTCACCGTAAATGGTCTGCCTGTCTTTAAGTCCCAATATGTACCGGGCGTTGATATTGGTGAATATCTTTGTCTTTCATCTATGGCTTCCCAGTCTTTTTGTAATCGTTTCTTCTCTTCTTCTGTCTTTGCGTTTTTCATATCGTCCAGATATTGTTCATATTGTTCATGGGTGAGGTAGTTGAAGGTTGTCGCCTGATGGGCTATGGCTGCCCCTGTTTTCCCTCCTGCCAGGTATCCTATAGCAGCGCTTGCCATTTTATGGACTTCTTTGTCTTTGATTTTTCCCAGTTCTTTTTGCAGGAGGGCGTTCAGTCCTGCTCCTGTCAGTCCTTTTGTCATTCCTGCTCCTGCTTCTTTGGATACTAAGGCTCCCATGATTCCGTGCATGGCGATTCTATTAGTTCCGCTTTCGCTCCATTTCTTTGCTTCTTTTTCGTATTTCTCCGCCAGTATACTGTTATTCTCTTTTCTGGCTTTTTCTGCTTTTTTATACAGTTCGTTTTCTTTGTGTCCCGCTATGTCTCCTATGAGGCGGTATCCTACTTGGGAGAGGATGTCCACGTATTCCTGTTTTTCTTCTATTTTCTTTTTGTCGAAGATTTCGGAGAGTGTGTTAAGTGCGTTTGCTGTGTCGTGGCTGATTTCTTTGTCTGTTTTTTCTTTTGTGGTGGTAATGATACTGTCTGCTATGGCGGCATAGGTGGTGCTTCCTGCTTTCCCTTTCACGGGTACGGTCGGTACATAGCCCAGTCCTAAGGGGTTGAGTTTGGATATGGCATGGGTGGATGCAGTGATTCCGCTTGCTTTTGTTTTGTATTCTGCTTTGTTGTCTATGTTTTCCCATGTCAAAGTACCGGTGGTGATCCGGTTCTTTTCTTTTTCTGCCTGGCTGTCTATGACGGCTCCTTTGAGGCGGGTGTTGTTTTTGACTTGGATGTCGTATCCTTCTTGTCCTGCATAGATGCCCGTCTGTTTTGTGACGCTTTCGTAGGTGGAGTCTGTGTTTGTTTTTCCTTTCCCTCCGCTTACGGTGACGGCGCTTCCCGGTGTGTAGCTGATGGATAGTCCGGATGTCTTGCTCTTTTCTTTGTAATTCTTCTTATCCTGTTCGCTTTCTATGGACATTCTTCCTGCGTTAGCAGTGATTTTGTTTCCTTTGATTATCCCGCCCCGGATCAGGGTGTCGTTTCCGCTGGAAAGGGATACCGTATCTTTTGCGGTGATGTCTGACGGGGTATGGGTAAGGGTGATTTCTTCTGTCTGTCCTCTTCCTTTCCCGTAGGACGCGCCGATTCCATAGCCTCCTTTGCTGAGGGAGGCTCCTATGCTTCCGCTTTTAGCTTTGTAGTCTTCTATGGTTGTGCTTTTGTTTTCGGAGGAGAGGATGTGGATGTTGTTTCCTGCTGTGAGTAAGATGTCTTTGGCGTTGACTGTGCTGCCTTTGACTGTCATGTCTTCTTTGGCAATGACGGCGGCTGTCCTTCCTGCGGTGATCCGGCTTCCTTTTGTTTCTTCGGTAATGGTTTCCGCATGGTCTTTCCATCCGGTGCTGCCGAGGCTGATATTGATTCCTACGGCGTTGTTCTTGTTAATGGCTTTATCTGTCTTCTGGTTTTTCTGTATGTCTCTTGCGTTCATTCCTGCCTGCAGGGCATACAGGGCTTTCAGCCGGCCGTCTCCCACTTCTCCGGCTCTCTTTACGGGAGCGGCTATGTCTCTTGCCGCATTGACAGCCGTGCCGCCTAAGGATACGGTAAGGCCGCTCTTTTTGTATTCGTGTTCTTCTTTTCCTCTGTAGGTATTGTCTTTGCTTTCGATGTCTACGTTTCTTCCTGTGATGAGGGTGTCTTTCCCGGCAATGATGTCGGAGGCTCTGACGGTGATGTTGTTTTGGGCATGGATGGTGACGTTTCCTTTGACGCTTCCCACGGTGCTTCCTGCCTGCATAGTTTCTTCGGTGTCATAGCTGTCTTTTTTCTTTTCGCTCCCGATGGTGAAGCCTAATCCGCTTCCTATGAGGCCGCTTTTCTTTACTTGTTTTTTGTGTATTTCTTTATTTGTTTCTTCTGCAGCATGTATGGAGATATTTCTTCCGGCTGACAGGGTTGTTTCTTTGGTGGAGGCGGCAGCGCTTCCTGTAAGGCTGATGTCTTTCCCTCCCTCTATAGAGACGGTATTTCCTTCTATTATGCTTTTTTGTGCTTTCACGGCATGGACTTCATCGTGGGTGGTCGTGGTGGTACTGCTGAGCAAACTTCTTTCTTTATGGCGGTGGTGTTCTTCCAGGTCTGCTATTTCTTTTCCGTTTTCTACCGTAAGGTTTCTTCCCACTTTTACGGCGGTCATGCCTTCGGAACGGATATCTGCAGCTTTGATGGATATGTCTCTTTCGGACTGCATGGTAAGGCTGCCTTTGGCGGTGACGGAGGAGCCTATATCCCGGGCGGCGCTGTCATGGCGGTAGTTATTCCCGTCCCAAGTGACGGCCGTGTCTTTTTTGACTGCGGCGGTTTCCATGGTTATGTCCCGTCCGGCTTTCATGGCTATATTTCCCGCTGAGGATATTTCCGCCGCTTCTGCAGTGATGTCTCTTCCCGCTTCTATTGACAGGGTGCCTTGATTTCCCGTGACGGCGGCTTTCCCTGAGGAGGCGATGGTTTGTGTGTATCCCTGTTTATTTCTTTCTTTATGCAGGGTGGAGGCAAGGTCTATGTCCTGCCCGGCTTTCAGGCTGAGTTTGTTTTCCGCTTCCATGGTTCCGGTATTCCGGATATCCCGCAGGGCTTCTTCCATGAGGGTGGAGGCTTTTATGGTGCCTCCCTCGTTATTGATGTCGGAGGCGGAGAGGCGCATCGTGTCTCCCGCGATAACGGTGCCGCGGGAGAGGATGTCATTGGTGGCACGGATGTCTATATTTTCTGCGGAGATAAGGGCAGAGCCTGTAAGGGTGCCGTTCTTTCCATGCGCCAGATAGACTTCCGGCACGAGGGCTTTGACGATGTTCCCGTCAGGCAGAAGGACGGAGGATTCCACCATCCAGACGATGTCTTCTTTGAGGGCGGCCTTCTGGTCTTCGGTGAGGGCCATGCCGATGCGGACGTCTTTGTTTTCTTGGGCCCATCTCACAGCGGCGTCCATGAGGGCTTTGTATTCAGTTTCTCCTGCCGGTTTTCCTTTGAGCTGCATGAGCCGGTCGCGGACGAGTTGGCTTTCATAGTAGCCGTCGCCCAGACGTTTTTCGAGTTTCTCCGGGTCGTACTGCATCCGGCGGAAGAAGTAGTCTGAGGACAGGAAGGTTTTTCTATCCGCATAGGCGGGATCGGTTTCCACAAGGTAGCGGGCCGTCGGATCGGAGGTGACATGATACAGGCTGCTGTCGGAAATATGAAGCGGTTTTCTTTCTGACGGACTCAAGTATGCTTCTGCTTTCGTCCCTTCATATACCGGGTTTGTATGGGCTTTGTCCACAGCGGCTATGACGGTCGTATCGGTGACTGCATCAGCGGGCATATAATCAGTGCGGGTTGTCCGTGTTTCTGTCCTTTTATGAATATGGGCTCCATGGTGGACTCTTTTGGTCCAATAGGAGGTGGCGGTTCCTTCTTCTTTTACTGTTTTATGTCCTTTTTCGTCCCGATTTTCTATATCTGCCCCATGGATGGTAAGGGTCTTGCCGGCGGTCATCACGCTCCTGTCATTCACTGCCCTTCCGGCTTCGAGGGAAAGGCTGCCGCCGGCTGCTATGTGCGCGGGGTCTGTCGTGTCTATCCGGTCTTCATAGACGGACCGGTCATAGATGTAGGTGGTGAAGTGGTCATAGTCTCCGCCGTCCGGTGTATACAGATGGTCTACATGTCCACGGCGCTCTATGTAGGCTGCGCCGGCTGTTCCTTTTCCACCCAAAGTGAACCGGTCTGTCTTCCCCTGCCCTACGGCTTCTTCGTGGTGGGTTTTCCCTGCCAGAACGTTTTTAGTGGAGAAGTGTTCATTGCGGTTTTCCAAATGGTTCACGCCGATTGCCATATTTCCGCCGCTTTCCAGATAGGCGCTTCTGTTTTCTATTTTTTCTGTTTTCCCCGTTATTTTCCCTTCCTTATCCAATTGTCCGCCGATGGTCAGATTTCCTTCGGCACGGATGAGGGCGTGTTCGGTATTGGTCAGTGTGCCGGAAATGGAAAGGTTCATGTGTTCCCGGGATGCGATCACGGGTGCTTTCTTTTTATATGTCCCCAGATTATCCAATGTATCCGCTTCCACGGACAGTCTTGTTCCATAGATGCGTCCCGTGTTTTCATTGGTTATGTGGTTTGCCCGGATATGTACATTTTCTCCATTGACCAGCCCATGGTTTACCCAGGTGTTTTCTGCTACGGTTTCTGTGTCCGCTCCTTTTATTTCTCCGGTTTCTTCATTTCGGATGTTTTTACTTTCCAGTGCCAGGTGTCCGCGGGAAAGGATCTCTTTGCGGTTGGTTATATTTCCTTTTACGGCTAGTGAAAGGCTGCTGCCTGCTTCCAGGCGCCCTGTATTGGTAAAGTCTTTTTCCAACAGGATTCCGGCTTTTTTCCCTGCGGATACGATGCCGTCTCCGGTCATCTTATCCGTTTGTATGTTTATATTCCCATCGGCCGCCAGTGTGCCTTCTGTATTGGTTAATGCATGTCCCGCTTTAATCTGCTGGCTGCCGCCGCTTTTGATGGTACCTGCCGCATTATTTATGGCGTCTCCGGTTTCTATGGACAGGTTGTTTCCGCTTTCCATGGCGTGTCCTGCATTGTCCAGTGTTTTTCCGGCATAGATGTCCATGTTTTTTCCGGCAAGGAGTTTGCCTTGGTTACGGATATTTTCTTTGGCCGCAGCGGACAGATTTCTTTCCGCAGCGATGGTTTTGTCGTTTTCCAGGTGGCTTGCGCGGAGGTCTGTATTTCCTTTGCTGTAGATGGTGCCGCTGTTTTTCAGGTCGCCGTTCCAGTCAAGGGTGAGGTTGTCTTCGGCGCTCCATGTGCCGCTGTTATTGACGCCCAGTCCTTTTTCTGTCCCCACTAAGGTGATCCGTCCGGCGTACATGCCTCCTATGGCGGCGGTGTCGAGGGCGAAGGCGGGGCGTCCTCCTTTCCCTTCTATGGCGGAGGCTTCGAGGGTCTTTGCGTCTACGGTATTAGCCCCGGTGGTGATATGGAGGTCTTTGGCCCAGATGCCTGCGTTGATTTTCACGGCGCGGGAGAGGATGGCAAGGCTTCCCGCTTCTTTTCCGTTCAGTCCTTTTCCTTCGATGAGGATGTCTCCTCCTGTGATGTCGAAGCGCTGCAAATGGTCTTCTCCGTCATAGACGGGTTTCCCTGTGGTGAGGAAGGCTTTGCCTGTATTGATGAATCCGCCTCCGTTTACGGTGATGCCGTTCGGGTTGGCAATGACGACGTCTGCCCTGTTTCCTGCCACTTCCAGAAATCCGTCCATGGATGTGGAACCCGCGCCGGTGACTTCGTTTACGATGATTTTGGCCGGTCTTTCTGCCATGTTATTGTTTCCCGGTACGTATCCTGCCAGTTCGGTTTTGGAGAGGGTGTAGGAGTTGTTCAGGATGGCGCCTTTGTCCGGCACGTTGAAGGTTTCGTATTCGTTCCGGGATACGCCGCCGGAGGAGGGGGCGGTGATATTGACAAGGGGTATGCCGTTTGCTGTTTCTTCTACTTGCGGCTGATGGCGGGCTTCCGCTTTCGGATCGGGCATGATGGGGCCTGCCGCCATGCCGGCGGCGCCTGTCATAAACAGTCCCGCTGCCAGCCATATGGCTACATTCCATCTGAGTCGTTTGCTTGTGCTTGTTTTCATTTGTCATAACCTCTTGTCGTTTTGATTAAAATTTGACCGATTTCATTTAAAATTGACAGCCCAGCGTGAATCCGCCGGCCCATGTTTTCGTATGGAAGCCGTCGGGCTTGTATAAGGCTCTGCTGATAAAGGTGTCGTAGAAGAGTCCTGAGGGAAAGGTTCCTCTCATTCCCAGCGCCATGCCCGCGATGGTTCTTCCTGTCAGGATCTCTGTGGATACGCCGTATACGGCGCCTACGTCGAGTCCTGCATATACGCTGCTGTGGAGGCGCGGAAGAGAGGATGACAGTTCGTTTCGGAGGTACCATCCGTTTTCTCCCATGAGGGTGTATTCTCCATCGAAGCCCCTGACGGTGTACCTGTTCCCGATGCTCACCATGTCTGTGCTGTAGAGGCGCATGCCGCCTGTCGTCCACTGCCCGTGAAGGGATGTGGTGAAGGAGGCCGGCCGGTGTCCCAGGGAAAGGGGTTTCTGCCAGTCTATGTCCAGGAGCCACATTTTATAATGGGTTTTGGGACTCGCCGGATTGTCTGTATCAGGTTTCGCGCCGAACCATCCTGTCCCCATTTTATATCCGAGGCGGGTGTACAGTGTGCCGCTTCCCGTATAGACGCGGTCAAAGAGGCCTATTTCCATGGCGGTGGTGTCCATGGCCTGTACGGGGATTTCCATATCGTTGATGAAGTAGTGGGCGTTTCTTTTGGTAAGGCTTATGTCCCAGCCGTATTTTTCGTTTTTGGTGCGTCCCATGACATGGCTGAAGGTGAATTCGGTGATGCGGGTTTTCCCGCTGCTGATGAAGTCATAGGGCCGGGACTCTACGGTCCGGTGGTATCGATAGCGGTTGTGACGCAGTGTGAAGGTGTCCCATCCTCTGGGGATGGAGTAGGAAATGCCCTGCCCTCTGGTTCCTTTTTCGTATCCGTCCCGGGAGCCGTCTGTATTTCCGCTGATGCGGAAGAGGTCATTGGCATTAAAGAGCCGGTCTATTCCCAGGGCGGCGTTCCACTGGATGCTTCCTGTGTCTTCCAGTCCGGAGTCGTCCAAGGAAAGGCTTCCCTTTATTTGTTTCCCCTTGGTTATGGAGAGTTCCACGTCTGTCATGTCCGCTTCTTCGGCAGGGAGGAGTTTCATGGATACGTCAGAGGAGCTGACGCGTTTCATCTGTTCCAGCCCCTGCTCCAGGCGGCGGATGTTCAGGATGTCTCCTTCTTTGATGGGAAATGCGTTTTTCCATGGGATGAGGGCGCTGTTTTTGCTGTAGATGATTTTATGCAGCCTGCCGGTTTGGATGCGGAGAAGGAGTTTCCCGTTTTTCATATTCTGCTCGGGAATCACGACGCGGCTGGTCACGTATCCTTTGTCCAGCAGTTTCGCATTCAGGTCTTTTACCAGCCTGTTGACGGATGAAATCCCCATGTCCGTGTGAATATGGGGCTGTATGATGTCCTGCAGCCAGCCGAACTTTTCTTCCTGTCCCGATAAAATGATTTCGTCTATTCTAAACACGGGTCCTGCGGCACCTTGCATTTCCTCTTTTTCATTCAGGCTGCTTCCCATATTTTCCACGCGGGGCATGCGCAGCCTTTCCTGCCGGTCTTCTTCTCTCTGCCGCGCTTCTTCCAGCCGCTCTGCTCCTGTGTAATCTAAAACGGGAGCAGCTGATACCGCTCCCGTCATCATGGTTAAAAAAATAAAGGCTGTTACGATTTTTCCCCACATATAACTGCTCTCCCAAAGTAATATTTCAATTGTTTTTCTTATTTCCAATTATAGTTTACAGGGAAGGCATTGTAAATGTTTTCTTTGCTGCCCCTCTCCGCTTTAATTTCCTGCTGCGCCTTTTGCCAGCATGACGGAGAGATCTTCTTTTTCTTCCTGCATCTCCGTCTCCTTTGCCGCCGCTTTCGCCAGATCATCAATGGCGTAAACGAGGGGTTCTTTTCCTTCATCGGGAGTAAGGAGCATCATCACATCTATATGGTCATTTTCACGGAAGAAATACGCTCTGCCGTAAAAGGGCAGGATGAGCCCGTCGGAATCAAAGGTAATTTTCGCGCCCATCGTATAGAGATAGGCTTCGTCGGCTGTAAGTTTGCGATACGGCTCGAAATCGGACAGGGTGATTTTCACGCCTTCTCCTAATTCTCCCACCACGTTCTTCGCCCAGTTCTTCATTACCTCTTCCGCCCCTTTGCGCAGCGGCGATTCCTCATCCAGAAAGGCGCGGTTCATGCGGGAAAGGCTTCTCCATTCTTTTACGGTCAGGTATTCCCGGAAGAACGGTTTCAATGTATCCGCCCCCGCAGGAGGCAGCTTGGCAGTGACAATATAACCGTAAGCAAATTTTCGGCTTTTCTGAAGCATGACGGAAAGCTGCCCCATGTGATAGGGATAGGTGAAATTGTGGAACTTCAGTTCCTGCTGTTCAGGGATATCCTGATAGGTAAACGCAGGCGGCAGATGTGCTTTCGCAATAGACTGCAAGTCATAAGCAGACGCGCCGCCGGAAATACAGAGAACCGTCATAAAGACTGCCGCCGTTTTCTTCCAACTCATGTGCCGCTCCTTTCCAGTCCATAGAAGGCATAAAGTAAATTTTTCCCGATTTTTTCCGCCGCCGTATGGCTTCCCTGTACGATAATGAGATAATACATGCCGCCCTGCCTGTACAGATTCGTATAGACCCACATCGGATAGGACAAGTGTCTTTCGTCGGAAATAATCACCCGCGCTTCCTGGGTCCAGCGATAGGTGCCGTCACGATTTTTATAGGCATGCCACGGTGAAAAAGAAACCAGTTCCGCCTGCAGCTTCTGCCCTTTGATTTCATCCAAACGGCCATTCAGCATCCGCTGATATTCTTCTATGCTGATTTTCGGCAGGCCGAAGAGGGAGTGCGGCCGTGTCGCATCTTCATGGAATGCGCGCTCCCAAAACCGGGCAGCCTTTTCCCGTTTCCCATGGAAGAAGGCTTCTTCCGTTCCTTTCACAACAGAGACGGAAGCGGAATAGGTGCCGCGGATATCGGATTTCCTGATCTGGTACAGATGAAGGGAGTCGTAAGGGTACGGCGCCCGGTCAGGGTACATGTCCATTCCCGGAGGCGTGGTGAGGAAGTACATCACTGCCGCCCAATCTGTTTTTCCGTAATCTTTCCGGTGTCCCGATTTCTTAAATATGGTTTCCGCACGGCTGCCCCCTCCGTCGGTAATCTGCACGTCTTCCCCGAAAGACAGTTTCCCCAGTCCGTCGATGACGAGATCCTCCGCCGCCGCGTAAAGACAGCCTGCCAGAATGAAAGCGGACAGAGCCGCCATGATTTTTTTGAACATGGAATTCTCCTGTAATATATCATTTATCTTTTTATTGTAAGGAATCAGGGATATTTTCTCAAGTCAGGCATTTCCGTCTCCCACAAAAAATATCCCGCCATGGATTACACAGCGGGATATTTTATTTAAACACTTATTGCACGTCAGCTTGCCCATCAGCGGTTTCCGCCGTCCGGGGTTCCGCGTTATGCTGTACGGAGAGCCTGCGGTAGCGGGCAAGCCCCGTACCTGCCGGAATCAGCTTGCCGATAATGACGTTTTCTTTGAGGCCGAGAAGCGGATCCACCTTCCCTTTGATCGCCGCTTTCGTAAGGACTCTGGTGGTTTCCTGGAAAGAAGCCGCCGAGAGGAAAGAATCTGTCGCCAGCGCGGCTTTCGTCGTACCGAGAAGCAGGTTCTCACCCACCGCCGGTTTCTTTCCTTCATCTTCCAGATGTTCGTTCATGACGCGGTAAGCCACAATGTCCACCGTCTGTCCCGGAAGCCATTCGGAATCTCCGGGATCATCGATTTTGATCTTGCGGAGCATCTGATGGACGATGATTTCAATGTGCTTGTCATTGATTTCAACACCCTGGGATCGGTAAACTTTCTGCACTTCCTTGACGATATAGTTCTGGGTCGCCTGTACACCGAGGACACGGAGAATATCGTGGGGATTGATGTTCCCTTCAATGAGGCGAGTACCTGCTTCGATTTCATCGCCTTCATTGACGGAAATCCTCTTTCCGAACGGAATCTTGTAGGTATCGGACGTCTCTTCATTGGTCACGGTAACAATCTTGATATTCGCATTTTCCGGAGAGTCTTCAATGGTGACTTTGCCGGCGATATTGGAGATGATCGCGTTGCCTTTCGGCTTGCGCGCTTCAAACAATTCTTCGACACGGGGCAGACCCTGGGTGATATCTTCTGCCGTTGCGACACCGCCCGTATGGAACGTACGCATGGTCAGCTGGGTACCCGGTTCGCCGATGGACTGTGCGGCGATGATGCCTACCGATTCGCCGATTTCCACATGGCGGCCTGTTGCCAGGTTCCTGCCATAGCACTTCGCGCATACGCCGTGTTCGGAATGGCAGGTCAGAATGGAACGGACTTTCAGACGGTCATAATGCTTTTCAATTTCAGCAGCCTGGTCGTCAGTGATTTCTTCATTCTTCGCGGCAATGATTTCTCCCGTTTCCGGATTCACCACATCTTCCAGCGGGCAGCGGCCGGCGATACGGTCAGCCAGAGACTCGATGAGACCCCCGGCTTCCGTAATTTTGCGGACTTCTACGCCTTCCGTGCCTTCTGCGCCCACGGCAAAATCCATGCCGCTCCCCGTGGCACAACCATCCGTGAGGAAGGTAAAACATACTGCATTGCCCAGTCCGGCTGGGAATGCCTTACCTTCACGCCCCGGC
>ERZ773214.1965-NODE-1965-length-11505-cov-20.394323_pt1 | contig 11505 bp, 10 predicted proteins | sample MGYA00511238_ERZ773214 | MGnify/ENA primary metagenome ERZ773214 (study PRJEB29015, sample SAMEA2738157) | human oral metagenome | biome: human oral; feature: human-associated habitat; material: saliva | place: China | collected 2259 ...
GAGCATTTGGAAATCGTGTAGAAAAGGAACTTGGCCATAAGCCTTCTGCTTATGTGGTAGAACTTAAAATCGATGGCTTAGCGGTTAATTTACATTATGAAAATGGTATGTTTGTTCGTGCCGTTACACGTGGTGATGGTCGCGTTGGTGAAGACGTAACAGCTAATGTACGTACCATTAAATCCATTCCATTATTTTTAGATAATGCGCCAGAGTTTATCGAAGTTCGTGGTGAAGCCTATATGCCTCATAGCGAATTTAAACGTATCAACGAAGAACGTGATGAAGAAGGTCTTCCGACCTTCGTAAATCCTCGCAATGCTGCAGCAGGCTCTTTACGGCAACAAGACCCAGCTATTACTGCTAACCGGAATCTAGCGTTTTTTGCATATGCTATAGGTTCTGAAGTGGGAGCCAATATTCATAGTCAAGTGGAATTGCTTAAGAACTTAGAGAACTTTAAGTTCTCTGTAAATCCTCATTATCGTGTATGTAAAACAATTGATGAAGTAATTGAAGCCATTAATTATTGGGGGGATAAGCGCCATGAACTTCCATATGATACAGATGGAATGGTTATTAAGGTAAATAGCTTTGATGATCAAGAGGTTCTTGGTAGCACTGCAAAGGATCCTAAATGGGCCACTGCGTACAAGTATCCACCTGAAGAAGTGGAAACAATCCTTAAAGATATTACCATTAATGTAGGTCGCACAGGGGTTCTAACTCCTACTGGTGAGCTTGAATCCGTATTTGTATCTGGTACGAACGTAAGCCGAGTCACATTACACAACCAAGATTTTATCGATGAAAAGGATATTCGTATTGGTGACCACGTTATCATTCACAAGGCGGCGGAAATCATTCCGGAGGTTATCCGTGTTGTTCCTGAAAAGCGAAATGGTTCTGAAATTCCTTTTACAATTCCTAATACATGTCCTGTATGTGAATCTCCTGCAGTTCGTCGTGAAGGAGAAGCGGCAGTTCGATGTACGAATAAACATTGTCCAGCTATTGAAAAGGAACAAATTATCCACTTTGCCTCTCGTGATGCTATGAATATCGATGGCCTTGGTCCTAGTATCGTAGAAAATTTAATCAACAACAAGTTAATTACAAATGTTGTTGATTTATATCATTTAACGGTAGATCAACTAGTTACCATGGACCGAATGGGCAAGAAATCTGCAGAGAATTTAGTAAAAGCTATAGCAGACTCTAAAAATCGTGGTTTGGACCGCGTATTATACGGTCTTGGTATTCGTCTAATTGGCTCTAAAGCGGCTGCAACAATTGCAAATGTCGTGAAATCTATGGAACGGTTTATGACTATTACTAAGGAAGAACTCGTTGCGGTGGAAGAGATTGGTCCCACAATGGCAGATAGTATCGTTGAATATCGTCAAGATCCTGCTCATGTAGCTATTATTGAAGGGTTAACACAAGCAGGCCTCAAGATGACTGTAGATGTTGTAGAAGCTGCAGGCAATCAAATGGACGGGGAAATCGTCGTTCTCACCGGCAAGCTTGAAGTTATGGGCCGCAGTGAAGCCGGTAAAATTCTTGAAGCTCACGGAGCAAAGGTTACAGGCTCTGTTTCTAAGAAGACTACCCTCGTCATAGCTGGTGAAGATAGCGGTAGTAAGCTTACGAAAGCCAATGAATTAGGCATTCGCGTTATGAACGAAGAGGAGTTTGTAGAGCTTTTACGAGAACTCGGAGAAATCCAATAGATATACATTCTTATAATGTTTTGAAAATATATATTATTTGCTTTATAATAAATAATTATGAAAGGATGTGTCTCGATGAAAATCAGCCAAGAGGAAATTAAAAAGATCGCCTTACTTTCACGCTTGGAAGTTAAGGAAGAACATATGGCACATGTAGAAAAAGAGTTGTCCGACATCTTGACTTATGTTGCTGAACTAGATGCATTAGAACTTGATGGTGTGGAGCCTATGGCTCATGCAGTACCATTGCACAATGTATTTAGAGAGGATGAAACAAAACCATCCCTCGATCATGATTTAGCTTTATCCAATGCTCCAGAAGCAGAGGATGGGTACTTTAAAGTACCTCGCGTTGTACAAGAATAGGAGGTTTCGCTGTGGCAACAATTCATGAATTACACAAGAAACTAGTGAATAAAGAAATCAGCGCTGTTGAATTGACGAATGCTGTTATTGCACATAAAGCGAAAGTGGAACCGACTGTACATGCGTACTTATCCGATTCTCATAATCGTGCTTTGGCTACAGCTAAGCTTGTAGATGAAGCAATTGCTAAAGGTGAAGCTATTTCCCCATTGGCAGGTATTCCTGGTGCCATCAAAGATAATATTTGTATTAAAGATGAGCCTGCAACATGTGCATCTAAAATGTTAGAAAACTTTGTGCCTCCATACAATGCGTCTGTTATTGAACGTTTACAAGACAATCATTATATTAGCCTTGGTAAACTTAACATGGACGAATTTGCTATGGGTGGATCTACAGAGAATTCTGCATTAGCTAAAACATCTAATCCTTGGAATGCTGATTGCGTACCAGGCGGTTCTTCTGGCGGTAGTGCAGCAGCTGTATCCAGCGGTTCTGCAATCTGGGCTCTTGGCTCTGATACAGGTGGGTCTATTCGTCAACCAGCATCCTTCTGTGGCGTTGTAGGTTTAAAACCAACATATGGTAATGTATCTCGTTATGGTTTAATTGCTTTCGCATCTTCTTTGGACCAAATTGGCCCTGTTACTCGAGATGTAACTGATGCTGCTTTAGTATTAAATGCTATTTCTGGCCACGATGCTAAAGATTCCACATCCATTCCAGGTACTCGTGTAGACTACACTACAGCTCTTGTAAATGATGTAAAAAATCTAAAAATTGGTGTACCAAAAGAATTCTTTGGTGAAGGTCTCAATAGCGAAGTTCGTAAAGCTATTGAAGAAGCTATCGAAACATACAAAAAATTAGGCGCTGAAATCGTTGAGGTTTCCTTGCCTAATTCTAAATATGCATTGTCTGCATACTATATCATCGCATTAGCAGAGGCAAGCTCCAATTTGGCTCGTTATGACGGTGTAAGTTATGGTATGCGCGTACCTGCAGATAACTTAGTAGAAATGTCTACTAAAACTCGTACAGAAGGCTTTGGTCCTGAAGTGCAACGCCGTATCTTGTTAGGTACTTATGTATTGAGTGCTGGTTACTATGATGCTTATTATTTGAAAGCATTGAAAGTTCGTCGCCTTATTAAAAACGAATTTGACGAAGCATTCTCCAAGGTAGATTTGATTTTGACACCAACTGCACCTAATACATCCTATAAATTTGGTGAAAAAGCTAATGATCCATTGGCAATGTACTTAGAAGATATCTGTACAGTACCGGCAAACCTTGCAGGTATTCCAGGTATTAGCATCCCAGCAGGTATGAGTAGCAATAATTTGCCAATTGGCTTACAATTACTTGGCCCTGCTATGGGTGAAGAAACATTATTACGTGCTGCTTTCACATTTGAACAAGCACGTCCGGACTGTCAATTAGTAGCACCAACTGGGGAGGTTTCTCTATGAGTAGTAAATACGAAACAGTCGTTGGTTTAGAGGTTCATACAGAGCTTAAGACTAAGTCTAAAATCTTCTGTGGTTGTACCACTGAATTCGGCGGCGATCAAAATACACATGTATGCCCAGTATGCCTTGGCTTGCCTGGTGCTATGCCTGTGTTAAATAAACAAGTAGTAGAATTTGCTATCAAAGTTGGTTTAGCATTGAACTGTGAAATTCTAAACTTTAACAAATTTGACCGTAAAAACTATTACTATCCAGATTTGCCTAAAAACTATCAAACATCTCAATATGACTTGCCAATTTGCTTAAATGGTCATTTGGACATTGAAGTAAATGGTGAAACTAAACGCATTGGTATTACGCGTATTCACATGGAAGAAGATGCAGGTAAACTCGTTCACAGTGGTAATACTATTTCCGATTCTAAATCTTCTAATGTTGACTACAACCGTACAGGTGTTCCTCTTCTTGAAATCGTATCTGAACCAGATATTCGGTCCGGTGCAGAGGCAAGAGCATATGTTGAAAAACTACGTTCTATCTTGCAATATTTAGAAGTATCTGATGGTCGTATGGAAGAAGGTTCCTTACGTGGTGACTGTAACGTATCCGTACGTTTGCGCGGTACTAAAGAGTTTGGTACGCGTACAGAAACTAAGAATGTAAACTCTTTAACAGCTATTCAAAAGGTTGTTGAATATGAAGCATTACGTCAAGCTAAGTTAATTGAAGCTGGCGGTAAAGTAGATCAAGAAACACGTACTTGGGATGATGCTCAAGGCATTACTATTGGTATGCGTAAAAAAGACGAAGAAAACGATTACCGTTACTTCCCTGAACCAGATTTGGTACCAATTGTAATTACGGACGAAAAAATCGAAGAAGTACGTCGTGCGTTACCTGAATTGCAAGATGCTAAGATTGAACGCTTTGTAGCTGAATATGGTTTATCCCGCGAAGATGCAACAATCCTTACTATCTCTCGTAAAACTGCAGATTTCTTAGATGCTACTGTAAAAGCAGGTGCAGATGCTAAGACTGTGGCTAACTGGATGCTTGGTGACTTGTCCAAGATGATTAATGAAAGTGGTTTATCATTCGCAGAATCTAAAGTAAGCCCTGAAAACTTGGCTGGTATGATCGCCCTTATTGATAAAGGTACAATCTCCGGTAAAATTGCGAAAAAAGTTATTGTATCCATGTGGGAATCCGGCAAGGATGCAGATACTATCGTAAAAGAAGAAGGTCTTGTTCAAATTACAGATACAGGCGCTATTGAAGAAATCGTTAAACAAGTTATTGCTAACAACCCACAACCAGTGGCAGACTTCAAGAGCGGTAATGGCAAGGCTATTGGCTTCTTAGTTGGTCAAGTTATGAAGGAATCTAAAGGCCGTGCTAACCCAGGTATGGTAAATGAATTGCTTCAAAAATACTTGAAAGACTAATTGGCCCGTTAGTCTATAGTCACATAAAGCAATACAAATAAAAATATCCCCTATAGATATATGAATTCATATCTATAGGGGATATTTTTTTGCATTTTTATCAGAAAAATATGGTATAATAGGTTGTATAAAATTAATTATTATTTTGGTCATATAGAGGAATTAACTATGTCTGATCAACAGAATATACATAACAATCAAAATACATATAAAAATAGTCAACAAGATAGTAGTTTTGGAGGCAATACAAGAACTACTGAACCTAATACGCGCGTATTATCCGCTGATGAGCGCCGTGACTTTGATGGGGTAACTATCGAAGAGGTAGGTGATTCTGTACACGTTGATTCAACGCCAACTTACATGGATGAAGAGCGTCAACGGTACGAACAATATAATCAATATGGACCGCAAGTTAAGGTGTATAGCTTTAATAGTACAAGCTGGCTTAGTCGCATCATTCTGATTATCGTCCTAGCCGTTGTATTAGCGGCAGTAGTTTTCTTTGGCGGCATTATCCTATCCATAGTAGGTGTTGTCATTTTAGTGGGTGCTATTGTTTCCTTTATCTTTGGCTTCTTTTAATGGTATAATATATATATTACGACTAGACGGTGGCTGAGCCATTCGATGATTTAAAGGGGACATATGAACGTAGTTTTATCCACATTAAACTCAAAATTTATACATTCCTCCCTGGCTTTGCGATATCTCAAAGCCTATGGGCAGGCTCACGGACAGGCATACGATATAGTAGAATATACTATTAATATGCCTGTTTTACATATTCTTAGCGATATTACAGAGCGCAATATAGATGTATTGGGCTTTGCTTGCTATATCTGGAATATTGAAATGACCTTACATGTGGTGGACATGGTAAAAGCAGTTCGACCAGATATTAAAATTATCTTAGGCGGTCCAGAGGTATCTTTCACTGCCGATGAAATTCTAAATCGTTGCCATGCTGTAGATTATATTGTACAAGGCGAAGGGGAAGAAGCCTTTTATCAACTTATTAAGGCCTTAACATATGGCAAGGATGGTCTTACAGAGGAAATTGCTGGCGTTCGTGGCCGCCATATTTCGGGCCAACTTATGGGCTCTACAGAGGCTGTAGAGGTTAAAGATCTTAGTACCATTCCATTCCCATATGTAGAAGAGGATATGGAGGATTTAGAACATAAAATCATCTATTATGAATCCTCTCGCGGATGTCCATTCTCTTGTCAGTATTGTTTATCTGGCAACAAAAATACGGTTCGATTCTTTCCACAAGAAAGAACATTAAAAGAGTTACAATGGTTTATTGACCATAAGGTAAAGCAAGTTAAATTTGTGGATCGCACGTTTAACTGTGCACCACATCATCATCGTCCGTTGATGGAATTTATGCGTGATGCTGATACAGAGACTAACTTCCATTTAGAAATGGAACCTGAGCTCATGACGGAATGGGAAACAAATATTCTCTGTGAAACACCACTAGGGCGTATTCAAATCGAAGTGGGTGTACAAAGTACACATAAGAAAACCTTAGATGCTATTAACCGATATAACGATTGGCCGTACATTCAAAAGGCAATTCGTCCTATTATTGAGGCGGGCCGCACACATGTACATATGGATCTAATTGTAGGCTTACCTTACGAAAATAAAGCGCGATTTGGATTATCCTTCAATGATTTATTTAGTTTACAACCTCATGCGCTGCAAATAGGATTCTTGAAATTACTAAAAGGATCTGGTGTACGCCGCATGGAGGAATACCAATATATTAGTGATCCTTTAGCGCCATATGAGGTTCTAACCACTCATGTATTACCTTATAAAGATATACGCTTCTTAAAACACTTTGAAGATGTATTTGAACGTTTCTATAATAGTGAGCGTTTTAGAACCGTCTTTGGCTATATTGGTAGCAAGCTCATAAAGGAACATACTGATACATCTATAACTGGTGAGGATACAGCAACAAATCATATACCACCTATGAAAAAGTATGATCCTTCTAAAGTGAAACCTAAAAAAGATGCCTTTTCTTATTTCTGTGAAATGACACAGGCTTGGCTTGATGCTGGTCATCATAAGGTTAATTTAAAAGACATTGATCAAATCGAGTTCTTATATAATTTCTTCTTGTCTAAGGGCGACAATGTGGCCGCTGAATTACTACAGTACGATACACTTGTTAGCTATCGTGGTAAGGTTCGTAGCGAAGCCGTTGGTTTACCGAAGCAGACAAAGGAACTTTTACAAGAAGGGGAATCATTCTGGCGCAACGAAGAGATTGCATCTCAGTATATTCCAAACTATACCTTCAAAGAATGGCGCAAAATTCGCCAACAGTACGTGGAAATGCCTATGTCTAAGGACACGGCATATGTATTAGGTATAGAAAATGTACCTAATACACCATTTACAGTAGTTATCGACGTTAATAAAGAGGTAAAACCTTTTATACGTCCTGAAATAGAGGCTTGTTAATAATATAAAAATAGTAAATTTTTATAGCTGAAATATTACATAACAAGCGATAATTGGTTAGTTAAATAGGAGTGTTATGACCGATACAACGAGACCAAAACGATACCGCATGGTATCTAAATATTATAAAGAAACCTATGGGGAAAAGGTTTATAAATTACCTGTGGCGTTGCCGCTAACTTGTCCTAATCGAGATGGTTCAGCCGGTGTAGGGGGCTGCACCTTCTGCGGCGAAATTGGTGCTGGTTATGAAAATCGTCCTGCGTGGATGACAGTGCGTATGCAACTCGATGAAAACATTGCTCACATAGGCCCCAAGTACAAGGCGAAAAAATTCATACCTTATTATCAAAACTTCAGTAATACATACTTGAGTCTTGATGATTTTAAAAACTATATGGAGCAAGGTTGTATCGATGAGGCCGTAGGTATTGCCATTGCAACGAGACCAGATTGTATTGCCGATGAATACCTAGACATCTTGGCAGATATAAGAAATCGCTTTCAAAAGGATATCTATATTGAATTAGGCCTACAAACGGTAAACTATGATACGTTAGAAAAAATCAATCGAGGCCATGATTTAGCACAGTTTATTGATGCCGTATTGCGCATTAAACGATACGGATTTAACGTTACCACACATATGATTGTTAATCTTCCATGGGATACTATGAAAGATACCATCGAAGGGGCTCGCATCTTATCAGCCCTTGGCGTTGATCAAGTTAAATTACATGCCTTATATATCGTTAAAAATACGTTGATGGCCAAGTGGTATCAAGAGGGTCAGTTCACCTTAATCAGTGCCGAAGAATATGCTGACCGCGTAGTCAACTTTGTCCGCCATTTACACCCTGACATTGTATTGCAGCGCCTCGTAGGGCGAGCACCTGAAGACAATACGCTCTTTACAAACTGGTCAATGGGCTGGTGGCGCGTACAAGATTTAATTGATGATAAGTTAGACGAACTAGATGCACATCAAGGTGATCTTTGTGATTACTTAAATGGTAAAGCAGTTCGCAAGTTTATAGACTAGGAGGTTGTATGAGCGAACAAATTTTTACATTTCCTACATATGACCTAGCACAATCCATACTAGGTCAACATAATCGATATCTGCATATGATGCTTGAAGTCATCTCTGCTGATGTAGTAGCACGTGGTGATACGGTAGTCATCAAGGGTGATGAGGACCAAGTCAATGCCCTCTATCGCACTCTTGAAGAATTAGTATTCCTCTATCGTGAAGGCAGTACTATTACGGAGTCTCAAGTACGCATTGCCGCAAAACTTGTGGCTAATGGCAAGGCGGATGCCGTACATAATATGTTCGAAGATACGCTATCCGTTAATATGCGGGGTAAAAATATTACGCCTAAAACGGAAGGTCAGAAGTACTATGTAGATAGCATTCGTAAAAATACTATTACCTTTGGTATTGGCCCTGCAGGGACTGGTAAAACCTTCTTAGCTGTAGCATTGGCAGCTTTCTACTTGAAGAACCGCAATGTAGATAAAATCATTTTGACCCGTCCTGCTGTAGAGGCTGGGGAACGTTTAGGTTTCTTGCCTGGTGAATTACAAGATAAGGTAGATCCATATTTAAGGCCTCTATATGATGCATTACATGAAATGTTTGGCATCGAGCAAGTACAACGCTTTATGGAGCGCGGTACTATCGAGGTAGCACCACTAGCGTACATGCGTGGTCGAACCTTAGAAAATGCCTTTGTTATTCTCGATGAGGCGCAAAATACGACGGCTGAACAGATGAAAATGTTTTTGACTCGTTTAGGTAACAATTCCAAAATGGTCGTAAATGGTGATAAAACGCAAATTGACTTGCCGCCCCGTGTCGTATCAGGTCTTGGTGAGGCTGAAAAGGTATTGCGTCATGTATCGGGCATTAATATGGTTTACTTTAGCGATCAAGACGTGGTGCGTCATGATTTAGTAGGCCGCATTGTAAAAGCATACGATGCGTACCATGAGCGTAAATTAGCAGGTGATACTACAACAACGACTGATGCATCTGCAGAGAATGTAGCGAAAGGGTAAGTATGTACATACATATTAGCTATGATGAAGGAATCCAAGAGGATTCTAATATAGAGGCCATTATCCGTAAGGTTTGTGACGAAGTAAGTCGCGTATATGGTCTTGAAGAAGATGAAATGAGTATTTTGCTGTGTGATAATGCAAAGATTCACGAGCTTAATAGAGAATATCGTGGTATTGATAGACCTACCGATGTATTGTCCTTTGCACTTAATGAAGGAGATGATTACGAAGGTAGTGAAGAGGAGCATCACTTACTTGGTGATATGATTATTTCCTTAGAGCGCACTCGTGAACAGGCTATTGAATATGGACATAGTTTTGAACGAGAATTGGCGTACTTAACGACTCATAGTTGTTTGCATATTTTAGGCTATGACCATATGAACGACGAAGATAAAAAAGAGATGCGTACAGAGGAAGAATTTATCCTTGGCAATCTCGGTTATGTGCGGGAGGATGCACCATATAATGAATAACAACGAACATTTTAAATCTGGCTTTGTAGCCGTTGTAGGTCGACCAAATGTTGGTAAATCTACCTTAATTAATGCTCTTATTGGTGATAAAATCGCTATCGTATCCGATAAGGCTCAAACAACTCGTAACCGTATCATCTGCGTATATACAGACGAAGCAAAACAAATCGTATTCATGGATACACCTGGTGTGCATAAACCAAAACATAAATTAGGTGAATTCATGGTAGATGCGGCTATCGAGTCCTTAAAAGAAACAGAAGCCGTTTTATTTGTAGTACCTGGCAATGAAAAACGCGGTCCTGGCGATAACTTTATTATTGAACAATTACAACGCGTAAAAGTGCCTGTATTCTTGGTAGTTAACAAAATCGATACGCTAAAAAAAGAAGAGCTTTTAGAAGCTATTGTGTCTTATCAAAATGCGTATCCATTTGCAGGGGTTATTCCAATTTCTGCAAAAGATAAAGAGAACTTACCAGAGATTCTTAAGGTATTAGAAGAAACCTTGCCTGAAGGTCCACAATACTTCCCAGAGGACATGATTACAGACCAACCAGAACGCCTTATCATTTCTGATATCGTTCGGGAAAAAATCTTGTTAGCTACTCGTGATGAAATTCCTCATGCTATCGCTGTAGACGTAGATGAAATGAAAACACGTGATGATGGTACAACTTATATCCGAGCTACTATTTACTGTGAACGAGACTCTCAAAAGGGTATCATCATTGGTAAAAAGGGTGCTCTATTGAAACAACTCGGTGCTGAAGCGCGTGCAGATATTCAAAAGTTATTAGCCACAAAGGTATACTTAGATCTTTGGGTTAAAGTTAAAAAGGATTGGCGCAATAAATCTGGTATGTTATCCGAACTTGGGTATCGAAAATAATTTGATATAATATAGAAATAAAGTATTTCCAGAGTTAGATGAAAGGAATAGTAATGGATAGTGTAGATGGCCTGTTACCCATAGGGTTTGGTCTTTTATGTATTGTTTTAATTAACTTTTTTGTGGTCGCAAAGTTCTCCTTTGCCCGCCTTCGCAAAGAACATGTAGAGGATATGGATATCCTCTTAGAAAAGGATAGAGAGTTTTTATTAAAGCTATATCAAAATCCTGAGTATTTCTTAAATACTACGCAGTTTTTGATTTTATTCTTTATCTTAGCCCTTGCAGGCACTGGTACATTTGTATTCGATAATATTGTAGATCAGATAGTCGCTGTTCTTAATGTACATAGTAAGTGGATGCACTTTGTACTAGATATCGTATTATTGCTATTAATTAGCTTAATCGTTTTAATCTTTGGTGAAATCGTACCTAAAGCATTAGGCCTTTCGTTCCCAACAAAGTATGTAAATACTTATAGCCGCATCGTAGTAGCGGCAGGTAAATTAGTATATCCATTTATTTGGATTGCTAGTAAAATCTCCAATGTTATTTTAGGCTTTTACA
>ERZ773214.1970-NODE-1970-length-11484-cov-46.787470_pt1 | contig 11484 bp, 9 predicted proteins | sample MGYA00511238_ERZ773214 | MGnify/ENA primary metagenome ERZ773214 (study PRJEB29015, sample SAMEA2738157) | human oral metagenome | biome: human oral; feature: human-associated habitat; material: saliva | place: China | collected 2259 ...
TGACCTTGAAGATGTGGTCGTAGTCGAAGTGCGGCTTGAGGGACTGGCGGCAGTATGCGACCAGGGGAATGTCACCGCTGTTGACCTTGCTCTTGGGCTTGTAGGTGGTGGTTGCGGTGAAGTACTCGCCGGCCAGGATTGCGGTGATGTAGGTGGAAATCTTGGCGGTGGGGGCGAAGACGCGCTTGGAGATGGAGTCGTCGGAGGGGTCGGTCACCTGCGACTCGAGCACGGCGTTGGAGCTAACGACCCAGTCCTTGGGTGCGGTAATGCGGAAGTTGAAGACGGCCTTCAGGTCGGGCTGCTCGAAGTTGGGGAAGACGCGGCGGCAGTCGGAGGGCTCGTACTGGGTGTACAGGTATACGCGACCGTCGGAGGGGTCGAAGTAGCGGTGCAGGCCCTCGCCGGAGCGGGAGTAGTAGGAGCGGCCGTGGATGGTCAGCACGTTCTCGGCCTTCAGGTTGGCCAGACGGATGCGTGCGCCGTCAATGACTTCGTCCAGCTTCAGCTCGACACCGTTGAGCTTGACGGAGTCAATGCTGTGGTGAATGTAGTCGATGAAGGTTTCTGCCCCGGGGGTGTTGCAGGAGAAACGGACGGTGGTTGCAGTGGGGTAGGACTCGAATTCGGGGTCCTTGGCGTTCGTCAGGTCGACGTGTACGTCGTAGGTATCAACGCTGATAAGAGCCGAACGTTCTGCGGCTTCTTCGCGGGAGAGGTTCTCGTTGTTCATAGTTCCTTATTCTAATCGTTCCTGAAAGAAATCTGGGAGTTTGCGGGCCGTTCCCGTCATATAACCTCCGCGGAGTAGGGGACGTGAGGGTATTCTGGCGGATGCGCACGGCCCCTAATTACTCGCGAACCTTCCGCACGATAGTGTGATGCATAACATGCTTTCTTGATTTGCGGAGATCCCCGAAAGTCCGTATAGTATTACGTGTTGCTTCGAACGGCACCGCAAGGAAAACGTTCGAAAGTCACCTGCGCGGGTGGCGGAATAGGCAGACGCGCTAGCTTGAGGTGCTAGTCCTCGTATTAGAGGGTGGGGGTTCAAGTCCCCCCTCGCGCACAGATAATCCCCGGTTCTTCGGAACCGGGGATTTTTGTATACCCGGGAACGTGTCGGGAGCTCACGTACTCGAAAGAAGAACCCCCAAATATGCGAACCCCAAACATTTGGGCCATCGGGGAGTGTCCCGAGGCTGCGGGGCTGGTGGGAGAGCGAATCCCGGGGCGCGCACATCCGCTGCGAGGCTCGACTGCCTGCAGGGTCTACCCGCAGAACCGGGCGGGTGCGCCGCCGAGCAAACTACCGGACGCATGCGCAAAGAAGTAGCGGGGCGAGGCTCCATGAGGAACCCCGCCCCGCTATCCAGTTCACCCCACTAGTGCAGGGTTGAAACTCGCTGCGCGAACCGTATTACTCGGCCAGACGCTCCGGGTCGGTGGTGACCAGAATCTTCACAGCGGTCTCGTTGTGGTGAATCAGGGTGTCGAAGCCCTTGTCAATCAGGTCCTCCACAGCAATCTTGCCGGTGATGAAGGGCTTGAGGTCAATCTTGCCGGACTCAACCAGCTTGATGGTCTCGGGGTGGGAGTTCACGTAAGCGATGGTGCCGCGGATATCGATCTCCTTGAGCACAATCTTCTGAACATCCAGGGAAGCGGGCTTGCCCCAAATAGAGACGATGACGACCTTACCGGTGGGCTTGAGGGCATCCAGAATCAGGTCCAGAGCGGGCTGAACGGAGGTGCACTCGAAAGCGATGTCGGCGCCACGGCCGTCGGTCAGCTTGTGAATCTCTGCCAGAACGTCGGTCTCAGCGGGGGAGAAAGCGTAGTCGGCAACGCCGGAGTCCAGAGCCTTCTGGCGGCGCAGGGAGGAAAGCTCGGAGATGATGACCTTAGCGCCCTTAGCCTTCAGCACGGCGGAGGTCAGCAGACCGATGGGGCCGGCACCGGTGACCAGTGCGTATGCGCCTTCCTCGAACTCGCCGGCACGCTCGACAGCGTGGTAACCAACGCTCAGAGGCTCAATCAGGGCAGCCTCGTCCAGGGGAATGTTGTTAGGAATCTTGTGAACCCAGCGGCGCTTGACGGCAACCTTCTCGGACAGACCGCCACCGCGACCTGCCAGACCGATGAAGTTCATGTCCTTGGACAGGTGGTAGTCCTTGGACTCGGGGCCGGTGTAGACGTCATCAGCAATGATGTAGGGCTCGACGACGACGTGGTCGCCGACCTTCAGGTCGTCAACGCCCTCGCCCAGGGCCTCAACGACACCGGAGAATTCGTGGCCGAGGGTCACGGGGGAGTCCTCACCGGAAATCGGGTGGGGGTGGCCATGCTTGGGGCAGAAGATAGGACCGTCGAGGTATTCGTGCAGGTCGGTACCGCAAATGCCGCACCATGCGACCTTAATCAGAACCTCGCCCGCAGCTGCTTCGGGTGCGGGGATGTCTTCAATGCGGATGTCGTTACGGTCGTAGAAGCGTGCTGCCTTCATGGGATGGAGCTCCTTAAACGTTTTAAACGTGGTTGTGGCGTCTCACGGCGGTGTGCATCTGCCAGGTGGTTGCTATCGGGTTCTGCTGTGGTGAGCGGTAGAACCGTGGTGCGCACTCGCGAGGTCGAAAAGGGGACAACCTGCGGATGCGTTCACCGAGATAGTGAACTTTCCTGCCGACATGCTCATCGCGACGCCGGTTGTAGGAGGACGGTAGGATTACCGCTCTCACTGCTTAACGCTACTCCTGTGAAGCGCAGAAAACTAGGCGACATACAAAAAATCTTTTATGTGACGCACATTTCTTCATAAAGTTATCTTGACCTACCGAATAGGGTTACTTCGACCCTTCATGTGCGGGTTGGCTAGCGTAGGTGATGCGCGCACGGTAGCGTAGAGTCCATGAGCACGAACCTCGCAAGCACTCCCGAAAATCCCGCCGCACCCAAGACTAAAACTACGCTTGGAGCGGAACCCTCTCGCCCCGAACAGCCAGCCCCCACCGTGCACCGCTACACCGCCCCGGACGCCGACCGCCAGCGCGGCAGCGAGTACGCCGAGGTACTCGCCTACGAGACGCAACAGCGCAAGAACGCCGCCGACCGCCGCATCGGCAGAGGCAAACACCACGCCGGTCACCACGGAGAACCCGACGGCGGAGGCTCTCTGCCCGGCCCGCACCCCAAGAAACGCCCGAGCAATCGCCACGGCAAACCTTTCGGTCATCGCCTCGACCACGACTGCGGCCTGGACGATACCCGCCGTGCCCTCGCGGACTCCATCGCCGACCGCGCCAGCGATCTCACCGAAATTCTTCGGGCGATTCACGCGCATCCCGAAACCGCCTACCGCGAGCGCTTCGCCTCATCCACGCTCGTCGAGGCAGTCCGCAGCGCACACCCGGACCTCACCGTCACCTACCCCGCCTTCGGAATCGACACCGCCTTCGCGGTCGAGCTGACCAGCGCCGACTACGACCCCGAAAAGCACCGCACCATTGCGATTCTCTCCGAGTACGACGCGCTACCGGGCATCGGGCACGGCTGTGGCCACAATGTTATCGCCACCGCCGGCCTCGGAGCGTTCCTCGCCCTGACGGATACGCTCGCGGCCACCCCGGATGCCTTCAGCGGGCGGGTACTCTACTACGGCACTCCCGCCGAGGAGTCCGAAGCCGGCAAGGAGCTCATGGCCCGCGCCGGCGCCTTCGACTCTGTGGATGCCGCAATCATGGTGCACCCCTACTTCATGGACGTGGCGGACCAGGCGTGGCTGGGCCGCCGCGAATGTCGCGTCACCTACACCGGCGTGAGCGCGCACGCCTCCTCGCATCCATTCATGGGACGCAACGCGCTGGATGCGGCCAGCCTCGCCTACCAGGGGCTCGGCCTGCTGCGCCAGCAGATTCCCGGGTCCGACCGCATCCACGCGATTATTGACCGCGGGGGAGAAGCACCGAACCTGATTCCCGCCACCGCGAGCCTGCACATTAATATCCGCTCCAAGCACGCCCCCACCCTGCGAGCGCTCTCGCGCCGCGTGGAGGAGGTACTGCGCGGTGCCGCCCTCATGGCCGGGGTTTCCGCCGAGGTGACCTGGGATGGCTCGCCCATGACCATGCCCGTGCGCACCAACGGGCCGCTACTGAAGCGGTGGGTGGCCTCCCAACGTGCCGTGGGTCGGCACCCGTACCCGCCCGGGACCGTGAGCGATACCCTGGCGGCCTCCACGGATTTCGGTAACGTGAGCCTGCGCGTGCCCGGTATTCATCCGCTCATCGGCATCGCGCCGGAAGGTACCGGCATGCACACCGAACAGTTCGCGCTCGCGGCCAACACCCCGGAGGCTGTGGCCGGCGCACTGGATGCCGCCTTCGGCCTGGCGTTTGTGGCGGTGGATTACCTGGTGGACGACGAGCTGGCCCGCGCGGTGCGCACCCATTTTGAGGAGGCCGGCGGCGCCGTGGATGTGGAGGGCTACTTCGCCGGGCAGTAGTCACGTGCCGTGGTCTTCGGGGCCGTGTTGGGGTTTCCGGCCCCCGCGGGTTTGTCGGGGTTCGCGCTCGCACCGCTCGGGGGCAAGATACCCAAGTGACCCAACCAGCAGATGTGAGATTGCTCAAAAGGTCAGAACCGCATTATTTGGTTTTATGAGCGAAAAACATCCCCGCACGCTCATAAAGTCACCATGACCCATCAGAAAAGACAAATTAACCCCACGCAAAACGCAAATTCTTCGGCATAATAGAACATAACGAAGCGAGGCACTGGGAAACACCTCACCTCGGCCACACGTGCACCCCGCACTGTGCGCGGTGCAACAGAACCCCGAGGCACACACCCCGCTTCGCCATCCCGCGAGAAAACACTCGCACAGCACAGATAACTCTCACGAAAGAGGGCATACAGCAATGAACGGTGTCAACACCCCCACCAAGCTCGGCGTCATCGGTGCAGGCGGCGTCGGTAGCGCAACCGCATACGCAGCAATGGTTCGCGGTTCCGCCGATGAAATCGTCCTGTACGACATCGACGGCAAGCGCGCTCACGCAGAGGCACTCGACATCGCCCACGGCGCAATGTTCGCTCACGAGGCAACCGTCACCGGCGGCGACGATATCGAGCTGCTGCGCGATTGCGACATGATTATCATCACCGCAGGTGCCCGCCAGAAGCCGGGCCAGCCCCGCCTCGAACTGGCCGGCGCAAACGTTGCCATCCTCGAGAAGCTGCTGCCGAACGTGCTTTCCGTGGCCCCCAACGCCATCATCATGCTCGTCACCAACCCCTGCGACGTGCTGACCGTCGTGGCCCAGAAGATTACCGGCCTGCCCGCCAACCGCGTGCTCTCCTCCGGTACCGTGCTCGACTCCTCCCGTCTGCGCTGGCTGATCGCAAACAAGGCCGGCGTCTCCATCAAGAGCGTTCACGCGAACGTCGTTGGTGAGCACGGCGACTCCGAGTTCCCCGTCTGGTCCGCAGCCAACATCGGCATGGTCCCCCTGACTGAGTGGGAGCAGGACGGCAAGCAGCTCTTCACCGAAGAGGTCCGCGCCGAGCTGGCCACCGAGGCTATGCGCGCAGCCTACAAGGTTATCGAGGGTAAGGGCTCCACCAACTACGCCATCGGTATCTCCGGTGCACGTATCGCCGAGGCATTCCTCGGCGGCCAGAACGCAGTGCTGCCCGTCTCCACCACCATCGCAGGCGAGCTCTACGGCTTCAAGGACGTTGCACTGTCCCTGCCCACCATCGTCAACCGCGAGGGTATCCAGCGCGTTCTGCCGGTTCCCATGAACGAGGCTGAGATGGCACAGCTGAAGGCATCCGCTGAGGCAATCCGCGCCTCGGCCGCATCGCTGGGCTTCTAACAGCTAGACCCGGGGCCAGCGCCCCATGAGAGCCCGCCGCATCCGTCACAGTACATGACCGGATGCGGCGGGCTCAGTCTATGGGGTCGTAACGTATGACGGGCGAAAACACGCCACGCCCCCCGTAGGTAGTAGAATAAAGAGCATGAGCACTGATCCTCGCACCGAACTCACCCGCCTCCTCGACGCGCTGGAGGCCCACCTGTCCGCCGTGATTGAACGCAACGGCGAGCACGACCCCGCCATCGATGAGGCCTACGTAGAAATCGCCAACGCCTTCGAGGCCTACGAAGACGCCCTCTTCGAAGCCTACGAAGAGGTCACCCCCCTGAGCGTGTACGGTGATGACGAGGAAGACGATCTCGAGGAAATCCTCGACGACGAAGACGACATCGACGACGACGATATCGAGTACGAGGACTAATAACCTCACCATACGTTCCGACCCCTGATCGCCACCCCCACGCGGGGTGATGCGGCAGGGGTCGAACCGTACCCGGTGCACCCGCATGCGGCGCGACGAACACCGCAGATACCGCAGCCGCAGATGTCGCACGCACCCCGCGGGGGAACCACCGCGCACCCGTCGAACCCGCAGAACGACAGCCAGCGAACAACTCTCGAGAACGGAGACACCCGTGAGCGAACCCCGCACCTGGCGCGATGCCGCCCTCATCCTCCGCACTCAAAAACTCGGCGAAACCGACCGCATCATCATCATGCTCACCCACGACGGCGGAATCACCCACGCCGTCGCCAAGGCCGTGCGCAAACCCACCTCCAAGTTCGGCGGACGACTCGAACCGTTCATGCACACCGACCTTTCCTTCAGTCGCGGCCGCACCAACCTGCACACCATCACCCAAGCCGCAACCCTGCACGCCTACACCGGCCCCATCATGGCCGACTACGCCGCGTACACCTGCGCCTCCACTATCGCCGAACTCGCCGAAGACCTCACCCAAAACAGCGCCGGAACCACCGAACTGTACACGCTCACCCACGGGGCATTCGCAACCCTAGCCCACGCGCAGCACACCCCCCAGCGCGTGCTCACCCGCTACCTGGCCCGCGCCATGGACCGCTCCGGCTGGCCCCTCATCGGCGAACGATGCACCCGATGCGGCACCCCACTCACACCCGAAGCCACGGCTCGGGAGGGCACGGCGGAAGCCCCGGGCCGATATCTCGCCTTCCACACCGCCCACACCTACGGCCAGTACACCGTCCTCTGCCCGAAGTGCGCCCCCGCCACCGATGCGCCCCTCACCGCTCTCACGGCCGAAGACCTGGCCTACGCGCTCGCCGCCGCCAGCCCCAACCCGAGCGCCTGGGAAACCATCGACGCCGCACCCCGCGGAACCGCCGATAAAATCCTCAAACTCTACCTCGCCACCACCCAAAATCTACTGGAGCACCCCCTCAAAACCCTCGGGGCGCTCGAGGCGGAAACCCCCGCAAAATAACACCCGAAGCACCCGCCCATGCGCGCTGTGTCACGGTAAAATAGCTAACAGCACGCCAGGTTTATATCTGGCGCATATCTAGGCAAACGACCCCGGGGGAGAACCCGCCAGGGAAGAAAGGCACACATGGCACGCACCCAGCCCGTACCCCCGCCCGCACACCCCACCGGGGCAACCCCGCCGCCGATTCCGAAGAAGTTCATCCCCCAGCACGTCGCCGTCGTCATGGACGGCAACGGACGCTGGGCCAACGAACGCGGCCTGCCCCGCACCGAAGGTCACCGCGCCGGCGAGGCCGCCCTGCTGGACGTTGTTGCGGGCGCTATCGAAATGGGCATCCCGTACGTGACCGCCTACGCGTTCTCCACCGAAAACTGGAAGCGCTCACCCAGCGAAGTCGCGTTCATCATGCGTTTCTCCACCGAAGTGCTGCAGCGTCAGCTCGAAACCCTCAAGACCTGGGGCGTGCGCATCCGCTGGGCCGGCCGCCGACCCAAGCTATGGAAGAGCGTCATCGAAGAGCTCGAGCTCTGCGAGCGCGAAACCATCGACAACACCGTCTGCACCCTCACCATGTGCGTGAACTACGGCGGCCGCGCAGAAATCGCCGACGCGGCCGCAGCTATCGCGGCGGACGCAGCCGCGGGCAAGCTCAAGCCTGGCAGCATCACCGAAAAGACCATCCAAAAGTACCTGGACGAACCCGACCTGCCCGACGTTGACCTGTTCCTGCGTTCCTCCGGTGAGCAGCGCATCTCAAACTTCCTGCTCTGGCAGAGCGCCTACGCCGAGTTCGTCTTCATGAACGTGCTCTGGCCCGACGTCGACCGCCGCACCCTCTGGGAAGCCGTCGAAGAGTACGCGCGCCGCGACCGCCGCTACGGGGGCGCAGTCGACGCCATCGCCGCCGAGTAGGCCGACCACTAAGCCCAGGCGTTAGCGCCCCAACGCGACGACCCGGTTCGCCGCCCACAAACCACCCACACCTCCAACACTAGGGAGAACAAATGCGCATCTACCCGACCTTCTTCAACATCTTCTTCAAGGGCATGGACCCCGAGAAGGCACACCACGTCGGCTTCTGGGGCGTTCAGACCCTGCGCAACGTCGGCATCACCCGCGCGCTGCGCAAGTACTTCCAGCCCGCACCCGAACTGGCAACCACCGTCATGGGCATTACTTTCCCCTCGCCCTTCGGCCTGGCCGCGGGCTTCGACAAAGGCGGAAAGGGCATCGCCGCGCTCGCAGGCATCGGCTTCGGCCACGTCGAGATCGGCACCATCACCGGCCAGGCGCAGCCCGGCAACCCGCAGCCGCGCCTCTTCCGCCTCGTCGAAGACAAGGCCGTCATCAACCGCATGGGCTTCAACAACGACGGCGCCGCAGCGGCAGGCCCGCGCGTAGCCGCCGCCCGCGCAGACCTCGAAACCGAATACCGCGGCGTCGTACGCCCCATCATCGGCGTGAACATCGGCAAGACCAAGGTTGTTGAGCTCGAGAACGCCGTCGACGACTACCTGATTTCCACCCGCACCCTGGCACCGCAGGCAGACTACCTGGTTGTCAACGTCTCCTCCCCGAACACCCCCGGCCTGCGCACCCTGCAGGCCATCGAATCCCTGCGCCCGCTGCTCACCGCCGTGCGCGAGGAGGCAGACCGCGTCAGCCCCAACCGCCACGTACCCCTCACTGTCAAGATCGCACCCGACCTGGTCGACGAGGACATCATCGAGGTGGCGGCCCTGGCCAAGGAGCTGAAGCTGGACGGCATCATCGCCACCAACACCACCATCGCCCGCGAAGGCCTGGGCCTGACCAGCGATATGACCAAGGTCAAGGAAATCGGTGCCGGCGGCCTCTCCGGCGCGCCGCTGAAGCCCCGCTCCCTCGAGGTGCTGCGCCTGCTCAAGCGTGAAATCGGTGACGACCTGGCCATCATCTCCGTTGGCGGCGTGACCACCGCCGAGGATGTGCAGGAACGCCTGGACGCTGGCGCTGACCTGGTGCAGGGCTACACCGCGTTCCTGTACGAGGGCCCGCTCTGGGCGGCACACATTAACCGCGGCCTGGTGAAGCTGCGCCGCGCTCGCCGCTAAAAGGTTTACGCCCCGCCGGGTAACCGGCGGGGGAGGGAACCTCACGCTCCCGGCGTGCTGAGGGGGGCACCGTTCTCTACCCGTTGGGGTGGATGCGGTGCCCCCTTTTGCGTTTCTGCGCGGGCAAACAGCTCGCGTAATTGGACGAACCACCGCCGGACAACAACCGGGCAACAACCGGACGATGGGAATAGACCAATAACGGGTTCTAGGCGCGCACCCCCGCATAATGGAGATAGACGGGAAATCATGCACTACAACGATGTGGAGGACCACCCATGACCCCCAACGCGCTGAACCGTCGGTCAATGCTGACCGGAGGCACACTCATCAGCCTCAGCACCCTACTCGCCGCCTGCGTGCCGCACGACATCACAACTGCAGGAGACGGATCCACCGCCTCCGGCACGCCTGCCACCAACAGCAGCTCAAGCAGTAGCACCGGTAACAACGCAAGTAACGGCGAATACCGCAAAGCAGACGCTAAGGGCCCCGCCCAAAACGTCCCCAAACCCAACGCCCCCGAAAACGGCTACCGCGAAAAGACCGCCGACGGCATCCGCAAAACCATGGACGCCTGGAACCAGTGGATTAACTACGGCATCCAAACCGGCGACTACAGCAAAGCACGCGAATTCCTCTCCACCTCAAACGACGGAGAACTCAAAATCTACCGCGAAATAGAAGCGCTCTACCAGCGCGGCGGCTGGGTCATCGACGGCATCCAATACTTTAAACCCGCCGGCGAGCCCTGGACCGAGGACGACCAAACCTACCGTCTGAAAACCCGCCACGAATGGGACCAAGAAACCGACGTGGAACCCGACGGCCGCCAAGAAACCTGGAGCAGCGACAAACAAGAAGAAACCTACATCTTCGCCCTCGAACACCGCGACGGCAGATGGCAGATCCTCTACTCCCAAATCGACGCCTAACTGCACCGGCGTCTAGCTGCAATACATATATCCAGAAGCCACATGTGCTTCGAAAAGCCACCAAAGAAGTAGCTTCTCGAAACACATGTGGCTTCTCACGTAACAGCTCAAAAACAGCGGACACAAAAATAGGGGAGAGGCCTGAACCTTCAGGACCTCTCCCCAAGCACCTATAAGGCACTAACAACTTAGCGCGGGTACTCGCCGTACTTCACCATCGGAACCGGACGGCGCCAACGACGAACCATCATCACACGGTTAAAGGTGTACATACCACCACCGCGCTGAACCTCGCCAAATTTAGCAATCAGCTTCTTCTTCAGGCCACGCCACAGAATGAAGTAATCAATCACCCACAGCAGCATCGCGGCGTACATCGCGTACACAGAACCGTAATAAATCGAGACGCCAACCTCGGACGAACCCGAAACACCCTGACCGATCCAGCCGCCAACCAGCAGAACCAGCAGAACAATCAGCATGAAATCGCCCAGGTTACGGCGCGCATCCACATAATCACGGATGTAACGACGCTGCGGACCCTGATCCACAAGAGGCAAGAAACGCTGATCGCCGCCACGCAACGCCTCATTCTGACGAACACGAAGCTTAGCGTTATCCTCACGCTCACGACGACGAAGCTCAGCACGCGCCTCACGATCATTCGCAAGCGCATGATCACCGCCGCCCACCAAAGGCTTACGACGAGCCGCCTCCCGCTCCTTACGCGAAGGAGTCGGACGGCCCTTCTTCGGGGTAAACTTCGGATCAACTGGAGCCTGCGGCTCCTCTACAACCTGCGGCTGAGCAGCTTCAGTCTCAGCCTTCTTATTCTTACGACCAAACACCCTCCCATCATACCCGACACACACAGATACACCCCCTCCACAACAAAACCACGTCAGAGCCTGAAACACCACAGCCCCACCCCACCGCAAGACCCCGAATAACACACCCCCACACCCCGCGATGTAAGGTAGAAACATGACTACTGAATTCACCCACCACAGCGCCCTCAACGACGCAATCAACGAACGATTCGAAGCCACCCTACAAACCCTCACCGAGCTCGTCGCCATTCCCTCCATCGCCTGGGAATCGCACGACCTCA
>ERZ773214.1971-NODE-1971-length-11484-cov-4.894216_pt1 | contig 11484 bp, 11 predicted proteins | sample MGYA00511238_ERZ773214 | MGnify/ENA primary metagenome ERZ773214 (study PRJEB29015, sample SAMEA2738157) | human oral metagenome | biome: human oral; feature: human-associated habitat; material: saliva | place: China | collected 2259 ...
TTTTTTCTTCCAGATCGGCAAAATCAATTTCATAACGGCCGTCTTTAAGAATAAGGGGGCTGTTAATGAGTTTTCTGTTATTTTGTGTGATGGCGGCATGAAAAGGATGGTAAACGGGCTGATTGATGAGGACGGCGTCATTTTCTTTTGTCAGAGCCTTTACGGCGATGTTGATGGCGGGAACGACGCCGGGAGTTTTGATGAGCCATTCCGGGCGGATATCCCAGTTGAAATGTTTTTTCTCCCAGCCGGCGAGCGCCCGGAAATAAGAAACGCCTGTGTCAGAGTACCCGTAAATACCATGCTCTACGCGGTCACGGAGAGCATCGGTGATGCAGTCCGCCACTTTAAAATCCATGTCGGCGATCCAAAAGGGGAGTGTATCTTCAGGGACGCCGTATTCTCCGGCGAAATCGTATTTAAGGCAGGACGTATTTTTTCTGTCGATGACGGTATCAAAATCAAATCGTTCCATAAAGTTCTCCTTTCATGAGAATCCATGCCCTTATGATAGCATGAACGGTTCTTTTAAGAACAGTTCCATGAAAGGAAATATATAAAGGCAAATGAAAACCGGGCAGCCCATGGTCAGCAGGAAGCCCGGTTTTGTGCATTATTTCTTTATTTCCCCGCCTTCCACGACAAGATCGTCGGGATTGACGGCACTGCCGTAAACGGGAGCCAATGTGGCTTCGTAGTTTTTGTGAAAAAAGTTTTCTTCGCCTAATTTTTTAATTTCATCATTGATATAGGCGAGGAGTTCTTTATTTCCTTTCTGTACGGCAGGAGCGATGGTGTCCAGATCGCCGAGAGAAGTGATGCCTACCTTAAAGTCCGGATTTTTCATTGCCCAGGCAAGAACTTCCGTATTGTCCGTGGAGAAGGCTGCGCCTCTGCCGTCGAGGAGGGCGTTGAAGGTTTCTGTGTACTGGTCAAATTTCAGCAGTTTTATTTCAGGGTGGTGCTTGTCGAAATAGGTTTCCGCTGTCGTTCCTTTGGCGACGATGAGCGGTTTGTCTTTCAACTGGTCAATAGATGTAATGTTGGCTTTTGCCGGAGAGACAACGCCGAGGGCGACTTTCATGTAAGGCAGGGCGAAGCCTACCTGCTCCGCTCTTTCTTTAGTGACAGTGAAATTGGCGAGGACGATATCTACTTTTCCCGTTTTCGCGTATTCTACACGGTTCGCCGGTTCAAGAGAGATATATTCTGCTTTTACGCCCATGTCTTTGGCGAGGCGCTCGGCGAAGTATACATCATATCCCTGATAATTTCCGTCCTTGTCAATGTAGCCGAAAGGCGCTTTGTCACTGAATACGCCGATAATCAGCTTTCCACTTTGCTTAATGTCCGCGATGGAACGAAAAGAGGCTTTCGGCGCAGCCTGTTTATCATCGGAGTTTTTGCTTCCGCAGCCTGCGGCAAAGGCCATGGTGCATACGAACGTAATGGCGGCGAGGATGTACGATAGTTTCTTTAACATGGGGATCCCTTCTTTCTACTGGCTTCTTTCATATCTGAATGAATGTAAAAACTGTTTCGTCCGTTCCCGTTTCGGGTGATCAAAGAGTTCAGACGGAGTGCCTTCTTCTTCGATGACACCCTGATCAAAAAAGAGGATACGGTCTGCCACGGCACGGGCAAATTGCATTTCATGGCTTACGATGAGCATGGTCATGCCTTCTTTTGCCAGCTCCATGATGACGTCTAAGACTTCCCGCACCATTTCAGGGTCAAGGGAAGCGGTGACTTCATCGAAAAGCATGATTTCCGGCTTCATGATGAGAGCGCGTATCATGGCGATGCGCTGTTTCTGCCCGCCTGATAATTCTCCGGGACGGGCGTTTTCTTTGTCTTCCAGTCCGATTCGTTTCAGCAGCTGCCTTGCTTTGGCGGTGACTTCTTCTTTCTTCCGTTTCTGCACTTCCATGGGGGCAAGGATGATATTCTCCAGAACGGTCATGTGAGGGAAAAGGTCATAGCTTTGGAAGACCATGCCGATACGCTGGCAGATAGCGGCTCTTGAGACGGAGCCGTCGGAAATATTCTGCCCGTCCAGTTCCACTTTTCCTCCCGAAAGCGGCTCAAGGCCGTTGATACATCGCAGGAAAGTGGATTTGCCGCAGCCTGACGGTCCGATAATCACGACGACTTCACTTTTCTTTACATCAAGAGAGATGTCTTTCAAAATAAATTGTTCTCCGAATTTTTTGCTGAGATGCTCTGTATGGAGCAGGATGTTTTCTGCCATATCAGTCTGTCCATTTCTTTTCCCAATATGCCGCCATTCGGGAAAGCGGATAACAGGCGAGGAAGTAAAGGAAAAATATTGCGGCGTAGATCCAAAGCGCCGCGTCGGGAGCGGTGTATCTGTTTGCTTCAATGATTTGCTGGCCTGTTTTCAGCATTTCCACGACACCGATGAGGACGATGAGAGAAGTGGTCTTAATGATCCGCGTAAACAGGTTGATCGCCGGCGGAAGCAAGCGTCGGAGCGACTGGGGGATAATGATGAAGTGGTACATCTGCCGGCGGGAAAGGCCTAAAGCTTCCGCGCTTTCATACTGGCTCTTAGGGATAGAGATGAGCGCGCCTCTGACGAGATCGCCCATTTCTGCAGTTCCCCATAAGATGAAAACGATGATAGAGGCAGTAAATCCGGACAGGTTGATATCGAACGCTCTCGTGATGCCGAAATAGGCGATGAAGAGAAGGACAAGCTGCGGCATGATGCGGATAAACTCCAGGTAAAATCGGGAAATAAGTTTTGCCGCTCTGTTCTGGAGTGTCATGAAAAGACCGGTAAAAAAGCCGAAAATCACGGAGCCGATTACGGAAAGAAGGGATATTTCCACGGTCGTCCATAATCCGGAAAGAAGGCGCAAACCGTTGCTGCCCTCAAACAGGATCCGTATCCCTGTATGATCCATGACGGAGCCTCCTTTCCAATAATGACGCTCCCGCCGAAATGGGGAGAAGGATGATGAGATAAGAAATGACGAGCATCCAGAGAGTTTCGTCAGTCTTATAGTAAAGTCCGATGAGGTCTTTGGCGATGTACATCAGGTCAGGCACTGCGCAGATGCTGAAAACAGAGGTTTCTTTGATAAGAAATAAGACGTTTGCGCAGAGAGGAGGAAGGGAAACGGTAAAAGCCTGCGGAAGAAGTACGAAACGGAAAATCTGATGCTCCGTAAGGCCAAGGGCGGCTGCCGATTCATATTGAGAGACAGATACAGACTCAATTCCGCTTCGGAGGGCTTCCGCCATGTAGCTTCCGCCAAGGAAAGTGAGTCCTGCGGCGGCGCAGGTTTCACCGGAAATATGGATGCCTGCCTTCGGAAGGCCGAAGTAGAGGAAAAAAAGCTGGACCAAGAGAGGCGTATTCCTTGACAGTTCCACATACGCCGTGGAAAGGGGAAGAAGAAAAGGAATTTTTCTGTATTGGATCACGCTGATGACAAGTCCTGCAAGAAAAGAAAGAAAAATACCGGCTGCGCCGATGCCAAGTGTCGTCCATGCCGCCTTTGCGAAAAGGGGAGCGTATTTCATCATAAAATCAATATCCAAGATAAGCTCCTTTAGAATAGCGCCGCCTTTTCTTTTTGGCGGCAATCTGATGGAAAATATCCAAAATAAAAACGGGAAGCCTGCGCTTCCCGCTGATCCGTTCCTGCCATTCAGTTAGTCACATCATTGACAGAAAGTGTATAAAAAGGAGCGCACGCAAAACGGACATGACAGCAACATGCCATGTTACAGCAAATCACCATTGCATGTGCCTGATAGTCCATCGTGGTACTTCCTTTCCGCATTTCTGCTCAATTTAAAGTCATGGTAGCATGATAAAATTGAAATGTCAAACCGATGTTTGAAAAATTGGAATACTTACTGCACGGTACATGTTTTCATAGAAAAAATGTCTCCGGTCTGTCATAATAAAAACAGCAAGCCAAAGGAGGAATGATTATGGAATTTGATGAAGTGCTCGCTTTGCGGAAATCTGTCCGCCGCTATACAAAGGAAATCGTTTCACAGGAAGATGAAAAAGCCATACTTGACGCGGCCATGGCTTCATCCGTGGGAAAACATAATGACGGCGGATACAATCTTGTCGTAGTAAGAGACAGGGAAATACTTGACCTTATTGCAAAAGAAGAAAAGGAAGAAACCGGAGGCGGGGATCCGCTTTTTGGCGCGCCCCTGCTGTTTCTGATCTGCCGCACGAAGGAAGCGGTGGATTATCTCATGCGGTATGACGCGGGAATCATTGCGGAGCATATCCATCTTAAAGCGGCGGAATTGGGGTTGGGATCTGTTATTCTCTTCGGCTTTATCCGTCATTTAGGTGAAAATGCGGAATATATCAAAAAGATGAATTTGCCGGAAGGCGTTTATCCGCTTCTGGGAGTCGCTGTCGGACATGGTCCGGGAAGCGCGGTGAAAAGGAAAGATGACAGACATTTCAGGGTACTCCATGTGGAATAATTGATTTTTTGTTGACAGAATGGAATATTGATGGTAGAGTAAGGGACAACTTAAGGCAATGAAGAAAAGAGTAGGCAGTCTGAATACGGCAAAGCGAGTCCGGAGAGTGCAAGCGGATACGGATAGGGTGCTGAAGTGCATTTCTGAGTCCGGCGGATCGAACGTGCAGTAGATCTTCCCGGGTACTCCCGATACAGAGTCAGGGTATAGAGGATTTTTCCCGGTACCCGATGAGGTGTGTGTGGTGACATATGCATAAAATTAGGTGGAATCACGGGTCTCTCGTCCTATATGGGCGGGAGATTTTTTATTTACGGAAAGGATGATGAAGATGGGCAGATTGATCGCCAGAGAACTGGACAATATGAAATGGGGATTTTACAGCTGTCTCCTCTTTATTGGAATTTCTTCGCCCGCGTTTCATCAATTTTACAAAAAACAGTAATTCAATTGTATTTAAAGGAGGATTACATCATGAGAAAAAGTTTGAAAATTATTTCTGCATTAGCGGCTTCCGCTATGATTATCGGAGCCTTCGCCGGCTGCGGCGGTGAAAAGAAAGACGCGCCGAAAGCGGCGAATGCGGGAAATAAAACAGCAGTAAAATTAGTCGTATCCAGCACGGAGCGGCCGATTGCCTGGCAGGATGAAGATGGAAAAATCCAGGGATTTGAATATGATATCTGGCAGGAAGTGAACAAGAATCTGAAAGATTATACACTGGATATTAAAGCAGTGCCGCCTGAAACGCAGGACGTCATGATGGAATCGGGCGATGCGAAAGTCGCTTCCGGCGGTTATTACAGGACACCCCGCCGCGAAAAGGACTATATCGTTCCGAATACGCCCATAGGTGCAAGTTCCGTCATGATTTATGTACTGAAAGAGAATCAGAATAAATTTTCCGATCTGGAAGATGCGGTAAAGAATGGCAAACAGGTACCGAATACACCGAACGGCGGCATTTATAAGGTTCTCACCGACTGGAACGCTGCCCATGACAATATCATGAAAGAAATACCAATTCAGGACGGGCTTACCGTGGCGGATCGCCTGCAGTCCCTCAAGACCGGCCAGTATGATTTCATGGTATACCCGGATAACTTCGGTGTGGAAGAAACAGCAAAAGCGATGGGGATTGAAATTGTGACAGTAGGCAAGCCGATTAAAGTCAATGAAATCGTTGTTATTGTCAATAAGAAAGAAGAAAAACTGGCAGCGGAAATTGACGCGGCGCTGAAAAAACTTACTGATGACGGTACGATTGCCAAACTGTCGGAAAAGTGGTACCACAGAAATCTTCTGGACAATCTGAAAGAATTGAAGAAATAAGGAACGGAGTTTATAAGCTGGAAGCCGTTACCGCGATACAAAAGCCGGTAAGATGTCAACAGAGTAACAGATTCTTCGCTTAGTGTCACATTGCCGCTTCCCTGCTTTCCCATAAGGCATTCTTGCCTCCGCTCAGAATGACGATTGGAGGAAAAGCGTCATAATGAGGGAAACGTTAATCGTCATCCTGAATGAATGTGAAGGATCTGCTACTATGGTGAGGGAATCGGTAAGACGTCATCAGAGTGACAGATTCTTCACTTTGTGTCACATTACCGCTTCCCTGTTTTCTCATAAAGCATTCTTGCGTCTGCTCCGAACGACATTGAGGGCGTAAAAAGGAACGGCAGATCCGATTGATAAGGGGCTGCCGTTTTTGCGCGGTGTAAAAAAAGTATAAAGAGTATTTCATTAGAGCGGGAGAAATGGAATTTACCCGTTGGGCAATTATGATAATATAATACATAACTGCAAACAATTTGTGACAGTAAAGGAATAGGCATGGAATATCCACGGATTGGAAATATACAGCTGGACGGGTTTGCCCTGCTGGCCCCCATGGCAGGGGTGAGTGACCTGGCGTATCGTGTCATTGCCCGCAAGATGGGCGCTGCCCTTACAACGGCGGAAATGGTGAGCGCGAAAGGGCTTTATTATCATAATGAGAAAACGAAGGATATGCTGAAGATTGCGGAGAAGAGAGCGGCTTCAGCCAAACAAAAGATTGATTTTATTGAAGGCAATATGTTGGATTTGTCCAAGGTAGGTCAATACGACTTTGTCACTTGTTATTCGGACTCTATCTGCTACATGCAGGATGAGGTGGAAGTAGGGGACGTCTTTAAGGAAGTGTATAATGTCCTCAATGAAAATGGTGTCTTCATCTTTGATGTTCATTCGACCTACCAGACAGATGAAGTTTTTCCAGGCTATTCCTACCATGAGAATGCGGAAGATTTCGCCATGCTCTGGGATACCTATGAGGATGCGGCGCCTCACTCCATCGTGCATGAGTTGACTTTCTTTGTCAAGGAGGCTGACGGTTCTTTTAGTCGCCACGATGAAGTGCATGAGGAGCGAACCTATGAGGTCTTGACCTATGATATTTTGCTGGAACAGGCTGGATTTAAGTCTTTCAAACTTTATGCGGACTTTGAGGACAAGGAGCCGACAGAGACAAGTACTCGTTGGTTTTTTGTCGCGCAGAAGTAGGAGATTATCATGACCATCACGGGTATTATCGCGGAGTTCAATCCTTTTCATAATGGCCACAAATACCTGCTGGAGCAGGAATGTATTTTTGGGATAACATGTCTAATGCTCGTTATTGGTATGATCAAAAGAAAAAACATGGTGAAAATCCATCAAATATTAAGATTGCAAAAATTTATTTAACTTATGATGAAGAGAATGAATTACTAGATTTAACTGATTCGGAAACTATTGAGCTAGTAGAAAATTTAGCGCAAATAATGAAAAATAAGGATGGTAAAGATAGAAGAATAGGAAAAATTATTGATGAGTATTGCAAAGAGAATAATTGTAAAATAGTAAAAGAAGCTGGGAAGTATTATTCCCGTAAAAAACCTATACCTAAAATTTTAGAGGGAACAAGAATAACTCCATTTATAAAGATTATTTATTGTCTTAAAGAAGGAAACTCTGATATAATAACAAAGACAGAATGTGTGGAGTATAAGGAGATAGAATCATGACACAAAAAGAGAAATTGAGACAGTTTTTAGAAGCTTTAAAGAATGATGATAAGCTTTTAAATGATTTTATTGAACGTGTTGACAAAGAATCTAATCATTATTACTATGTTGAAGAATATGACATATCAGATGGTTTATTATTTGAAATTAATCAAGGAGTTTCTTATTCATTTAATAACTCTTCTACCCAAATAAGTAAAATAGGTGCTAACAATATGGATGTGAAAAAATCATTTACCAGAACTACTTATTCAATTTCTAACTTGAATAAAATATCAAGTGACAAGTTAGTAGCTTAATGAAAAGAGTGATATAAATGGAAAAACCAGTTATATATTTACAAAAATATGAAATAGAAGAAATTAAATTATTAAGACATGTTGACATATCAGCTGATGAAAAAGCTTTAAATTTAGATTTAAATATAGGAACTACAGAATCTAAAAAGGAAGGGAAAGTTGTTCTAAGTTCAAAAATTTTAGATATAGAGAACAACAGAGAGTTATTTATAAAATTAGCCGGTTATTTTGAAATCAATATAGATAAAATCGGAGATGAAAATCCAAGTAAATTTTTAGCTATTAATGGTACGTCGATCATATATCCTTATTTAAGAAGTTTTGTGTCAATGTTATCAAGCTTAGATAGTAAGGAAGCGATAGTTTTGCCAACTGTTAATGTGCTAGAATTATTACGTGAATCTGAAGAAAAGAATTAAAAATGAAGGGGGTCTATTTTGGCTCCCTTTATCTAGGAGAAGTCTATGACCATCACGGGTATTATCGCGGAGTTCAATCCTTTTCATAATGGGCACAAATACCTGCTGGAGCAGGCTGAGGGACTGAAAATTGTTGCCATGTCAGGAAATTTCATGCAGAGAGGAGAGCCTGCTATTGTGGACAAGTGGACACGGGCTCAGATGGCGCTGGAGAATGGAGCGGATCTGGTAGTGGAATTGCCCTTTTTAGTCAGTGTTCAGGCGGCGGATTTCTTTGGCCAAGGGGCTGTGGATATCTTGGCTCGGTTGGGTATTGATAGCCTCGCTTTTGGAACAGAAGAAGTTCTGGATTATCAAAAAATCGCTGACTTATACGCAGAGCAAGGTAGAGAGATGGAGAATTTTGTGGAAAATCTGCCTGATTCTCTCTCCTATCCCCAGAAAACCCAAGCCATGTGGAAGGAATTTGCTGGTCTTGATTTTTCAGGCCATACGCCCAATCATGTTCTTGCTCTTGCCTATGCCAAAGCCGTTGTTGGACACAACACCAAACTGCATCCGATTCAGCGTCAGGGGGCGGGCTACCATTCTGTAGATAAAGATGTGGACTTTGCTTCGGCGACAGCTCTTCGTCAGCACCAGAAGGATCAAGATTTCTTAGAACGCTTTATGCCTTCTGTTGCCCTCTTTGAGCAGGCCAGTAAGGTGAGCTGGGAAGACTATTTTCCCTTGCTCCGCTATCAAATCTTGTCAAATCCAGACCTAACCACTATCTATCAGGTCAATCAAGAAATGGCTGCGCGCATTAAGGAAGCTATTAAAACAGCCCAGTCTGTGGAAGAATTGGTTGAGGCGGTTGCGACCAAGCGTTATACCAAGGCGCGTGTCAGACGCCTTTTGACTTATATTTTGGTGCAGGCTAGAGAAAATGACTTGCCAGAAGACATTCATGTCCTTGGCTTTACCGAAAAAGGCAGACAACATCTCAAGTCTCTGAAAGAGCAGGTCCATCTAGTCAGCCGAATTGGCAAAGAACCTTGGGATGCTATGACTCAAAAGGCAGACCAGATCTACCAACTAGGACAGCCAAGTATCGCAGAGCAGAATTTCGGCAGAGTGCCTATCAAAATCGAATCAAACTAAGTCTACTATCAAGTAGGCTTTTTTATTTTAGAAATTTTAGATAGCAAATTGAAGATAAAATTTTTTGGAGAATGACAGATTTCCTAAGTTAAGAAATCAGTGAAAAATTATTAGTATAATAACTAGATTCTTGTCCCTTGAATCCGCTTTATAACTCTTATTTTGTGGTATAATCATGATAATATAGATTAAAAGGGGTATATATGAAAAATATAAAGACGAGGATTCTTAATTTTCTTCTGAATTTCAAATTATTGAAATATTTATTGAAAAGACCATCATGGAGTAGTAATGTTAGAATTGTTGAATGGTACAAAATATTTATAGCCAGTATATGGGTACTTTATCTTGCGCTAGAGATTGAACAATTTAAACGCTTTGCTTTGCCTATCTATAAATTTATATCTAATAATAATTTTTTAAAAGATATTATTTCAATTTTGTATGAGAATCGTGTAATACTATTGTTAGCACTGACTATACCAACAATACTGTTCTGGTTTTTAGACATAATTTTTAAAAAAGTTAGTTATAAGAAACTGGACCCAGGGCTATTTCCGGAATATGACTTGTATGCCTATCCTTTTCAAACTCATTTGGTGGAGTTTTTAAATAGTCCAGACTCTATTCATAATGTCTTCTGGCTAGATGGTTCTTGGGGGAGTGGGAAAACATTTTTTGTAAAGACGTTTTTTGAAAATCAAATTTACAAAAAGAAAGAAATCTACTATATTTCCTGCTTTGGGATTAAAACAAGAGAGCAAGCCGAGAAAATATTGATCAATGAAATAGAAAAACAATCCATACTCGGAAATTTGGACTTTATTCCACTTGTTGGAGGAGTTTTTAAATGGTTCTTTAAAACAGTTGGAACGGATTTGATGAAGCGAGATTCTATCATTATTTTTGATGATTTCGAACGGGTCTCATATGCAGCAAAATCAGATAACCCTTCAGATTACAATGATTTATTGGGTTATATTGACTATCTTTCTGAGAATAAAAAATTTAAAATTATTGTAATTTTAAACATTGAGGAAATTGGGTCAGCAAAGAAGGTTATTTATAATAAATTTAAGCTAAATCATAATCGAATGGTATCTACAGAAGAAGTCATAGATAACATTTTGAAAAAGAGTAAATTGAGAGATGATGACTTTGGAAAAATGTTATCATTGATTTTTAAAATTTATTATGTAGATAAAAATTATAGAGAGGTACAGGAAAAAAACCAACAAATGAAAGAAGAAAAATTGAGCTTGAGAGAATTTCAAAAGTCATTAGAAGAACTTTCAAATAAAACTGATGAAAGCGAGAAAGCAGACTATGTTATCAATTGGATGAATGGTCGTATGGGAATCGAGAGTATACTTATGTCGCTTGTGAAGTATTTTAAATATGAACCGATAAATTTAGATATGGAATATCTGTATAACATCTTGGAGAGTGATCTTTATCAGTTTACGATTGATAAAGAGATTCTAAAAGAGGAATATTCTAGTATTGCTTCGGAAAATATTATCGAAGTTATTGATAAGAAAAAATCATATTTTGAAGAGTTGTTATATTTTTTGTGGGAGGAAGGTTCGGAAATAAAAGAGTTAAGAACCTTGGGGTATGGATACAATCAAAAACACGATTTAGAATTTAGAATCTCTAAAGAATATCCTTACAAAGAATCAGAATACGATAAAGCAAAACGATATTTCGAAAAAAAGAGAAGATTTGGAGAACAATTTAAAACTAAATATCTTTTTATTTAGGTTCTTTAAAGGCTGTGGATTTCAATTTTTTCTGATTTGTATCTGATTTTTAAAAAGAAGTAAGGGAGTTATAAGTTGTGATAGCCAAATACGAGTAATTTAGAAAGAAAGAGGGACATCTTGGAAGATTCGTTGTCTAAAATTCGTTCGAAATAACCAAAACAACTTCAATTTGGGTTTGTGAAAATCGGTTTTTTATGATAGAATATTAAGGAATGTATGTCATTCGATAAACAAATTTAATGAGGTAAAAACATGGAAATCATGACACTTGCGATTGCTGTTTTTGCCGTCATCATTGGTTTAGTCATTGGATATGTCAGCA
>ERZ773214.1973-NODE-1973-length-11481-cov-72.790565_pt1 | contig 11481 bp, 9 predicted proteins | sample MGYA00511238_ERZ773214 | MGnify/ENA primary metagenome ERZ773214 (study PRJEB29015, sample SAMEA2738157) | human oral metagenome | biome: human oral; feature: human-associated habitat; material: saliva | place: China | collected 2259 ...
GACGAGCTCCCATTTTTGGATCGTAACCAAGGTCTACAAGTTTTTCTTTAACCTTTTCTGTGACATCGAGATGGATATTATTGCTGGAAAGTCGCTTATTCACATCATCTAGCATGAGGTCAACGATTTGAAGGAGATTTTCCTTGCTGAGAGCCTTGAATTCGATAATGCCGTCAAAACGGTTCATGAATTCTGGACTAAAGAAGTTGCCTAATTCTCCAAGAACAGAGTTGGTACGACCTTCTCTAGCAGCACCAAAACCAACGCTAGCTTCTGCCTTACCTGTACCTGCATTTGACGTCATGATAATGATGGCATCTTTAAAGCTAACGGTACGACCTTGCCCATCCGTTAAACGACCATCGTCCAAGACTTGAAGGAACATATGCATAACATCTGGATGGGCTTTTTCAACTTCATCCAAGAGGATTAGTGAGTAGGGGTTACGACGAACCTTTTCAGTCAATTGTCCAGCCTCATCATAGCCGACGTATCCTGGAGGAGCACCGACGAGTTTAGCAACGCTGTGTTTTTCCATGTATTCACTCATATCAAAGCGAATCATGCTATCAGCAGAACCAAAGAGTTCGATGGCCAGTTGTTTAGAGAGTTCTGTTTTACCGACACCTGTAGGACCAACAAAGAGGAAGCTACCAATTGGACGGTTTGGTGTTCCAAGCCCAACACGGTTACGACGGATAGCCTTAGCAATCTTATCGACAGCATCATCTTGACCAATAACATGAGCCTTGAGGTCATCTGCTAGGTTGATAAGTTGAGACTGTTCTTTTTCTTTAAGGTCGCCAACTGGAATGTTGGTCTTTTGTTCGATGATGTGCTCAATCGTCTTTTCACTGATGATTGGGGTATCTTGATCCGTTACCTTAGTCTTTTGCATTTCCTTATATTTAGCAATCTGGTCACGGAAGTAGGCTGCTTTTTCAAAGTCTTCATCGCGGGTTGCTTGTGCCTTGAGATTTTCTGCTTCGATTAAACGTTGGTCTATGACCTTTGGATCCACAAAATTTAAGGTTAAGTTCATTTTAGAACCAGCTTCATCTAGAAGGTCAATGGCCTTATCCGGCAAGAAACGATCTTGAATGTAGCGGTTAGAGAGAGTAGCAGCTGCTTCGATAGCTCCCTCAGTATAGTGAACATGATGGTAATCTTCGTATTTCTTTTGAATCCCTTTCAGGATAATAATGGTTTCTTCAACAGTTGGTTCATCAACCTTGACAGGTTGCATACGGCGCTCAAGGGCTGCATCCTTTTCGATGATGCGGTATTCATTGAGGGTAGTAGCACCCACTAACTGGAGTTCGCCACGAGCAAGAGCTGGTTTCAGGATATTTCCTGCATCCATATTTCCTTCTCCAGCAGAACCAGCACCGACAATCTCATGAATTTCATCGATAAAGAGGATAATATCCTCACGTTTCCGGATTTCCTCCATGAGTTTTTGCATGCGCTCTTCGAATTGTCCACGAATTCCTGTACCTTGGACAAGGCTAACAACGTCTAGGCGAATGACTTCTTTCCCTTGAAGTTTTTGTGGAACATCACCGTCAACAATCTTCTGAGCCAATCCTTCGACAACGGCTGTCTTACCAACACCAGGCTCACCAATAAGGACAGGATTATTTTTGGTTCTACGGTTGAGAATTTCAATAACGCGGATGATTTCTTCGTCACGACCAATCACAGGGTCGATATTTCCACGACGGGCAATCTCAGTAACATTGATACCATATTCATCCAAGAGTCCTTTTTCCTGACTAGGAGGAGGAGTTTGAGCCGGTCCACGATTTTGGGAACCATAGCCACCATTACCGCCGTATCCACCACCTGACTGGGTAGGAGGAGTATTGCTATTAGAAGAAGGTCTAAAGTTGTTCAGGTCGTTAAAGAAATCTCCAAATGGATCGAAATCACGATTGTTTAAATCTGTAATTCCTTTAAATAAGCTATTGTTAGGATCTGTTTTGATAATTTTGTAGCAATTTTGGCAAAGATCGATTTGCTTTTGTTGCCCATTCAGATTAGTGTAAAGATGGATTGTTGAGTCATTGATTTTACAATTTTGACAGAGCATACCTCTACCTCGTTTCTTTCTTGGCTTTGACTAAAACCGAAAGGTCAAAAATAGTCAAAGTTCTTTAGTCTCATTATATCATGATTGAAGGGGAAAGCAAGTAAAAAGATTGAGTATTAAAGTTGATGTTGCGAGTCTATTATAGTCAAACCTTTAAGGGTAAAAAGAAAAATCCTATTTGTCGTACAAAAAGGATTTTCTTGGTCAAAGCAGAAGTATTCTCTGCCTTTATTTAACGATTAGTATAAAAGTTCGTAAATTTCCATCGCAATAAGGTCGATGCTATCAAATGTATAAGTCTCACGAGCTTCAACGTCACGAAGTGTGAAAAGTGGTCCGTTTTCTTCGTCGTGGTTAAAAGCAACCTCTGCGACAACAACTCCTTCGCGTTCAAAGTTACGTTTCAAGTTACCACCATCTTTTGTCATTGCTTCTAAGCGATTGATGATTCTAACCAAATGTGATTCCATTTTGATTCTCCTCCATTTCTTATCTTTACTATTTTACCATAAACAGACTCTACTTGACTAGAAAAAACTAAGATTTCTCGCTATTTCTCTTACCTTTGAAAATTTATTGAAAATCTTAGATGAAAATGTTGCATTTTTATGCATAATATGTTATCCTTATACAAGTTTTAAGTTTAAATATAGAAAGTAGAGTGTCCATGAATTTTTCTTTTTTACCGAAATACTTGCCATACTTTAACTATGGTGCTGTTGTTACGATTATTATCTCGATCTTAGTTGTCTTTTTGGGAACCATTTTAGGGGTAGTGTTGGCCTTTGCGCAACGTTCAAAGATTAAGCCACTTACTTGGTTCGCTAATCTTTATATCTGGATTTTCCGAGGAACTCCGATGATGGTACAGATTATGATTGCCTATGCATTGATGCATATTAGTGCTCCAACGATTCAAATTGGAATTTTGGATGTCGATCTCACTCGTTTGATTCCAGGGATTATCATTATCTCTATGAATAGTGGTGCCTATGTATCAGAAACTGTTCGTGCTGGGATTAATGCAGTGCCAAAAGGACAACTAGAAGCAGCTTATTCACTAGGTATTCGTCCTAAAAATGCTATGCGCTATGTTATTTTGCCACAGGCTATCAAGAATATTTTACCAGCCTTGGGGAATGAGTTTATTACCATTATCAAGGATAGCTCGCTCTTGTCAGCTATCGGGGTTATGGAATTGTGGAATGGAGCAACTACAGTGTCAACAACCACATATCTACCATTGACTCCACTTCTATTTGCAGCTTTTTACTACTTAATTATGACATCTATCTTGACAGTAGCCTTGAAAGCTTTTGAAAATCGTATGGGACAAGGAGATAAGAAATAATGACTGAAACGCTAATTAAAATTGAAAACCTTCATAAAAGCTTTGGAAAGAATGAAGTTTTAAAAGGGATTGATCTTGAAATCAAAAAAGGGGAAGTAGTGGTCATTATCGGCCCTTCTGGAAGCGGTAAGTCAACCCTCCTTCGTTCCATGAATCTCCTCGAAGAGGCTACAAAAGGAAAGGTTATCTTTGAAGGTGTAGACATTACGGATAAGAAAAATGACCTCTTTGCTATGCGTGAAAAGATGGGAATGGTTTTCCAACAATTCAATCTCTTCCCAAATATGACAGTTATGGAAAACATTACACTTTCTCCAATTAAGACTAAGGGAGAAAATAAGGAAGTGGCTGAAAAGAGAGCGCATGAGCTCTTGGAGAAGGTTGGTTTGCCAGATAAGGCTGATGCCTATCCACAAAGTTTGTCTGGAGGTCAGCAACAGCGTATTGCTATCGCGCGTGGTCTTGCCATGGAACCAGATGTCCTACTTTTTGATGAACCGACTTCTGCCCTAGACCCAGAAATGGTAGGGGAAGTACTAGCAGTTATGCAAGAACTTGCCAAGTCAGGTATGACCATGGTCATCGTAACACATGAGATGGGTTTTGCGCGTGAAGTGGCAGACCGTGTTATTTTTATGGCTGACGGTGTAGTTGTCGAGGATGGAACACCTGAGCAAGTTTTTGACCAAACACAAGAACAAAGAACCAAGGATTTCTTGAGTAAGGTTTTGTAAAATATTGTTTATTAGAAAAGCTCCAAGGGGGTTTTTTCTTATAGTTTCAGACTATAGGGAATCTTAGGTAAGAAGTGTTAGAAGGTCGAGCGATTTTTTGTTATAATAGAGGATATTTGTTAGAAAAGAGAAAATACATGACACAGATTATTGATGGGAAGGCTTTAGCAGCTAAGCTACAAGGACAACTGGCTGAAAAAACAGCCAAACTAAAGGAAGAGACAGGCTTGGTTCCTGGTTTGGTGGTTATTTTGGTTGGGGACAATCCTGCTAGCCAGGTTTACGTTCGTAACAAGGAACGTTCAGCAATCGCAGCGGGTTTCCAGAGTGAAGTTGTACGTGTTCCGGAGACCATTACTCAAGAGGAGTTGTTGGAGTTGATTGCCAAATACAACCAAGATCCAGCATGGCATGGGATTTTGGTACAGTTGCCATTACCAAAACACATCAATGAGGAAGCTGTTCTACTAGCCATTGACCCAGAAAAGGATGTGGACGGTTTTCATCCGCTCAACATGGGTCGTCTTTGGTCTGGTCACCCAGTGATGATTCCTTCAACTCCAGCAGGGATTATGGAGATGTTTCATGAGTATGGGATTGACTTAGAAGGTAAAAATGCAGTCGTTATTGGTCGTTCAAATATCGTCGGTAAACCAATGGCCCAGTTGCTGTTGGCTAAAAATGCAACTGTAACCTTGACCCACTCTCGCACCCACAATCTAGCCCAAGTAGCTTCTAAAGCCGACATTCTTGTAGTAGCTATCGGTCGCGCCAAGTTTGTGACTGCTGATTTTGTCAAACCTGGTGCAGTTGTCATTGATGTGGGAATGAACCGAGATGGAAATGGCAAGCTCTGTGGAGATGTTGACTACGATGCTGTTGCACCAGTCGCTAGCCATATCACACCTGTACCTGGTGGAGTTGGGCCTATGACGATTACCATGCTGATGGAGCAAACTTATCAGGCTGCTTTAAGAACGCTGGATAAAGACTAAGTTTACTATGAAAAATAGTTGAGATAGTAATATCTCGACTTTTTATTTGCTGTGAAAATACTTTTTTAATTGAAGCTTCTTTCTATTATTTTGTTGTATAATGAAGTAGAGGTAATTAGATGATTGTAAAAGTTTGTAATGCAGATTATAGTCTCCAGTGGGATGGAATTTATCAATTTGCTCTTGAAAACTATCCACAGATTCAAGAATGGGAATTGGAGAAGCTAGCAAAGTTTATTGCTTATGAACAGGACCATCGTCGTCAGACCATTGTGGAATGTGAGAATCATGAATTAAATATACAAATTCATGATTACTTGCAAGAACATAGCTATTTTCCTCCATACAGACCAAGTAATCGCCTTGTAGCTTCTACCTATGATATTCGGAGGAAGCTGGTTACTTCAAATTATTGTTGTCATACTTGTACAGTTGAGGTGCCTCAGGCTATTTTTCAGACTGGAAAACTCATGTCGGCGGTAAAAGTATTTGGTAAAAGTGGGGCTGAACTAGTTACAGATAGTCGTAATGCAGCTTCTGATCCAGCAGACTATTTTGACTATATCATGTTCGGATGGTCTAATACGACTTCGGGTTACCGACTCGCTATGGAGCGTTTGTTAGGACGGGCACCGTCTGAGGAGGAATTACAAGAAAAGTTCATTCCTGGTGTTAGTTTTCATTTTCTGTATGAAGAATTAATTCAAGCACCAGGTTATATGTTTGATGGCTATCATGTTGCGAAGGTAAGAGATAGTTTAGATTTGAATACCTTTCTTCATTTGTGTGTTATTCCTTCAAAAGATAAGTCTTGTTTTGAAGGTTTGATTCCTTGTCAATTACAAGATAGAGTGATTTACCTAGACTATGAAGGAGAAGGGTTACAGGCTTGGAATACTAAGGTTAATCAAGTACTACATGGTAAGGATAAGTTGAAGGAGTAGTGTATGAAAGTCATTGATCAAGCTCTACTAAAAAAAGTTATTATTGAGCGTCCTCGTTCTAGTCATAAGGGAGACTACGGTCGTCTTCTCTTGATTGGAGGGACTTATCCCTATGGGGGAGCGATTATTATGGCTGCCTTAGGGGCTGTTAGAAGTGGCGCAGGTTTAGTGACCGTAGCAACAGAAAAAGAGAATATTCCAGCTCTACATAGCCATCTGCCGGAGGCTATGGCTTTTGCTGTGACGGACCAAGAATTATTGACTGAGCAAATCGCAAAAGCAGGGGCTATTTTGTTGGGGCCGGGTCTCAAGGACAATGAGCTAGGAGCGCACCTTGTAGAGCTAGTTTTTGAAAGGGTTCAACCTCATCAAGTGCTCATTCTAGATGGTGGAGCCATTAGTCTCTATACCCGTTTAGCTTTGCCTCTCACTCAAGCTCAATTAGTCTTTACCCCTCATCAAAAAGAATGGGAGGCCATGTCCGGGCTAGCAATCGAAGACCAAGGGGAAGAAGCAACAAGGCAGTCTCTGTCCCAACTTCCTCCAGCAAGTATTCTGGTCCAAAAGGGTCCCCAGACCAAGATTTGGCAACAAGGGCAAGCTGATTATTACCAACTATCGGTTGGAGGTCCCTATCAGGCAACTGGGGGTATGGGAGATACTCTAGCTGGGATGATTGCTGGCTTTGCTGGTCAATTCCCACAAGTTAGTCTCTATGAAAGAGTGACGGTAGCGACTTATCTGCATTCAGCAATTGCCCAAGAACTAGCTGAGGACAACTTTGTAGTTCTGCCAACCACGATTAGTCAACATATTCCTGCATTCATGAAGAAAATACAAAAAGACACCTGAATTTTTCAGGTGTCTTTTGACTATTAGAAGAGGCCTTTAACCTTATCTACAAGACCGTCAAGCCCTTCTGAGCCTGAAACCAATGCTTGCGCTTGGCTAAGGTAGTCCCCTAGTTGATCCTTGTTTTCTTCAACAAATGTTTTTGCTGCAGAAAAATCTTTTTTCTCGACGAGTTCTTTTACTTGATTAAACAAATCCAATGGGTTCATGAATTTCCTCCTTTTCTACCATTTTATTCAATCATTTTTGTTTAAATCTTGCAAGAAACTTGATTCTTCAAATAAAGTTCATGGGTGTCAAATGGTGTAAATTTTGATATAATTTTTAGTGATGAATTTTAGAAATGATCGGTATGTGGTTGTAGATTTAGAAGCAACAAGTACCGGAAGCAAGGCAAAAATCATCCAAGTGGGAATTGTAGTCATTGAAGATGGTGAGATTGTTGAGCAATATGCCACTGATGTCAATCCGCATGAACACTTGGATTCTCATATCAAAGAATTAACGGGTTTGACTGATAAGCGTTTAGCAAAGGCTCCAGAGTTTTCCCAGGTAGCTGGAAAGATTTTTGAACTGGTCAAAGACGGTATTTTTGTTGCGCACAATGTTCAGTTCGATGCCAATTTGTTGGCAGAATTCCTATTTTTTGAAGGTTATGAATTACGCACCCCTCGTATCGATACGGTTGAGTTGGCTCAAGTCTTTTATCCTCAGCTTGAGAAGTATAATCTTGGTATTCTTTGCCAAGAGTTGGGAATTCCACTTGAGCAAGCTCATACAGCCCTTTCTGACGCCCAAGCAACTGCAGAACTCTTTCTTTGTATGAGACAAAAGATGTTTCAACTTCCAAAAGGTTTGTTGGAGCGCTTATTAAGTCTGGCTGATAGCTTATTGTACGAATCATACATGGTCATCGAGGAAGTTTATCAGAAGCAGTCTCTCTTAGTTGAACATGACTTGGTCGAGGTGCAAGGTCTATTTTTGAGAAAAGAAAAATCAGCCCTTTCTCCACGAAAACTATCTAAAGATTTCCAAACCAATATTGCCTTGTTGGGGTTGGAGGAGAGAAACTTGCAAGAACGCTTCGCACAAAAGGTTCAAGAGTGCTTGCAAGGGGAAGACATTTCTTTTATTCAGGCTCAAACGGGAATCGGAAAAACCTACGGCTCTCTCCTGCCAGCCTTGTCACTTGAAAACGAAGGGGGAATCCTACTCAGTGTTCCGACTAAAATCCTTCAAAATCAGGTAATGCATGAGGAGGCTAAAAAACTCGAAGAGATTTTCCATATCTCTATTCATAGTCTCAAAGGACCACAGAATTACTTGAAGTTAGATGCCTTTCATGCAGCGCTAGAGGAAGAAGAGTCCAATCGTTTGTATACGCGTTTCAAGATGCAACTCCTAGTTTGGCTGACTGAGACTGATACTGGAGACTTAGATGAAATTGGTCAGCTTTATCGCTATCAGCAATTTTTACCAAACTTGGTTCATGATGGAAATCTTCACAAAGATTCTCTCTTTTGGCTAGAGGATTTTTGGAGACGTGGTCAGGAAAAAGCGCGTTCTTGTAAGTTGCTAGTGACCAATCATGCTTACCTCGTTACTCGACTTGAAGATGATCCGAGTCTTTTAGAGGGACGTTTCTTGATTTTGGATGAAGCTCAGAAAATCTTGTTGACGTTGGAAAATCTTTCTCGAAAATCTTATTTGCTTACAGATTTGCTAGAACAATTAGACCAAGCTCTATCTACAGAAGAAGGCATGCTTGAAAGACGCTTGCTAGAGAGTATTCGTTTTGAGCTTTCTTATCTGCTGGAGCAGTTTCTATCTGGCAAACGTAAGATGTGCCCAGCTAGTAGCATTGATAAGCTCCGACAGGATTTTTCAGAGTTGAATCTTCCAGAATTTAAAGACTATCAGAGATTTTTCTCGTCTGAAGGAGAATTTTGGTTATCAGTTTCAGAACTCTCTAGTAAAAAAATCGAGATTACTTCTAGTCGCGATCAACGTTTGCTATTTTCTCAGATATTTCCAGAATCCTGCCAACTTCTCGGAATCTCTGCAACCCTAGAAATTAGTAGCAGAGTTTCTTTGCCAGAATTGTTAGGATTCCCGCAAGCAAACATTTATTACCTAGATGAACAGTTTCAGGAAAATCAGGAAATTTTGTTGGTGAATGATTTTCCATTGGTGACTGAAGTTTCGCTTGAGGAGTATGCACAAGCAGTTGTGGAAGTTCTAGAAGATTTGTCCTACCTTGAAGAACCGATTTTAGTCTTATTTACTGCAAAAGATTTATTGTTGCAGGTATCTGATGCTTTAAGAATTCCCCATTTAGCCCAATATAAGCATGGGGAACCAGCTCAATTGAAAAAACGCTTTGAAAAAGGAGAGCGTGAGCTCTTACTTGGCGCCGGAAGTTTCTGGGAAGGTGTTGATTTTTCCAGACATCCTCGGGTGATTGAAGTGGTGACACGTTTGCCTTTCCAAAATCCAGAGGATCCCTTTACCAAAAAGATGAATCAAGAACTCCGTCTTGAAGGGAAGAACCCTTTTTATGATTACCAACTTCCTATGGCGATTATTCGTCTCAAGCAAGCGATAGGTAGGACCATGCGCCGAGTTGGTCAACGCTCCGCAGTTTTGATTTTAGACAGCCGCATGTCAAGCAAACGATATGGCAAGCAAATCAGCAAGGCCTTGTCTCGCACTAGTCGAGTAAGGAATATTAGCCGAGAGCAAGTGTTTGTCAACGTTCAAGAATTTTTAAATAAACAATGAAATGAATATCAGAAAGAATGAAGGAGGCCGTTATGAAACGTTCATTCGACTCTAGGGTCGATTATAGTTTAATATTACCAGTGTTTTGTCTATTGGTAATAGGAGTTGTAGCGATTTATATAGCAGTTAGTCATGACTACCCAAACAATGTTTGGCCCATACTTGGACAACAACTGGCTTGGATAGCACTTGGGATTATCTTTAGTTTTGTAGTTATGTTTTTTAACACCAAGTTTTTATGGCAGTCCACCCCCTATCTATATGGTCTTGGTCTAGCCTTGATGGTCTTACCCTTGATCTTCTATAATCCAAGTTTAGTTGCTGCAACAGGTGCAAAAAACTGGGTATCAATCGGTGGTTATACACTTTTTCAACCTTCCGAATTCATGAAGATATCTTATATCTTGATGTTAGCCTATGTGATTGTAACTTTCACTAAAAAATACAAGGACCAAGCACGGACCATCGGTTTAGATTTTCTTTTGATTCTTTGGATGATCGTTTTCACGATTCCAGTTCTAGTGTTACTAGCCTTACAAAGTGACCTTGGAACGGCAATGGTTTTTGTTGCGATCTTTGCAGGTCTTGTCTTGTTGTCGGGTGTTTCTTGGAAGATTATCATTCCAGTCTTTGTAGCAGTTGTGTCAGCCATTACAGGATTTTTAGCCATCTTCATTACAAAGGATGGGCGTGCTTTTATGCACCAACTTGGTATGCCGACTTATCAGATTAATCGTATCTTGGCTTGGCTCAATCCCTTTGATTATGCTCAAACAACTACCTATCAACAGGCTCAAGGTCAAATTGCCATCGGTAGTGGGGGAGTATTTGGCCAAGGCTTTAACGTGTCCAATCTCCTCATCCCAGTCCGTGAGAGTGACATGATCTTCACAGTTATCGCTGAAGATTTTGGTTTTATTGGTTCAGTAGTAGTGATTGCACTCTATCTACTCCTCATCTATCGTATGTTAAAGATTACTCTGAAATCTAACAATCAATTTTATACTTATATCTCCACTGGATTTATCATGATGCTCTTGTTCCACATCTTTGAGAACATTGGTGCCGTCACAGGACTCCTTCCTCTTACGGGGATTCCTTTGCCCTTTATTTCCCAAGGGGGATCAGCCATTATCAGTAATCTTATCGGTGTGGGTCTTCTTTTATCGATGAGCTACCAAACACATCTCGCCGATGAAAAGAGTGGTCGAACAAGATTTAAACGTAAAAAAGTTGTACTGAAGAAAGTGAAATAAGGAGGTCGCTATGCCTAAAGTTGCAGTTATCCTAGCAAATGGCTTTGAAGAAATTGAAGCCTTGACTGTCGTAGACGTCTTGCGTCGCGCAAATATCACCTGCCATATGGTCGGATTTGGTGAAAAAGTGACAGGTTCACATGCCATTCAAGTTCAAGCCGATCGAGTGTTTGATGGAAATTTATCAGAGTATGATATGATTGTCCTTCCAGGAGGTATGCCTGGTTCTGCCTACTTGAGGGACAATGAACAATTGATCACTGAACTTCAAAAATTTGAGAAAATCGGTAAAAAGGTAGCAGCCATCTGTGCGGCTCCAATTGCATTGAATCAGGCAGGTCTACTAGAAGGTAGAAACTTCACCTGCTATGATGGAGTCCAGGAACAAATTGCTAACGGTCACTACCATAAAGAAACAGTAGTAGTGGATGGGAATGTTATCACTAGCCGTGGGCCAGCAACAGCTTTAGCCTTTG
>ERZ773214.1974-NODE-1974-length-11476-cov-6.230803_pt1 | contig 11476 bp, 12 predicted proteins | sample MGYA00511238_ERZ773214 | MGnify/ENA primary metagenome ERZ773214 (study PRJEB29015, sample SAMEA2738157) | human oral metagenome | biome: human oral; feature: human-associated habitat; material: saliva | place: China | collected 2259 ...
GCGGAGTCGGAGGCGAAGGTGACGTCTGATGCGAGGGTGACGGTGATGTCCTTGCCGCCGGCGTGGGTGCTGGTGGAGTCGTCCAGGGCCCGGGTGTAGCGCTCGATGGCGACGGGGTCGGCGAGCTCGGGGACGGCGTGGGAGGACTGCTTGAGCGCGGCCTGGGCGATGGACAGGTCGATCTTGGCTTTCTTGGCGTCGTTGGCGTCCAGGACGGAGACGGTGGTGAAGCCGGCCATGGGGACCATGACGGTGACGGTGTCGGTGTCGACCTTGCCGAAGGACAGGTAGGAGGTCATGTCCTCGCCGGGGGCGAGCTCGAGGAACAGTCCGCTGCCGTCGACGGCGCTCCACACGCGCCCCGAGCTGGTGTCGAGGAGCTTGACCAGCGAGGCCCCGGTACCAGCACGGAAGGGGGCTGCTCCTAGGTAGTCGGAGATGCTCAGCTTGTTGTCCTTGCTGCTGTAGGAGCTGGCGTCGACGGCGTCGACGGAGGCGTCGTCGGATGCGCGGGTGAGCTTCACGGCGATGTACGAGGTCTTGTCGTCCTGGCGGACGACGGGGGAGACCTCCACGCTCACCTTGTGGCCCATGACGTGACCGTCGAGCTTCTGCCACTCAGTGCTCCCCGCCTTAGCCGGGGCGCTGGCCGAGGTCGTGGCTGACCCGCCGGCCGTGGAGCCCGACCGAGAGGCTGATCCACCCTTGTCCTTCGAAGCTCCCGGCAGATCACAGCCCGCCAGCACCGGCAACCCGAGTCCCGCCAGAGCCGAGAGCGCCACAAAAGACCGACGAGACGCCCTCCGACCAGAAACACCGGGCAAACGAGACAACACACAAGACACAGCTACTCCTTAATACAAAGCAAGAACTTCCTCACCAGAGCAATGAAGCTCTGGTGAGGAAATTCATTCCCTCCGACCGAGGTATAGGTGAAGTCATCTTCAGTGGAGGTTACTGATGGCTTTCACGATCTTCCCGACAATGGCCTCACCGATCTCTCCAGCGGACCCTCCTACTGTGCCGATAACGATGCCAATGATCGCTGCGACAATAAGGCCGATGCCGGCGTACTCAACCATTGTCTGACCGTGCTCTCCATTGCGAAGATTGGTCCAGGCCTGCTGGAGACGGACCTGCAGGCGGAGCAGTGCGTTGTTGTTCATCATGACCTCCATTGTTGGTTGGCGTCGTTGTGCTGGCGCCTCATGTTTGTGACGATCTCTAAGGTAGGGGGCTACCTGCCCCACCGGGTAGGGGCGGGCGCCCTGTCCTGCGACCTACTGGTGGGTGGGTGGCCGTGACAGCCAGGCAGCGATCGCCTCGGCGCGGCTGTGGACCTGGATCTTGGGGTAGGCGCTGTTGAGGTAATTTTTGACGGTTCTCTCAGACAAAAATAGTTGCTGGGCGATCTGGGTGTTGGACATGCCGGTTGCGGCGAGATCCAGGATCTCGGCCTCCCTCTCCGAAACCTGTTCTCGCAAAGGATTGTTGGAGGAATCCGGAGTGTGCGGATTGAGTACCACGTCTGCCGCTTCCCTACCAAGAACGAGTCCGCCGTTACGGCAGGTCTCGATGGCGCCTGCCACCTCGTTGATGCCCAGTTGACCATGGACCAGATAGCCCCGGGCGCCGGCGTCGAGTGCCTCACGGATGCTACTGGGGTCTCGATTCGAGGTGAGCATGATGACTGACGCGTCGCTGACGAGCTCGGGAAGGATCTCAAGTCCGCTGCGTCCCGGGGGCATGGAGATGTCCAGGAGGATAATGTCGGGAGAGTGCGCATGATGTGCCTCGAGTGCGGAGAATGCGCTGTCTGCCTCGATGACCTCGTGCACGGCCTCGATTCGTTGGAGGACTGATTGAAGTCCGAGTCGAACGATGGCGTTGTCGTCAACGACCATCACCTTCATATGCTCTTCTCCTTGTGAGTGCCAAGCGAATCAATGGGGGCATGAAAAAAGATGCGTGTTCCGCCGCCGAATTCAGAGTGTGGTTCAATGGAAATGTGTCCGCCGAGAGATGTGGCCCGTTCTTTTAGGCCGGTAATTCCGTAGTGTCCTTCCTGGCTGAGGTTACCTGCTCTGTCGTCAAAGCCTATGCCGTCATCGTATACACTGAGATAAAATTGAGTACTATCATAAGAAAAATCGGTATTGACCGACGTGGCTTGAGCGTGTTTCTCAATGTTGGTAAGTATCTCGCCCACCATGCGCTGAAGTTGCCACATCGCCTCGGTTGAGCAAGGCAAGGGAGGCTGTGGTTCAGTTCTACTTGTAGTGATCGTGATGCCGGTGCGCGCGCCCCACCGGTTGACTTCCTCTTTGAGTGCGCCGATGGTGTCATCGTCGCCGCCGGAACGCAGGCCGTCAAGAACGAGTCGTGCTTCTCTGCTTGCCTCATCTGCGGATTCAAAAATCAAGCGACTGAGCTCGGTATCGGGGTGGTGCTCTGAGGTGAGAGAGCTGTTCAAGGTCTCGGCAAGCATGCGAATGCCGTGAACGCTTTTCGCAAGCGAGTCATGCAGGTCCCGAGCGATAGTGAGTCGCTCGGCAAGCGCTCGCTCCTCGGCCCTTGCGGAGGCTGCTTCGGCGGAGAGTCGACTGACTTCTGCGAATTGGTTGTTTAATCGGTTTCCAACAAGGACGCTAAAAATAATCCCTGCAACCATGGCTGCTGCAACAACAGTAGGAAGGGACGTATTGTTAAGCTTAAGGAGTGCGAGCGACATAGTGACGCCGACGCTCCACAGTGACGCCCAGAAGGCTTGACTCATGAGGCCAATGAGGACGGAGGATGTGATGATGTAGGCAAGAGACAGGGAGAGGCCGCCAGAGAAGAGGGAAGGGAGTGTTGTGGCAACAACGCAGGTGATGAGCAGGTCGGAACATAAATAGATCCAGCTGCCGACTATAAGGTGCGTGTATTTCCGAAACGCTCGCAGAGTTATCCAGTTAATGATGAGTCCCAACAAAGGGACTGCCACAGCGCCCCTGCTCGTGTTGGATGAGATGATCCCAAGTTCGCAAGCCAGAACGAGTCCAAGCCGTATGTCACATAATAAGCCAACCGCAGTGAAGAGCGCGTGGTGGTGAATGGGGCTGGAAGGTAGGAGTGAGTCTTTGATGCTAATTGCTTGCATGTTATCCGCCAAACAGTTTTGTGATTGTCTCCCAGTTGGCGAATATCATCCCACCGAGCATGAGAATCATGGCACCTGGAACCATGGTGGTGGTGGCGACGAGTGCCAGCTTCGGCTGTGCCTTGGCGGCAGCGCGGCGAACCTGCTGCGCTCGTTCTCGCCGGATCTCCTTGACGATGGAGGCAAGTGCGTCGCCGATCGGGGTTCCCAGCTCTTCGGACTGGAGAAGTGCCGTCACGAAATTATCGATGTTATCGGAGCGACAGCGCTCCTTGGTTGCGGTGAACGCATCGCGTCGTGAAACGCCGAGCCGCATTTCGTGAAGCGTCTTCTGCATCTCCTCTGCCACGGGGCCATCGAAGTGGCTGCATACGCGTTCGAGTGAGCTACGGAATGACATGCCCGAACGCACCGTAATAGCAAGAACGTCAAGGAAGTCAGGGATGTCGCGATCAATCGATGCCTGGCGCTTCTGAACTGCCTGAAACAACCAAAGATACATCCATCCTGAGAATACTATACCAAATAAAATACCGTATATCGGATGTCCTAACAAGATAAAAATAACTAACAGGAGAATGCTCAGTGAAATAAAGCCGGCTTCTCTTTGGATGAATAGGTCGAGTGTGAGCCCTTCTGGGTTGCCTGCGTTCTTCAGTCGTCGGTCGAGGGACTTCAAACGTACGGGGCCATAGAGTTTACGAAGGAGCTTCTGAGTTCTGATTCCGAGGGCGTCGATGAGCCGAACAAAGCTGCCATTGCCTGCCGATTCATGATCTCTTTCGTCGTGAATTTCGTACTGATTGGTTCCGTCGTCCCGGATGAGGTGGATCCCGTAGGCGCCAAGAAGCACGAATAGTGTCGTCGTGATACCGAATGCAATTGCTGTCACGCTAAACCTCCACCCGGGAGACGAGCCTCATGAGTAGGGCGCCGATTCCGAAGCATAAGAGAGCTGCAAGAAGAACGATGCGGCCAACGAATGATGAGGCCATGTCATCCAGAACGCCAGGCTTCATCATGTTCATGAGCACAACGGCAGTGAGACCGATGAGGGGGACCAAGTAGGCACTGAAGGTTGAGCCAATAATGGCGGTCCGAACCTCGCGGTGCAGCTGCTTGCGATCTTCGAGGGCGAGGGCGATGTCGTGCAGGGCGCTGGCGAGCGCACCGCCGGCTGTGGACTGGATGACGATAGTGCGCACAAGGACGTTGAGTTCGCGTGAGGGCATCCGCTCGGAGAGATCGGTGAGAGCGCTGTTCAATGACCATCCGAGTGCGAGCTGTGAGGTGGTTCGTTTGAGTTCCACGCCTGCTGGCTCGGACATCTCCTGGGCAGCTAGGATCAGGGCGCGCTCAACCGACATGCCTGCCGAGGTTCCGTTGGACAGAATTCGGGATACCTCAGGGAGCTGGGCAATGAACCGTTCCACCCGTTGGTCCCTGCGTCGGCGCAGCCATCGGAAGAACAAAAATAGTGTGAGAACGGCGAAAATTCCGCCTGCGATCTGTCCGACGAGAAGGCGCGAGAGGAAGAATATCCCAACGGTTGTCCCTGTCAGAGCCAGTTCTGTGAGTGCGACATCCCAGTTCAACCCGGCGCTGGAGAGCCGCCGCCGTAGCGGCTTGCTGAAAGGGAGCCTGCGAAGGAGAGTGAGAAGAATGCTCCCAGCGCTTCCTCGCTGAGTGATGTCTGCGGCACCGACGCCCTGCGCGAGCTCGGCTGTGCGCCCCGCATTGGTGGACAAGGTGATGAGTGCGGCACTCCCAATGATGAGGGTGGCGGCTCCACTGATGTAGATGAGAAGGGCATTGTTCATGATGCCATCTCCCCCACGAGGAGCCCTGCTGGGAGCTGCAGGCCGTGCTGCTGAATCCTGGCCGCCATCGCCTGAGAAATGCCGTGGAACTCGAAGTGTCCTTGATTGCGCTGGGCGGCGTGAACGTAACGCATCATAAGTGAGGTCGCGTAATTCTCGCGGTGTCGGGAGGTCACTGCCTCAATGGTGCTGACCCTCCTCGTGCCGGTGGAGTCGCGTTCCAACTGGATAATGACGTCGATGGCGCCATTGATCTGATCTCTGACGGTCTCGACTGGGAGCGTGACATCGGACATGGAGGACAGTGTCTCCAGGCGACTCAGCGCATCAGTGGCGGAGTTGGCGTGCACTGTGGTCAGCGAGCCCTCGTGACCGGTGTTCATTGCCTGGAGCATGTCAAGCGTTTCGCCGCCACGGACCTCGCCAACAATGATGCGATCGGGGCGCATACGCAGTGAGTTTTTCACGAGATCGCGAATCGTTACCTGTCCTGTGCCCTCGGTGTTGGCCGGGCGTGCCTCCAGTCGGACCACGTGGGGCTGCTGAAGCGACAGCTCGGCCGCATCCTCGATGGTGATGATCCGCTCGCGATCGGAGATCATCCCGGACAGCGCGTTGAGGAAGGTGGTTTTGCCGGAACCGGTCCCGCCGGAGACAAGAATATTGAACCGAGCGGCCACCAGGGCGCCTAAGAGGTCGGCGGCCTGCTGCGGCAGGCTGTTGCGAGCGACGAGATCCGGAAGGCGGAAGGGCTGAGGGAACCGTCGGATAGTGATGGTGGGGCCGTCGAGCGCCAAGGGTGGGATGATGACGTTGACACGTTCTCCTCCGGGCAAGCGTGCGTCGACCATCGGACTGGACTCGTCCACCCTGCGGTTGACCGAGGAGACGATGCGGTCAATGAGCTGGTACAGCTCGGCCTCGGAGGTGAAGCGGGTGGGCACCCGCTCGATTCGTCCGGATCGCTCGATGAAGACGTCCTCCGGGCCGTTGACCATGATCTCGGTGACGGAATGATCTGCGATGAGGGGCTCGAGCACTCCCAACCCAACGGCATCGTCGATCACACGCTTGATGAGCCAGGCCCGCTCGCGTGGAGACATGACGGGGCCCTCGAGGGACAGAAGTCGCGAGAGTACTCGCTCCAGGCGGGCGCGCTGCTGGGCCAGCTCCAGTCCGGCAACCTCTTCAAGGTCGATCTCATTGAGCAGGCGGGTCCGGTAGAGCGCCACCAGGTCCTCTCTGCTGCCGGCGCTCTGGCGTTTTCCTCCCTGGGGCTGGGCAACTCGATCTCGTAGTGCCATCTCAGCCCTCGGGGAAGTAGGCCGTACGAGTCACGGTGAGGTGCTCAGTGGTGATGGCTGGGATACCGATCGGCACCCGTGCGGTGACCTGGACACAGTGCCCGGAACCGCAACCATCCGACACGGATTCCAGGCGTACCCAGTCGGGTAGTGCCTCATGCGCGGCCTGCTCGGGGGAGCGGCCCAGCATGGCTGCGCGTGCGCCGTCTCGAGCGGCGGCGCTGACGGAGGTCACTGTGGAGACGGCGAGAAAGCCTTGAACGAGGAACATGGTGACCAGGACCAGAATCGGCACGAAGCCGATGAGCTCAATATCAAGGACACCTCGCTCCTCATGACGCAGGCGACGGATCAGCCGCTTCGGGGATGAGGTGAGGCGGGCAGGGCAGAGGGTTGTAGCCGTGGTCGTAGTACTCATTACTTCTCCCAGACGATTCCGGCGCTTGCGGAGGTATTCATATCGACAACGGAGAGGACCGGAAGCGTGACGGTGACCCGGTCTGCGCCGGAACGTGTCACCTTGGTACGTGCGGCGTAGCTGTCGGGTAGGCGGCTGGTGACCTCGTGCTGCACCTGACCCGGGCTCTTCCCAATGGCGTAGGCGTGGGCCGCCTCATTGGCGGCATGGGTGGCATACATGTAAGAGATTCCAAGGCTGAGTGCCTGGATGCACAGCAGAATCGCAACGGTTGCCAGAGCGAAGACCACCGGGAACTCCACCGTGATCTGGCCCCGTTGCGAGCGGCGGCGTTTGCGGCCTCGTCGCGCGGCCTTGGTTGAGCCGGCCGCCGTGCTCTGATCGGGAGCGGGACCTGGCGCTGTTCCGGCAGTGATGGCGCCGGCGATGGACTGTGCGGCTTTAGCCATGGCCGGCACTCGTGATGTCAGCAGAGTGTTGGAATTGACGGCCATCTCGATCTGCGCCGTCAGATCGGGAATGCTGGCGGCCAGTGCCACTCCCGTCATCTTCGCTGCGGTGGCCGGCTGGATCTCACGTTGCCGGCTGGTCAGGTTGACCACCAGGCCGAAGGGGCGTCCACGGGCGATATCGAGGCGGTCGAGCGCATCGCTCAGCCTGCGTACCGAGCGCAGGGCCGGAGCGTCGGGGGTTGTGACGATGAGAGCCCGGTCCGCGGAGTCGAGCCCCATGGCCAGGATGTCGTCAAGCCGGTTGCCGCAGTCCAGGACCACGTGGTCGAACTGGTAACGCAGCATGGTGAGGATCTGACGTGTGGCCGATTCCGTCAGCATCTCACCGGTCTCGCCCTGTTCCGGGGCGGGCAGGAGGGCGATCCCACCGGGGAGGGGGTACATGACCTCGGAGATCTCCCGGGCGCTGACCTCCGCAGCGATGTCGGCCAGGTCGGTGATGGAACGTCGCACCGAGATCCCGGTCATGGCGGCGAGATCGCCACCGCGGACATCGAGATCCACCAGGCAGGTGCGAGCCCCCTGAGCGAGCTGCGCGGCAGCCATGAGAGCGACGGTCGAGGTGCCCACGCCGCCCTTGGCGCCGACGACGGCAGTGATCGTGCCCTGGCGACGTGCAGTGATCTCCTCCCGGCTTGAGGCCTCGCTGCGAACCGCACGCGACCACGCCAGGACCGGGAGCAGACGGTTGGATATCTCCTCGAGGGACAAGGGCAGTGCCAGCACGGTCCGTGCTCCGGCGTCCATCGCTGCCACAACGCTCTCGGAGGTACGGGCCCGGCTCAGCAGAACAACGGGAATGAGGGGGTAGGTGCGGGAGAGCTCTTGAATGATGGGCAGGGCGATTCGCCCCTCCAGCGCCTCATCGACCAGAATGCACGATGTGACCTCCGGTTCCAGAAGCTCTCTGAGCTTCTCAGGCGAGGCGACGGTACGAACCTCGCCAAGCCCCTCGGCCTCCGACATCGCTGCCAGTACCTGCTGACGGGTCTCCTCATGATCGGTCACTAGGTACTGCATCAGTTCGCTCCTTGAGCAGGGGTTCCGGGGTTGGCGGAGTACTCCGGGGTCTGGGCGGTGCCCTGGTCGCCGTCGCGGCGCAGCAGGAGGCGGACCTTCTTCGAGAAGCTCTCGGCGTAGGCGAGCTTGAGGGACTGCTCAGGCGTCAGCGAGAAGGTCACCGGGACACTGTCCTTCTCCTCGGAGAAGTTCCCGTTCTCGTCCTTGTCCTGAACCTTCGTGGTCACGCCGACCTCGGTGATGAGCGCGTTCTGAATGATGATCTCCGACTTCTGCGCCTTGGTATTGGGGTCCTCCACCGTGGAGACGATGTCGACGTGGGAGCCCGGAGTGACCTTGCCGGCGACGCCGGTCTCGGCGTCGATCATGATCGACACCTCGCGATATCCCTCCGTCAACTGCGGAGGATCCTGAAGCATGCTGGTCTGCAGCACCGCGCCCTTGTTCAAGGTGGCTGCCGCCACCTTGCCCTTGAGGTCGTTGACGTCATGGATGGCGTCTTCGGGAACCCATCGCTTGGGAACCTGCTCGGTGACCACGTCAGCCGCAGTGACCTCCTTGAGCTCGGTCACCTGCTGCGACAACTTGAGAACGGTCGTCATCGGGCCGACCTGAGAGGAGATCGACTGGACGTAGCTGAACATGGCTACGAAGGTGACCACTGCTCCGAGGACCGTGACGAGGATGAGCAGGACGCCTCGCCGTTGACGCGGATTCATCTGGACTCCTTGACTGGGTGGGGGGCGGAAGTACGGGGCGCCTGCACGGGCACGTTGGGCCAGGTGCCGCACAGGAGACAGCCCTGTGGGACGGCCATCTGACCGCAGTAGGGGCAGTAGGTCTGGGCGAGGGGTGCCAGTGCCTGAGAGACAAGAGGGCCGGGATCGGTGATGAGCATGGTCATCTCCGCCCATGACTTGGCCGGCCAGGTGTGGGACATGGGGAGCAGGGGTTCCCGGTGAAGCCCCAGGGAGGCCAGGGCGCCCGAGACGCGGTTCTGCTCGTCGTCGGCTGCCCAGATCGCCAGACTTCCCTGAGGCGGTTTGTCCCAGACCACGTTCTTGACCTTGGTGACGCGGCCTTGTGCCTCACCCAGGTCCAAGGTGAAACGAGAGCCCGGCACCATCGACTGCAGGTGCTGCCCGATCGTCGGCGACGGGTTGGTGAGCTTACTGACGGAGCTGAGCGCCACTCTGGTGTGTAGTGCCGGCCGCAACGCGTCGACGACGACCTGTGCCTGACCGTAGACCCGGGAGTGAAGCTGTAGAAGGCAGTAGCCCAGGGCGCGGAAGCGGGTCTCTGACTCATTCACTGCCAGGATGCCGAGGTCCTTGCGCTTGAGTATCCCCCGAACGGTGCGAGCCGCGTGCTCATCCTCCCCGGTGCGGCACAACAGTAGGGCCGGTCCTTGGCCCACCTGCTGCAGGAGCGCGGCGGCCTGGCCCATATCCCAATCCTTGGTCGCGTCCGGGTGGGACCGGGAGCCGGTGAGCACAAGCATGAGAGGCCTTACGTTGTCTTGCCCCGTAAGGGGCGGAGTCGATGGGGCGGGAAGTCGGGCGAGGGGGCGGCGGAGTTCTCAATGGTGGTCCGCGCCACGCCTAAAGGTTACAAAGTGGTAACGCGTTATGACCGTACCACGAGGAGGCGCCGGTGGCTTTGTGGAGTTCTCACCATGTGGTGTGACTCCCCTCCTTGTGTCAAACGATCGCCAGCGGCCAGGTGAGCAGGGCTCCTGCGATGAGGTACGGGCCGTAGGCCATGGGGTCCTTGCGAGAGGCCCGGCGGGTGATGAGCAGGAACAATGCGGCGATTCCGCCCAGGAAAACTCCGATGCACAGTCCGAAGGCGAGCATCCAGGGGTCGAGCCACCCCAGCCAGAGACCGATCACCGCGCCGAGCTTGACGTCTCCCAGTCCCAGGCCGGTGCGGAGGTACGCCAGGGCCAGGCTGACGCTCCCCACTGCCAGTGCGCACAGTGCCGCGGTGAGGGCGGTACGCGCTCTGTCGGGATCCAGGACGATGGCGACCACTCCGCACGTGGTCAGCCAGGCGGTCGTGGCGCCCAACAGGCGGTTGGGGAGTAGGTGCGCCACGGCGTCGACGCTTCCGGCGCATCCGAGCAGCGCGTACACGGGGATGGCGGTGAGCGTTGCGGCGGTGGTGCCTATCCGGCTGCCCCACCAGGCGCACAAGAGGGATAGAGCCAGAGCCAGGAGGCCTTGCGGCACCGTGCCGAGGAGGCCGGGGTGCTTCAGTGTCGGATACTCAAGCGAGGCGGGAGGCTCTGAGGCTTCTGAGAGTGGCTCGCTGGTGCCTCCTGTGCTGGCTGTGGCGCCATCCGCGGCGTCTGCTGAGGTGACCGCTGCGGAGCGCGCGCCGGCGTCAGACGTGTCCTCGTCGTTGAGGGGCTCGTGCACGTAGCGCCTCGTCCATGCCGAGACGGGGCCGGCGATGAGCGCGACGGAGGCGAGCGCCACGGTGCCGAGCAGCCAAGGTTGGGGAGACATGAGGGGCCTTTCAGTGAGTCGAGCCGAGCATGTTGTTCTGGGCTCCCGCTGAAGCGGGATCGGGCTTTGGGGCCGGATCGGTGGGAACTGCCGCCAGGATGCTGCCCCTGCGGATTCCCAGGCGAGAGGCGTCTCCCTGCCGCATCTCGACGACGGCCGTCGCGAGCAGCCGGGGCATTCCCATCCGGTTGGGCGGCATCGTCGTCACTGCGACGACCTTCCCGCGGCGCCCCACGTAGACGATGTCGATCGTGTGGCGCATGCGGAAGCAGTGCACCCAGTTGCAACGAGTGATCCACAGGGCCCCGTCGATCGAGTCGGTGCCCAGCAGGCCGATGTTGCGCTCGCGCCGGGTGCGTGCGGTCCACAGCGCCAGTCCGGTGTCCTGCCCATCTACGGTGAGGCGGGGGAGGGCGCCTACCGGAACGGTTGACCAGGTGGGTGTCGTCGTGCTCATGCTTAGTGATGGTAAGAGGGGCGACTTGAGTAACGTCAGGGGCGTTCGCCCCATCGTCGTGGGGTGAGGTCAGCGGTACGGTTCGAATTCGGCGTGTCCAGGACCACGCCCTCACCTCTCCCTCTGCCCTGGCGCCCTGACGCGGCGAACGGGTAGCCTGGCCGACGGTGCCCGCAGGCGGGTCACCGCATCTCCATTCCGTTCCCAGCGACGTCGGACTCGCCCCAGGCCTCAGGGCTGCTCGGCCCGACATCGTGACGCGGGTCTGCCGCGGCGGGAACCGACGGGCCCCT
>ERZ773214.1976-NODE-1976-length-11465-cov-10.543646_pt1 | contig 11465 bp, 9 predicted proteins | sample MGYA00511238_ERZ773214 | MGnify/ENA primary metagenome ERZ773214 (study PRJEB29015, sample SAMEA2738157) | human oral metagenome | biome: human oral; feature: human-associated habitat; material: saliva | place: China | collected 2259 ...
TGATTCTTATCACCGAGGCAACCGTAACCGATCAGCCGAAGGATACCACCATCGAAGAGGCTATCACTCACGCAGCCGCTGCAGGCGGCCAGGGTGGCGGCATGTACTAAACCCGTTCGGGTAAGACCGATTTGTGTAAAGCCGAGTCCTTACGGGCTCGGCTTTTTGCGTGATATATGCCGTGGTGCTCATCGTTGTATGTCCGGCGCGCACCGATTTACACCGATAATGACATGTGTTTGGCGAGAAGACCTCTGTCCCACGTACTTCTCGCCACATGATTGGTTACAATGTTAAACCGCAGTGGTGGCCGGTGCGGCAAAGATGTAAAACGTGTCCGAGAAGCGTGTCGGAGGGGAGGGGCGCATGGCCGAGAAACACGATTTTCTTGATGATCTGATTGACATTCAGAGCGATTGGCAGGCGCTGTCAAATCCCCTGGATGCGTTGATGGGCAGCCTTGGCGGCAATGATGCTGAGAATAAGCCCTATGATCCTGCCGATTATAAGGAGCAACCGTGGGCCAATCCCAATCGTTGTCTGCAGTGTGCTTCCGGCAGCGCTGAGGTATGCCGTCGGTGTCAAGAGGTATGTCCCGTTGATGCCATTGATATCCATAACCAGACCGTATCCATAGCAGAGCATTGTATCCAGTGCGGTCTGTGCGATTCGGTTTGTCCAACGGAAGTATTTAACACACGCCGTCATACGCCACGCAAGCTCTACGATCAGGTGGCTCGTGCGGCGTCGGCATATAACAAAGCGTACATTACCTGTACACGTGCGCTGGGACGAAAGCCTTTAGGCAATGAGATTTGCCTGCCTTGTGTGGGTGCGATATCCCGAGATACCTGGTTTGCCATCCTGACGGATTTTGATAACGTATCCGTTTATCTGCCGTTTGGCATATGCGACAAGTGCCGCACCACTACCGGTGAGAAAACCTACTGTGATCACATTGCTTCCGCAGAGACATGGACAGGCGCAAGCGTTGGTTTTGAGTCAGATGAGGCGGCCCTTGATCACGATCTGACGCGCGCATACAAACGCAGTCAATTTCTCAGTAGCTCCGTCAATGCGGCCGAGCGGCTTGTCATGCGCTCAACGCCACTGTTGGCAGGAGCTCAGGCGGTTGCCAACCGTATCAATACGCATGCTCGTGCGCTGGATAAATTGCAAAATCAGCTTGATGAATCCATCGGCATTCGTACAACCAATAACCGTCAAGCCATGTTGACGCAAAATCGCCGTCTTATGATGGGAGCACTTCAGCATGATGAGGGTCTGGCCGATTTTGTAAAGCTTGAAGCTCCAATGTGGGATTCAACGCGCTGCACCTTATGCGGTGAGTGCGAGAAGACCTGTACGATGCATGCCATTGACATTGATGAACGTGGCAATTTGATGATTCGACAACAGTTTTGTACAAACTGCGAGGCTTGCGTGCGTGTCTGTCCTGAGGCCGGTGCGCTTGTCATGCAGCCTATGGATATTACCCAGCTTGTCGTACACGATCGTCAGGCAGAGGAAGCCGAACGTATGCGCATTCGGGCGCGAGAGCGTGCGCAGCGTATGCTTGAAACCGGAAAAAAGCAGCTGGGTGATCTTGTGGAATCACTTGAAGAAACTCCGAAAGATAAGGATTAGTATGTCGCTTTCCATTGGTATTGTGGGTCTCCCAAATGTAGGTAAGTCTACCCTGTTTACTGCGCTGACCCGTAAGGGCGGCCTTGCCGCCAATTATCCGTTTGCGACTATTGATCCAAATGTGGGAATTGTTGATGTGCCTGACGCGCGCTTACAAAAGCTTGCCGACATTGTTCATCCCGGACGTATTGTTCCCGCCACCGTTGAGTTTGTAGATATTGCCGGTTTGGTGAAAGGTGCAAATGAGGGAGAAGGTCTTGGCAACCAGTTTCTCGCCAACATTCGCCAAACCGATGCCATCTGTGAGGTGGTTCGTTACTTCTCCGATCCCGATGTCGTACACGTTGAAGGTCGAGTAGACCCTGAGCAGGATGTTGATATTATCCAGACAGAACTTATCTTGGCTGATCTGGGCACATTGGAGCGGGCACTTCCTAAGTTGGAGAAAGAGGCTAAGCGCGACAAGGACTTACAGCCTCGTCTTTCGGTGGCAAAGCGTCTGCAAGAGTGGTTGAATGAAGGTAAGCGTGCTACCGACATGGAGATGACCGACGATGAGCGTGCAGCGGCTCATGATCTCTTTTTGCTTACCATGAAGCCCATCTTATACGTGGCAAACGTAGATGAAGACGCGCTCTCAAAGCCAGCGCCGCTCGTGGGCGGTGTAGAGGCGATTCCCGTGTGCGCCGAGGTTGAAGCAGAACTTGCAGAGCTTGATCCCAAGGAAGCTACCGAGTATCTGGAGTCTCTCGGCCTTGAACGCTCGGGCCTTGCCACGCTTGCCCAGGCAGCGTACAAACTTTTGGGTCTTCAGAGTTACTTTACTGCCGGCGAAATGGAAGTTAAAGCGTGGACCGTGCGCATCGGAGCAAAGGCTCCTGAAGCGGCGGGCGTTATCCATTCGGACTTTGAGCGTGGCTTTATTAAAGCTGAGGTTGCAAGCTATACGGATTATGTCGAGCTTGGCGGAGAAGCAGGATGTAAGGCTGCCGGCAAGCTTCGTATGGAGGGCAAAGAATACGTTGTCCAAGACGGCGACGTTATGCATTTCCGATTTAACGTATAATGCGCGCAGATTTTGGAGTTTTGGCTACTGGATGAAGCGATTTCCGGTAATCATCGAGTAGATACCGCCAACAAGAAGAATTGCCCACAAAAGGAGCCAAATAGGTTTTACCCTGATTGTCCAGCCTTTCTTTAAGGCAAGGGCGATGTAGATGGACTGCAGAACCAAGATGACTCCGGCAAGGATGGTAATGATCGGTGTCATATCAAGATTGCTCATATTTTGGTACTCCTTTACGTTATCTGTTCTGCTCCGAGAATAACGGTGATATCCACGTCAGTGGGATACGAACCGTCATTTGGTTTGATGGCGCTCGTGGGAATATTCAGTGTCTTCGCTACACCGTATGCCTTTGCGCAACCTTCTTTCGTGCCGTCGTAAATAATACTGGAAGAATCAAGATTTTCGTCTGAATTTTCGGCAAATGCATTATATCCCGCGGTTTTAAGAGCCGCTGCTTTTTGTGCCGCGAGGCCTTGCTTGTCGGTGCCATTCATAACGGCAACGTCGCCGGTGTAGTCAGGCTTAATGGAGGACTCTGCAGAAGGATCGCCTGCAACGGTTCCGGTAACGCCGGTTGTTTCATCGGTGTTTGCATCTTCAAGAGGAGGCAGGCCCTTCTCCACACGGCTGAGCATCGTGCGCCAGGCGTCCTTGTCGACTATTTCATACCACACGCCGTCAATGAGCTGAGACTCTGTGGGAGTACGTCCTGAATACATGTCCTCTGCGGTATTGATTCCGCGGAACTGGAGGGCAAGTCCCACAATATCGGTGACACTCATATCGGTGGTAACGCTGTCGGCAATCTGTGATACCGCGGAAGCCATGGCGGCGGGATCAAGCTTCAGGACCTTTTTCGCAATGGCCATGAGAATCATACGCTGATTGGCTGCGCGATAAAAATCTCCTCCACCATAGTCGTCATACGCATGACGGCTGCGGCTGAGTCCGAGCGCCTGTTCACCGTTTAAGGTCTGCTCACCGGCGGGGAGGTCAATACCGGCATATTGTACGTCTTTTACCGGTTGCGGGAGGTTGACGTCAACGCCACCGATGGAATCGACAATCTTTGTAAAGGATTCAAAATCAACTTCGGCATAATGCGAGATATTGACGTTGGCGAATTTGGAGACCACTTTGACCATGTTCGCTGCACCGCCCAGTGAATAGGCGGCGTTTATTTTCTGCTTGCCATCAGCTCCCATGTCAACCATGGTATCTCGGGGGATGGAAATGAGAGTGATCTTTTTATTCTTGGGGTCAACTCGCGCCAAGATGATGGTGTCTGCGCGAAAGTTTGAGGTGTCGCTACCCCAATTTTCGGACCTGTCTTCGTCCTTGTCGACGCCTAAGAGAAGCATATAAAACGGGTCGGAATCTTTGGCCTTTACCAGTGCGCTTTGGAGGTTGGCATCCAAGCCACTACGGAGCTTGGCATTTGTATCAAAAAGCCACCACAGAGCCACGGCGCTTGCCGCAATTAACAGGGTTGCAAAGATACCGAAAAAGATCTTAAGCTTGCGGTGTCTTTTGGACCCGCGTCTTTTTTGAGCGTAGGCACTCACGCCTTCGGCCCGGCTTTTTGCATGCTGAGCAACGCCAATTCGTGCATGGCGGGTATGTGTGGGTTCTGAAGACGGTGCGGCGTAGGCGCGTCGTACCGTATGAGGCTCCAAGTCTTCAGCACTTCTCGCCTTCCAACCGCTTTGTGCGTTGGTGTTGCCAATTAAAGGCTCGCGAGTAAACGGGGAATCAAAGGTGCCCTGGGCCTCACGAGCAGAAGCGACGTTTGCTTGCCTCGCATTGCCGAGTGTTTGCGGAGTCGTCGATGGCTCAGCCCTGGTAAAAGCATCCATATCAGCGTGGTTGGCATGTATACCAGCCGCGTCCTCATCGAAGTCGCGCATGTGTTTGGACTTCTTTGAAAACCACTTGGCCACGGGGACTCCTTTGCGTGTAGTGTTCATTTTGCCCGATGGTTGGCCTATCACTATACGCCAAACTGTCGAAAAATCATATGCAGAGACGTTTTCTTGTGGGGAATATCGTGCAGGAAATGTATCATGGAAAGGCACAACAAGTTGCCAGTGCAGGGATTACGCTGGCGAGAAGCCCGGCGTTGCCGGAGAAGCGGAGATTTCATGAATGAGGCAAGGCCCCAGCAGTTTGTTGCCGTGCTTGATTTTGGTGCCCAGTATGGGCAATTGATTGCGCGTCGTGTGCGTGATTTACACGTGTACTCCGAGATTGTTCCGTGTGATATTTCTGCCGATGAGCTGAGTGTCATGAAACCATCGGCGTTGATTTTGTCCGGGGGCCCTGCTTCCGTCTATGCCGAGGATGCTCCGCATATCGATCCGAACGTGCTGGCACTTGGCGTGCCGGTCTTTGGTTTTTGCTACGGCCATCAGATCATTGCGGCAACGTTAGGTGGAGTGGTCGGACATACCGAGAAGGGCGAGTATGGCCCGGCGCGTCTGTCGCTTAACGAGGCCGGTTCACGCAGCAAGATCTTTGACCGCACTCCTGACAAGCAGACCGTGTGGATGAGCCATCGCGATGCGGTTTCGTCTGTGCCCGAGGGCTTTATCGTAACCGCTTCCACCGACGTTTGTCCCGTGGCAGCCATGGAGGATCCTGCACGCCGGCTGTATACCACGCAATTTCACCCTGAGGTCAACCACACCGAGTTTGGCTCTCAGATGCTTTCCAACTTCCTCTTTGATATCTGCGGCCTTGAGCCCACGTGGACCATGGACAACATCATTGAGCAGAAGGTGGCAGAGATTCGCCAGAAGGTTGGCGACGGTCGCGTCATTTTGGCGCTTTCCGGTGGCGTTGACTCTTCCGTTGTTGCGGCTCTTGTCCACCGTGCCATTGGCGATCAGCTGACCTGCGTGTTTGTGAACCACGGCATGCTCCGTAAGGGCGAGCCAGAGATGGTTGAGCAGGTCTTCCGCAAGCAGTTCAACGTGCCTCTGATTCACGTTCACGCAGAGGAGCGCTACGCAGAGCTTCTGGCTGGCGTTACCGAGCCAGAGATGAAGCGTCGCCTGATTGGTACCGAGTTCTGGAAGGTCTTCTTTGACGAGGCTCAGAAGTTGGATGGCGTTCAGTTCCTGGCACAGGGCACCATTTATCCTGACATTATTGAGTCTGGTGCTCGTAAGACCGGCGGCAAAGCTGCAACTATCAAGAGCCACCACAACCTGATTCCATTCCCAGAGGGCGTTCACTTTGACCTGATTGAGCCCCTGGACCACTTCTTCAAGGACGAGGTCCGTGCGCTAGGCATTTCTCTTGGCCTGCCAGAGAATCTTGTCTACAGGCAGCCATTCCCAGGTCCTGGCCTTGCTATCCGCATCATTGGCGACGTTACCCCAGAAAAGCTTGAGATTCTCCGCAACGCCGACTCTATTGTCCGCGAAGAGATTGACGCCTACAACGCTCAGCTCTTTGACGAGACGGGCGATCGTAACTCCGAGCACAGCGTGTGGCAGTACTTTGCCGTGCTACCCGACATTAAGTCCGTTGGTGTTATGGGTGACGAGCGCACGTATGCTCGTCCAGTTATCCTGCGCGCCGTTGAGTCCAGCGACGCTATGACCGCTGACTGGGCAAAGCTTCCTTACGAGCTGCTAACCCGCATTTCTTCTCGCATCGTTAGCGAAGTTGCTGGCGTTAACCGTGTGGCGTATGACATCACTCCAAAGCCACCTGCGACCATTGAGTGGGAGTAGGACGACAGGGTTCTGACCTGCGATTTTGAGTGCCGCACTATGCCGCTGAGTTTCGTTTCGTACGAGAGTCATGACAAAGCCACCAGCGACGGAGATGAGTAAAAGCGATTAAAGAGCCTCCGTTCCCTGCGTTGGGACGGAGGCTCTTTCTTTGCCGTTTTACTCCCTTGTCTCCGTTCGGGGATTATTTCTTGCTCATTTAGGGCTATTCGCGCTGAAAGATTTTGACTAGCTTGGTGTCCTTTATTTCGTAGACAATGTCTGCGACGTTCTCGACCAGCCTCTTATCGTGGGAGACGAACACTATCGTTCCGGCATAGGCGCTCATCATCTGCTCGAGGGCTTCGGCGCTCTTGATGTCCAGGTAATTTCCAGGCTCGTCCATGAGCAAGATGTTGTATCTGCCCAGCAGCATCTTCGCGAGTAGCAGCTTGATGACTTCGCCTCCCGAGAGAACGCCAACGTCCTTTGTCAGGTCGCGCGGTCCGATTCCCATAGAGGCGAGGATGCCTCGAATTTCGGTCATGCTGTACTCGCAACCATCCTGCATGAACGAGATTGCAGACTGACGGGCGTCGAACTTGTAGCCTGTTTGCTCGAAGTAACCGATCTCTGCCTTGGGAGAGATGTTGATACCGTCGGCGCGTCGAGCGATTGCCTTCAGCAGGCTGGTCTTTCCTGTACCGTTGCCACCGGTGATGGCCACTTTGGCACCGAGCGGTATCTCGAATTTCGCGTGGTCATAGAGCATGCAGTTGCCGAAGCTCAAGCTGAAATCGTCTGCCGAGATGGGAAATTTACTATGCAGTTCCAGGGCCTTGCTCTGGCGGAACCGCACGGCGCGAATGCTATCTGGGGCCTCAATCCCTTCGAGCGCTTCGAGGCGCTTCTCCATGTCCTTAGCCGCCTGGTACATCCTCTTCTGTTTGGTGCCGGTTGCTTTCTGATGCCCCAATCGACCTGCATACTCGTTGCTTTTTTTCGCAGCCTTCCGCTTGGCGTCGACCTGCCGTGCTTTTTTCCGTTGTTTTTCGATGGCGGCTTCGAGGCGATCGCGCTCGCGCATCGCCTCTTCGTATCGAGTCGCCTGAGCTTTGCGCTCTTCTTCTTTCTGTCGCAGATAGTCGGAGTAGTCACCCCAGAATTCGGAAATACCGCCGTCTTTGAGCTCCCAGATCTTGTCTACCACCTGGTCGAGAAAATGACGGTCATGGCTCACGATGAGCAGAGCCCCATCAAATGCCTTGAGTTGTCCGACGAGAAGGCGGATGCCGTCTTGGTCGAGGTGGCTCGTAGGCTCGTCGGCGAAGATCGCGCTTGCATGCTGGGAGAGTGCAGAGGCAATCTTGGCGCGTGTTTCCTCCCCGCCGCTCATCGTCTCCTGCGCCACTCCGGCGACGTTGAGACGGGAGAGCATCTCACCACTGTCCTGAGCCGCATCAAGGTCGAGTTCATCGAGTTGGCCGATGAGGGCAATGCTGCCGAAGCGCCTGACGTCGGCGTCCGCAATGGTAAGATTGCCGCTCAGAATTTTAAGCAGGCTGGTTTTGCCTGCGCCATTGTCTCCCACCAAGCCGATGCGATCGTAGGAGTAGATTTCCAACTCTTCGATATCCAGGATATCGCGGCCGGCATATTCCAAAAAGATGTCTTTAGCTTTGACTATGAGTTCCATAGGTTGAACCGCCTTTTGTGTATTAGCCTTTTACTGGAAGCGCAGCCATGCCAAAAAAGATTGCTCACGTCGATTTTTCGCCTTTGCCCAATTGCCGGCGCGAGCGTTTTGACCTTGCGCAAGCCGGCAAATCCGAAAATGATAGTTGGCGACGAATAAGGAGCGCGATGTGGGATGTCGGCGCAATACCTCGTCGTCGCAAGGGCTTGAAGGCTGACGCGTGAACCGATGGCTGCCGCCTCTTTTTTTCGAATACTTGGGCTATTGAATCCGCCCGGTATCTCTTTTCCCCACGTTTCGGACGCTCGGAGCAAGCAGCATAGCCATCGCAAGCAGTACCATGGTCGCTCCAGAGCCGACGAACCATAACGGAGCTCCAAGCAGATCCGCAAAAACGGAGGGGGCCGCGAGGCCCATGGGCATGGCCCACGCCATGATGGTTCCGTAGAGGCCGAAAACGCGGCCTAGGTACTCAGGAGGTATCTGCTCCTGCATAAGGGCAGTCTGGGTTCCCGCGTACAACGGGGAGCATGCGCCCATAAGAAAGCTCGCCGGTAGGAAAACGGCGAACAGCGACGGGCCGATCAATCCGGATGCGATTGCGACGACGCCGAAGCCGGCGATCGCGGCGACCATGGTGAGCGACCTATTGCGGAACCCTCCCGTGGCCGCCAAAATGCCGGACCCAGCCAGCATGCCTGCGGAGAAAAGGACCTCCACCAAAGCAGCATCCCCCGTGCTACCGCCAAAATGTCCCAAGGTCATTATTGGGAACAATGCCGCGAGTGGGGAGAACGCGAAAGCGAAGACGAACCCGCACCAAAGAAGGGCGAACAGCCCCCTGTATCCCCTGATCAGCTTGTAGCCGTCCGAAATCTCAGAGAAAAGTTCTCGAACTTTATTGGAAAAGGACGAGCTGCGGTCGGCTTCGTCGAGTCCTCCTGCGTCTATCTGAGCGGCGAGGACAGCTAGAGAAGCGAAAAGCGCCCCCAGCACGTCGAGGGCAATCATGGCGGTAATGCCCGCCACAGGATAAATCACTGCCGCGAGCGCGGCGCCAAGAATGTATCCGGCGGACTGAATCGCCTGCATCACTCCCGATAGGCGAACGAGATGCTCTGGCGGGGCGAGATGGGGCGTGAGGGATTGGGAGGCCGGCGTGTAGAACGAAGTGCCAGCTGCGCGGAGAAACAGGGCGATGAGTATTGACCACGCAGGTAAGCTGCCGGCCAACGAGGCAATCGCCAAGGCGGCGCCCACCGCGGCAACGAAGAGGTCGGCGCCGATGAGAACACGTTTCAAAGGCAGCCTGTCGACAACGGCGCCCGCAAGGACTCCGAACAAAGCAATCGGCAGAAAGCCTGCTAACGATGCCAGGGAGAGGAGGGAAGATGATTCTGTCGTGAGGGCGATATGCCAAATGAGACCCATTTGGAGAATCAAGCTCGTCAATGTCGACACGAGCTCCCCGCCCCATACGAAACAAATCTTAAATTGCCATGAATGGCACAGCGAAACAGACCTGCGCCGAGAGGTTTCAAATATCATGGTTATGTCCAATCGTGAAATGGCGTGCAGAAAAACAACGCGACGCCACAACAGCGCCGCTTTCTAGGCGCTCATCCACGTGCGGAAAAGACCAACCACGACACCCCTCCTTTGTTAATTCGGTCTGGCAAACCATGTAATATTAACGAGGCTTGAGTTTGCCTGTCAAGAATCGACCATCGGAAAGGGCAATCCTCTCTGGCCATTCGATTCCTTTTGTATCTTTGGTTGCATAGGTGACCCGCCAGGGCTATTACGCGTGGAAGAGGCGCCTGCCGAGCTGGCCGATGAGGCGCTGAAGATGGCCCTGGTCAGGCGAAACGATCCCAAGGGATGCGTACATCATTCGGATAGTAAGAATGTTGCCAGCAGGTTTTGCGGCAACCGCAAAGGAGCCGTATCCTGCAGCTGGAATCACGTTGCAGCATCCTGACCCGCATTCCGATTGGCGGACGGCCCGCTTCGGCATCCTGACCAGCACAGCGATCGAGCCTTGTCATTCCTTGGATATGCCGGTTGCTCGGGGCGGTCCCGACGGAGGCCCTCGCCTCCCCGGTCCGTGACCCAAGAAGGGCAAGCATGCTGATCTGCATGGCTGGTTCCTCCTTTATGTAGACGACCATGCAAAGAAGGGACAACCGAGGAGGCAGGTTACTGATGCGGGCTCCCGCACGCCCATGACTACCCGACGGGCTGTTTTTCATCTCCGATGCCCGCATTGCAGCATGAACGAATGTGCCTCGACATCTCTGCTGGCATGGTACGACTGGGATCGCACCTCGACGCATCCTTGCGCATACTGCCTTCCAAGTTTCGAAACCGGGAAGGAAAGTGTATGTGAGCGACGATATCGGCGCCGATTCGACGCTCGAGAGGGAGATTGCGCCGATTCTATCCATCGGGGATGCATTCCCGAAGATTCTCATCACTCGCACGAGGCATGAGCCCCATACCCGGGAGGGCGTGCTCGTGCTGAATTTCGCGAGGTGGCTGCTTGGCGGGTAGGGTTCTGAACGTCGCATTGGGATATCGCGCGACAGGGCACGCAGGGCTGTTTGTGCCCGCACGGGAAACGCCGTCGCCATGCGGGCGGCCTGTCGTGTCCGATTAGCCTTTTGCTAAACAGGCTTACGCCAACTCATGGGCAAGCCACCTGAGACTATTCACTTTGCTTATCGTTGACAAAGACCTGTGGCCTGCGGTTTTGTGAACGGCTCGTAAGCCACCCGCGTCGACTCACTTACTGTTGAAGCTGGTGGTTTGCAGGCTCAAAGGCGGTTGAGTTTCAAAACGGGCGTTTTTCGGCGATATCGAGCCTCCAAAGGCGGCTCTCCGTGCCCCTTGGGACAAAAATAAAAACTCAATACTCTGAGTTTGAAAATGGTTTTTGAAGTTGTCCCAGCTTTTGTCCCCGAAGCCGATGAAACGCGACGTCGCGTCATTCAGCGGCACTCACTTCGAGATGCCGCCGAAAACTGGGTGCAACTGGAGTGACGAGACGGCAAAACTATAACCACCGAGTGGGAATAAGGAAATTCTTTAGTTATAGGGGTACAAATCATATTTTCGATAAAATATACCCCAATAAACCTGTAATTTGATATACTGGCTCCAATGAAGATTGGAGCCAGTATGCGTTTGTTTCCTAGAGAAAACTACCTAAAAAAGATTCGCGGCTTCTACCATGACGCCGGGATGATCAAGGTAATCACCGGCGTACGCCGCTGCGGCAAGTCCTGCCTCATGCAGTGCATCGCCGAAGAGCTGAGGGCCGAAGGCGTCGATG
>ERZ773214.1980-NODE-1980-length-11441-cov-2.309415_pt1 | contig 11441 bp, 6 predicted proteins | sample MGYA00511238_ERZ773214 | MGnify/ENA primary metagenome ERZ773214 (study PRJEB29015, sample SAMEA2738157) | human oral metagenome | biome: human oral; feature: human-associated habitat; material: saliva | place: China | collected 2259 ...
AACGATGGATCAGCTGTGTTCGGTTGTGCATTAGCATCTTCCTCTTGTACAGCTAATGGTACCATCGCTGCCTTGAAATCGTCAGCACTAATGCGACCAGCCTTCACATCCTCAATAAACTGATATACTAACGTGAGGACACGATCGATATGCTCCGCTGCAGTAGAGAGGTGGATACTTAGGTTCTCACTTGCTTCTGGCTGCGAATTATAAGTACTTTGCACACCAATCGTATAAGTGAGATGCTCCTTCTCACGCAACACATCGAAGTAACGACGCTCCAACAACGCACGCAACACCTCTAATGCTGCCTGCTCACGATCGGTTAGCTTCTGTTTATTCGAGTATGAGATTTCAATCTCAGCCATGCCTCCGTCGGTCTCAGTCTCAAAGGTATGCTTGATGACAGGGGCACTCGCTGCAAAGTCAAGTGGCGTCACTGACGTTACAGCTGGCTTACCCGAACCCTTGAGCGAAGCGATATATCGTGTGATTAACTCCCTTGCTTTCGCCTCTGGAATATCGCCCATCAGACAATAAGTGAAGCCTGATGCATCGCCTAAATGCTTTTGGAACTGCTCTGCGAGTTGGTCATATTGCATTGAATGGAAGAACTTTTCATCCTGACGAGGGTTCAACGCGCTCACTGGATAGAGCAACTGACGGATAGAATCCTGCACTGCCTCCATACCACTCAATGGTCGGTTGTCATAGAGATAAACGCTGCGTTGGATGTACTTATCGAATGCTGCCTTTGAAAAGTTCTGTTTCGACAGAACGAGATGGAGGTATCCGAAGAAGTCATCAGCGTTTGCAACAGCTGCAGAACCGCCTATTCCGTCACTGTAATCCTCGAGTGATAGGGATAGATTCAGGTCTTTCCCTTGTAGCCATTGGGCAAGTTGATTGCGGTTGTAATTATATACTCCCGACTGCATCAAGAGCGAGCGCATAGCCGTATAGTTGGCTAACTCTGTTGCAGGAACAACCGATTTACCACCGATGGAAGAGCCTGCAAAGAAGAAACGACCCTTTGCTTCAGGTACATACTTATAGATGACTCGTGCGCCATTACTTAGTTTCCACACCTTCGACTGGAGCTTCTTTAATGTCGTCTCACTGGTGATCTTCCCTGGAACGAGATTATAATCAATGAGGTTCGTGATAGGTTTCACGTTAGCAGCCTGCGCCAAATCGTCGTTGGAAGAGGCATTCTTTAGAGCAGTGTTAAACTCGTCTTCGGTGATATTCATCTCTTCCTTCGACTTTGAATAAGTAACGAAAGCAAGGTTCTTATCATCGAGTAAGGTCTTCAACCACGCATTGATATCGCTCACCTCAAGCTCTACTAGGGTCTCAAGGTTGCGACTAATCTGTGAACGGAAGTCTTTCACAGGAATGCCATAGAGGTAGTTTTGGCGGAAGAGCATTAAGGTATTATCAGGAGTTCCTAGTCCCTTTGCCTCCAAGACATCCTTCATTCCATTGTACATCGCCTCTTTCTCGGCATTAAACTCCGCCTCGGTAAAGCCCTTGTCACGAAGGTTAGCACGCACAGCAAGCAACTGCTGCAAAGCAGCTTGCGCCTCCCCCTGATACGGAACCATGTCCCATGCCATTTGCGAATAGTCTCTCACCAATGGAGAAAGGCTCAAATCGGCAGCAATAAACTTCTCTTTATCCGCATTCTTCAGCATTGCGAACCGCTTAGGAGCAAGTGTATTGAAGAACTTAGTGAAGATGAATTGACGGATGCGAGCCTCTTCCTGGATATTACCTGGCGTCTCATAGCGTTGGTAAAGACCGAAGGAAGCACTCTTATTCTCGGGGTCGATGAATCGAAGATAGAGTGGCTTGTCATTCACGGGGATGTTCCGAACCTGTGCATCAACGGCAGGTGCGAGCTTATTCGGTAACGTTTTGAAGATCGACTGAATCTTTGCTTCTGTCTTATCAAGGTCGACATCGCCTATAACAGCTATGAATTGGAGGTTAGGACGATACCACTTATCATAGAAAGCCTTTACCTGCTTTTGCTGAAAAGACTGTAAGAAATCAATCGAACCAATAACATTGTGCGTTGCATAACCCGACTGGTTATAAACGACAGGAGCGATTGCATCCGTCAAACGGCGGTTCACTCCAGCACGATGTCGCCACTCTTCAAGGATGATACCACGCTCCTTCTCCACATCTTGTGGCGTGATTTTAATACCATGACACCAGTCACGAAGAATCCACAATACCTTGTCATTGAGTTCGTCGTTAGTGCTTGGTACGTTGTGAATAGCATATCTCGTATCATCAACACCCGTAAAGGCTTCGAAGTCATTGAGGTTATTCTTGCGGAGAAAAGACATCACTCCTGTAGGGAAATGATCGGTTGTGTTGAAGGCTAAATGCTCCAAGACGTGTGCCAAACCCATCTCATCTTTATTCTCCATGATGGCTCCCACGTTTTGATAAAGATAATATTGAGCATCGCCACTTGCCGACCCGTCATTATATATATAATAGGTAAGCCCATTCGGTAAAGAGCCTTTCCTCAAGCCCTTCATCTGCGCATGTGCAGGCGAAGAGAGTAAAAACAGAAAACTCACGAGTAGGCACATTGGCACACTCGTGAGGTTCTTTATGATGTTTCTAAACATATACATTCTTATTTTTCAAGTAGTTCGAGGGTAGAGAGCTTATGCTTAATTGCACTTTGCAACATCGCTTGTGGCATCTCCATATTCTGTAGTGTGAGGGTCTCAGCAAAGGCTTGGTTGTAATACTCGCGAGCCTTCGCATAGTTCTTCAACTCACGATATGAGTCGCCAATCATTACCATGTAATTGACGCGATCCATAACTGCATTCTCCTTTTCGAGGGCTTTCTCTGACCACTGAATAGCTACTTCATGGTGCTTAGGTTTCAACACCTTGCCTGCAGCCATGTATAGATTCTGGGCAGCCTTACCATAGTCAGCAGCTTGAATATTGCCCTTCATCTTGTCAAAGTAAGTCTGCATAGCCTTGATATAACCATCAACATCCTTGTTCTTATATAGGTTGAAGAGGGCATCATTATAGAGTTTTGTCTTCTCATAAGGCGTGATTTCAGTTAGACCAATTACACTGTAAGCCTTTGCATACTTGCCTTTTACGTTCTCAACATAGTCCTTGTACTTGGCATTACCATCCTTTGCTAAGTCTTCAGCAAAGCCATCATTCGCCTCAACGATATAGTAGGCAGGAGCCTTACCAACCGCTTTTGTCCAATCATCGAGATGGTCATTGATGAGGTCAACTATGTATTGCTTGTGTTCCTTATCATCGTCTCCCTCAAGTGCAAGAATAATCTTGTAATCATTCTCATTGATAAGTTTTAAAGGTGCTTTAGCGGTGATGTAGTTCTTATACAACTTCTGCAAACGGGTAACCCACTTGTCGGCTTCCATTCCTTCTTGCGCTTGTAAGAAGGAAGGAGCTTTGAGAAGGAGTTGCTGCTGGACGTCGAGATCATTGTTATCAGCCTTATATTTCTCATAAAGAGCTTCAAAGCTCATACTCTGACCAGCGGCTATCTTCGCTGCATCCAATAGCTCATCTTTATTCATTGCTCCCGTATTCACTGATATAGCTTTCCCATCAGGTGAGATGAAAGCAACCGTTGGGTAGGCAACGACCTTATAGCTTTTTGCGATGTTGACATTGTCTCCCTTCTCTGCATCCAGCTGTATGCTAACGAAGTGTTCATTGAAGAACTTACCCACTTCCTCTTGTGTGAATACAGTCTTAGCCATCTTCTTACAAGGTACACACCACACTGCATAGAAGTCGACAAAGAGCACTTTATTCTCTTGCTTTGCCTTTACAAGAGCTTCATTGAAGGTTCCTTGAAAGAACTGAATACCCGTTGTTCCCTCTTGCGCAAAGCTTTGGAGGGAGAAAGCAATGAGTGTAACGAGCACTAAGAAATATCTTTTTATTCTCATAATCTATGGTATTTTTAAACTATACAATTATATGTCTACAATTAATCGACAGCTAACTCATCATCCGTCACAACAACTGTGAAGATGTTTTCTAACAATGCTTCGTGATCCTCGTTATAGACCTTCAAGGTGAGACGATAATGTCCGTTGGTCAACTGTTGAGTTGCTTTTAAAGAGACAATGACCTTTCCGCCCACAACAGAAATCTCTCCCTCTTTGTATAACTTCATAAAGAGTTGAGCCGCTTCAGGCGTATCTGCCTTCACACTGGCTAGCTCGAAGTTAACGGGATTGGTACCTGCAACACCCTGAATACTCGTTGAGACGAAGGGTTCCTGCTCTAGATAACGAGTAGAAGTAGTGTCTATATTATGAAAAACATTGATGGAGTCGGGTGCGAAAGATGCCCCCGCAGTACGGAGATAACCCACTTTCATCTTGCTACATGATGCCATAAAGCCTACAGCAAGTAAGGTTAGACAGACTAACGCTATACTATTTTTTATTCTTCTCATACCTTAAAAGTCTGTTAAACTAAAGTTATATTCAAGTGAATGAACCACTCCTGTTTGTGTTTCTATATTACAAGAAGCAACGCGAGTGGTCTTTGTTGTGGTGGGAGAAACCAAATAGATCTGTAATGGACCAGCGTTAGGTACACCATCGTAAGACTCACGGAAGGTATAAATCCATAGTTTCTCACCTGATGCCATAGTGAATGTTTCACCACCTTTACCTATTGGACTAGAGGGGTCAGAGGACTTAGTACCAGTCTTGAAGTCGTCTAACATGATATGTTTATGCGGTAAGACGCAATTCAATATAAACTTCTTACAATCACTAACAGGCATCTCTGATACGCTTGTCATACCATTCTTATAGAGGTAACGACGAATGCTATGATTCGTTGGACCAAAGAAGGTGAAGTCCTTACCATACTGACTTGTACCCTGGAAGAGCCCTACAAGCTGTGCACGCTCTGCCATTTCGCATAACAAACTCCAGTTGTAAGTATCGGTTTTGAAGTAGTCCCACATGGTAGTCTCATGCTTACCATTAGCAAGACCAGTATCATCAAAATTGTAGTCGGTACAGCTTGACATCATTCCTAACGTCAAGCAGAGTACCACAATATATATTATCTTTTTCATTATTCAACCTTTTTAGGGTTCGTAATAGAACCTATTTACTTATAAGCCTGCCAATAGGGTTTCTGTCTCAACTTGTTGTTTATGATGTGACCATCCTTATCTTGCCATGAATCAGCAGGTAATGGCAAGAAGAGAGCACCACCTTGTATATCTTGATTGGTCAATAGTTTGAACTTACCATTGAGCTCTTCTTTGACATAACCATTGCGTATGATGTCAGCATAACGAGCATCATTCTCACCTATAAACTCTTTCTCTCTCTCAAGGAAGATAGCCTTCTTCAAGCCTTCAGTATCATAGGTTGAAGGATAGAGAAGAGCACCGGCACGAGCACGAATAACGTTCAGATCGGCAATAGCATGCGCATCGTCACCCAACTTCTGATAGCATTCTGCACGCAAGAGATATAAGTCTGCCAAACGCCAATAGACGTAGTCTGCATCAATGGTACGGTAGCTGTAACCACTTGGCGAGAACTGGTCAGGATCCATGATAGCCTTGCGGAACTTGTACATAATGGCATATTCTTGTCCATCAACCTCATGGCTTGTATCCCAATCATAGAAGAATGCGTGCAAACGCTTGTCTGTTGCATCAGGGAAGAGAGCCTCAACAGTAGACTTATAAAGCTGACATGGCGTCTCTGATGGTAGGTCGGCTAAGGTTAAATCACCCCTCACTGGCCAACTAACAAAGTTACGTGCTATCTCATTAGGAGAGGCTACATTCTCTGAACGAGTCTTATCGAAATAGAGGCTAAAGATGGCTTCTGGGTTCGGACTCTTCTCATTGGAAAGATACTCACAAAGCTCCTCTGGCGTGCTACACAAGCGATAAACACCATCCTTCCCAGCTATGACATCGGAAGCATACTTGATAGCATTCTGATAGTCAGCCTGTGCATCGTTATTGAGGTGATAAAGCCCCGTTATGCTCCCTCTCCAAGCATAAATCTGTGCTAATAAAGTTGCTGCAGTACCCTTTGAAGCTGTCTGACGCTCGGTGATAGCCACTCCGTTAATGTCTTTCAACTTATCCCATGTTGGCAAAAGGTCTAATGCTTTCTTTGCATGATCAATCGCTGTGTTGAGGACTTCAGCCTGTGAAGACAGGTCATAAGCCTTAATAACAGAAGAGTTCTCTGTTATAATGGCATCCCCATAACGCTGTGCAAGAAGGAAATAAGCCAATCCCAATGCAAATTCGGCTTGTCCCTTGTGATAGTTTGCACGCTCTTCTGGGAGGTCCTTTGTACGATGGATATTATCTAACAATAGGTTTGATTCAAAGATAAGATCGTACAATCCCTTCCAAGAATAGTCGCTTGAAAGAACCGTCCGAGGGTTCCATTCGCGCAACTGAGTGTTCGACTGCACATTATCTGCTAGAACTCCAGCCATTGACAAAACGAAGTTGCTGCCAATAGTTGAGTTGATGTAATATTGTATGGAGGTCGTTGTTGCATTCAACTCTTTCTCTGTGTTGAAAGAGTTTCGGTATGTCATACTATTCTCTGGCTCGATATCAAGATTACATGATGAGAGCAGCGAACATACAAGAACAGACCCTAATATGATTTTACGCATCGTCTTTAGAATTTTAAATTAACACCCAAAGTAATCTTTCTATTCAATGGATATTCACGTCCATCGTCCTTTCCTGTATAAGGATCTATCACTTCAGGATCTACTCCCGAATAGTTAGTTAGGAGGAAGAGATTCTCTCCGCTGAGGTAGAGATTAGCCTCTTTTATAAAGGTCTTCTTCAACCAGTTCTGTGGGAACTTATACCCCAACACGAGTTGCTTTAGGCGTAAGAAGCTGATTGTCTCTATGTTTGAATCAACGTTACCATCAAATTGTCCGATGTAATCCTTATCTGCGAACTCCAAAGAAGGATATTTCGCATTACGGTTGTTGGTGGTCCAGAAGTCGTGAATATTAAACTTATTCATGATAACGCCAAACTCCTTTGTGAAGCTAAAGGCACTGTTCTTGACCATATTCATTACCTTACGACCAAGGGTGTAACTGAAGAGTAAGTCGAGACTAAAGCCATTCCATTCCAAATGACTATTGAGACCACCATAAGCAGCAGGGAGTGTGCTACCAGCATAATAGAGGTCTTTATCATCGATAACACCATCATAGTTCTGGTCTTTAATCTTTCTTCCACCTACACGCAAAGGGTTATTTGCTGATTGGAAATACAATGGCATCAACTTACCCGTGGCGTTACGATACATCGGAATATCCTCTTCACGCTGTACAATTCCCTCATCCTTATAAGTATAAATACCATAGACTGGACGACCAAGAACCTTATCGTTCAAGTCTTCTCCATTATAGGTTTTACGCAACATATTGCGGTTGTGTGAGAGATTGAAGCCCACTGTCCAGTTCCACTTCTTATTGCGGATGACATCATAAGAGGCTTCAAACTCAATTCCCTCATTAGAGATTGCAGAGGCATTATCCCACATGCGAGATGCGAGGAAGACGTTACCAGGGAGGTAAGACTGCATCAAGAGTTTGCTTGAATACTTATAATAATAATCGAGCTTGAGCTTCAAACGATAGTCTAACATCTGAAGATCGAGACCAAGGTCATACTGATCACTCTCCTCCCAAGTCAACTTTGGATTCGCCATGTCTTGTGGTATCAATCCGAGAGAACCATTAAAGACATTACTTTCTGACATAATACCTAAGGCTAAGTAAGGCTCTTGGAACTTCTGTCCTGACTTACCCCATGAGGCGCGAACCTTACCGAAGCTCAACCACCAAAGCTTCTTCATGAAAGCTTCCTCACTGAATGCCCAGCCTAGACCCACTGATGGGAATGTACCCCAACGAACGTCCTTTCCGAACACACTTGACCCATCGGAACGAATGGACAATTCCGCCATGTAACGTTTCTTATAGCTATAGGCTGCACGCCCCAAGAAGCTGACCATGGATTGTTCCTGCTTATCGGTTCCGAAGCTCTGAGCGGCTCTTATCGTTCCATTATCATTGAAGAGTGAAGGCCATCCTTCGCCTGCATACTTAATAGAATTGGTTGGACCACCCTTTGCAGTACCATTCAAGTTCTGCAAAAGTTCGTGGTTATAGGTCATACCTGCCATCAACTCCAACTTTTGATCATGTGGGAGAAGGAGGTTGTAAGTCAATATATTCTCTGTCTGAATATTGGACATTGCAATGTTTGCAGCCTGTATCGCCGACTTGAGGTCATAGGTCAGATAGTCTGGCGTAAAGCTGTAGACACGTGTGAAATAATGGTCGAGAGAATAAGTTGAAGAGAACTTCAAGTTCTTAAGAATATTGTAATTGAAACCTAAACTCAATCGAATATTATAGTTAGAATTCAATTTGTCAATATCACGTAATTGCCTTAATGCAACACGCTCTGCCGTACTTCCCTTACCTGGCAACAATGTGGAAGTGCGCTTCGGATCGAAAGTCAATCCTTGAGCACGACCCGCATCGGAGCCTGCCTGTTGCGTGGCATAAGAGAGATTAATACGTGTGAAGGCACTCAACTTGGTGGAAAGATTGAAGTCAAGATTACTCAACAAGCTATAACGACGGAAGTTGGAACTAATCATGATACCTGTTTCGTCATAGACACCACCATTCACCATATAACGAAGATTATCGGTTCCACCTGCCAACTGAAGGTCGGCTTTGGTCACACGACCTAAACGGAAGGCATATTTCCACCAGTTTGTTCTATTATTATAAAAGGTGTTCAACGAGTCTTGTGCTATAGCTGGTAAATTGCGATCGCTATTAAGCACCTGACCATTGCGCCATAAGTAGTCATACGAACCATCGTATTCTGCATCCCAACCATAGGAGTCTTTGTAAGATCCCGGATTAATCAGTCGGTCGGTTGTATAGTCATAATGAGACGTACGTTGGTTCTTTGCCAACATCAAAGCAATATCGCGCTCTCCCTTACCAAGTGTCTGTAATGGTGTGCGTGGTAACCAAGAAAGCGACTGAGAAACATTCACGCTTACCTCTGTACGCCCTGACTTTCCTTTCTTTGTTGTAATCAGAATCACACCATTACCAGCACGCGAACCATAGAGGGAAGCCGAAGCTGCATCCTTCAATACCTGTACTGACTCGATACTTGAGGGGTCGAGGGCTGACAAAGGATTGATACCACCCGTATTCGCATTACCTGTACTATTGACAGGAACACCATCGATAACGAATAACGGACTACCATCATTCACTCCTTGCTGATTCAAAGAACTAAAGCCACGAATCGTGATTCGAGAGCCACCACCGCCTGGCGAACCTGAAAGATTGGTAACATCTACACCCGCCATACGACCTTGCAAAAGATTCTCAAGGCTGGCTGTCGGAGCTTTCTGCAAGTCTTCCACCTTCACAGAGGTTATTGCGCCCACTTGCTCACGCGTATTTCGCTTACCATAAGCAACCACTGTCACCTCGCCCATCGTATAAGCCGAAGAAGGCAAAACAACATTCATTGGTTTACCAGCGTGATACTTCAAGTTCTTACTCTCATATCCCACACTGGAGAAGCTAATCATGCCCTCCTCCTTCTCTACAGGCATTGAGAAATTGCCATCAATATCGGCAATAACGCCCTGTGACGTTCCTTTAATCTGCACGGTGGCGAATGGAATCCCCGCCCCATCCTTGTCTTTCACCGTACCACTCAATGTGAACTGACCCTGAGTGGCGTTCTTCATCTTAAAGACATTGATGTCCTTCTCACTCACATTATAAGTGAAAGGAGTGTGAGAAAGCAGACTTTGAACGGCTCCCAACTCATCAACCTCATCAAAAGAGATGGTCAATAGCAATGAGTCGTTCCGTACATCATCCGTGTAATTAATCTTATAATCGCCCTTCGTAGCGATAAAGTCTAAGATTTCTGCTACCCCTTTATCCTTGAAAGAAATAGAAAACTTCTTCCCAACCACCTGTGAGAAGGCGGGAGAAGTCCACGAAATCATCAAGAAGAAGGTAGCAAGGAATAGCAAAGAAGGCAATTTCTTCCGTATTCCTGACATGTGTTGGTGATACTTCATTGAATCGTTTTATTGTTTTACTAAGTTTATGATATCAAAATCAGGTAAGGCCGAATACTTTACTTCAATATAAAATAATAACTCCAGTCTGCCTACTTATCATCGTTTGAAAAAACCTTTAGAAAGATTCCAGAACTAATGACTTGCAAATATAAACATATATTTTCACTTAACAAGAAAATCTATGCAGTTTTTTTCCAATTATAACCTTCTAAATCAGAGAAAAGAACTAACTGAAACTAAAATAACAAATTACAAGTGGGCTGTTAGGGACTAACAAAAGGATGATTTTTACCTCATTGAATTGCACAAAGTCCATAGCTTTTAATACAAAATATACTTTACAATCTGTTTTTTCATTCTAGACTTACAACAAGAAGAATATAACGAAAAAATGAGAAGAATCCTATCTTTTTATGAAAAAGTACTATCGTTTTTGTGAAAACGTACCTCCGTTTTGGGCAAAACATACCTCCGTTTCAAGTAAAAAGCACCTCCGTTTTGAGCAAAAAGTACCTACTTTTAGACTAAAAACAAGCTCCTTTTGACGGAATTAGCACACAAATCTCGCTCGAAAGTTAGCATCCTTACATGCAACTCATTATTTATCAACATCTTACAACAACCCGTCCTTCCTCTCTCATAATTCGTCTATTTACAGAGAAGGACATTGCTTGCTGAAAAAAACGCAAATACAAGCCCTTCAATTAGCAGTATTTTATTACAAAACATCTCCTCTCATTTCCACTTTCTGCAAATAATTTTTAAGTCGTATCAGCACCCGATGAATAGGAAACAAACCCAAGCAACGAGACACAATATGCCTATTTCGCAGGCTTATCTAGGTAAAGCAACAACACATCTACCCGTTCAATTAATCAATAATGAAGGACAAGAAGAGACTTTCACATGGCGTTTGAGCACCTCTGGTTATCCAACTTCCATGATTAGAAGTAATGCTCCTAACTGGACAAATACATTTGATTGGTAAACAGGAAGAGCTTTCTGGAGGAATTTATTATAAACATAGAACAAGGAAAAGGTTGCCAGCATGTATAAAGTCATAACCTTCTTTTTATTATTCTTCACTTCTACTCTATATGCGCAAGAGCCTATCTTGGTTAGTGCATATATAGTAGACCGATATCCAGCACAGATACAGAAAGTTGCAGGAGACTATAAAAAGAAGCGTTACTTCTTTATTCGATCTATCAATGGGAAGTAAGATTAACAG
>ERZ773214.1981-NODE-1981-length-11439-cov-9.400562_pt1 | contig 11439 bp, 11 predicted proteins | sample MGYA00511238_ERZ773214 | MGnify/ENA primary metagenome ERZ773214 (study PRJEB29015, sample SAMEA2738157) | human oral metagenome | biome: human oral; feature: human-associated habitat; material: saliva | place: China | collected 2259 ...
GTCTCACACTAACTTCCACCATAGCGGAACTTAATCTGAAACGCTTTCAGATGAGGGGATTTTATGCGCTCTTTTTTTCGATTCATTTTGGCTACAAAAGCGATGAAATCAAGCATGATTAAAACCAGTGGAACTTACCCTGACACGGATTTCCACTGGTTTTTAGGATTTTTATCAGACTAACTTCCACTTGGAGTAGCAGTGGAACTTAGTTTGGGAATTTACCAAAAATTTTTAATAATATCAAATTTAAATAAAAAGATATTTTTTAAACAGTATAGTCTGATGGAGCGATCTATTTTTTTAAGAGAAAAATTATTAAAATAATTTAAAATTTTTAAACTTTGATAAAATTTTAGAACTCTATTGTTAGTCTTAGGAGTAAGTGATAACTCAGAGATAAAAAGACTATTTATCAGAATTTTATTTCCTGTTCTATATCTTGTTATGAGACTAAAATGTGCTAATTCATTTCTTAATTCACGCAATATTTCACAAGCGTTAATAAATTTTTCACGACTACCGCTAGCCGACGAATCAAAGCCCATTTCACTCATAATTCTATTGTGTATTTTCACTCCCAATCCCTGAAATAAAATTAATAAATCATTGAGCATTAATGTATCAATAATAACCCAAAGTGGTGGATTCTTATAGCTAGAAATATATGGATATTTCATTTTACAATAGTCTGCATAAGATAAGTCAAAAAATCTTCCTTCTAAGTTGCTAATCTGGACTGACACATCTGTACAACCATCTAATCCAGAGATATCACTAGGAGTATTATTATCTTTTATTGAGAATTTTCCCCTGTAAATATTTATTTTAAGGTCATCAATAGTGCCTTCAAAAATACCTTCTAAATTATAAAATATTGCTCCATTATAAGTACTTGACCGTTGTACATTACCCGTAAATCTTGCATTCTTAATTCTAGCAGAAATATTATGAGTTCTGAAAAAACTATGTGTTTTTCTATCCTTCCCAGAAGTATAGAAATAATCTGTAAAAGAATTCTGATTATGTAGAGTCGGAAGTTCATAGAAATTGATATCCAAATAGTTTAAATTAGACTCAATACCACTACTACAATGTTCTCTTGCAAATTCATAGGCAATTCTAGACTTTAATTCAATCTCAATCTTTTCAATTTCTTGAAATAGGTATTTAGCAATATTTCTATCCAATACATATATTCTTTTAATATCCTTAAAAGATACTCTAGACATATACTTTTTAGGATTTGAAGTTAACAAAAAAAGAGTTTCAAAGACATTTATGGAATTAAAATAATTTTTCTATTGGATAAAGCTCTCCATCTGTAGTTCGTCAGAAATTTTTAAGTTCCTGTTTTTTTGAATACTAATCTGTTCATTTATAGTTTTAAACTCTTTTTCTCTAGTCATAATATTATCTCATTCATTTTCTATGTAACTACTATTATATCATATTCCCAGATATTTTCTCTATATAATTTCAACTAGACAATCACATAGTCTATAAATAAGACCATAATTATAGTAGATTGAAATAAAATATGAACAAATTAATTGGAAAATTCAAGTCAAATTTCTAATAATGCTTTAGAAGTCATATTATACCATTCTAAATTCAATTAACTATATAAACAAACTTACCAATAAAAAACTAAGCTAAAAATCAAACAAATTCAAACTACATCCACTCACCGTTAGCATTTACTGTGTAACCATCGATAGTTGTATTCACCGCCAAAGCTCCTGATGGGTATGAATAGTACCATTTACCTCCAACTTGGAACCAGCCAGTTTTCATAGCACCTGAATCATTAAGATAATACCACTTACCATCTACAAGTTTCCAACCTGTCTGCATAGCACCTAAGCCATCTAGATAATACCATGTACCATTTTCTTTTATCCATCTAGTACTCATTTTACCTAAACTGTCGAGATGGTACCAACTACCATTTATAAGTTTCCAGCCAGTTATCATGGCACCTAAATCGTTTAAATAATACCAGTCACCGTCAATTTTCTTCCATCCAACAGAGCGATTTCCCTCATTATCAATAAAGAATTTTTTACCATCAATTACAGCAATATTGGGTGTCAAAATACCATCTTTTTCATTTAGGTAGTATTGTTTATCCCCTAAGGTTAGTAAGCCTTTTTTCATTACTCCATCAGTTTCAAAGTAGTAGGTCTTACCATCAATCTTTTGCCAGCCAGTGATATAGACAAAACTCAACCCACTACAGTTGACAAAGAGCCCAAAAAAACAGGAGATTTCTCTCCTGTTTTATATTCTAGTTATTAGGATTAAACCCACTCACCGTTTGCATTTACAGTGTAACCATCTGGTGTAGTAGTGCTAACTGCAAGAGCTCCTGATGCGTATGAGTAGTACCAGTTACCACCAACTTGATACCAACCAGTTGCCATTGCACCTGATGATTTCAAGTAGTACCAAGTACCGTTATCTTTAACCCAACCAGTTGCCATTGCACCTGATGATTTCAAGTAGTACCAAGTACCGTTATCTTTAACCCAACCAGTTTGCATAACACCTTCAGCATTTAGGTAGTACCAAGTTCCTTGATCATTAACCCAACCTGTTGCTTTTTTACCTTTTGAGTCAACTACATAAGTCCAATTACCCTTAGCATCTTTGTTCCAACCAAATTGGATAGGTGCTGGTTCTGGAGTTGGTTGAGCAGGTTTAAGAATATCTTCTAACACAAATGGTAATTTTTGTGTTTTATATGCATCTTCAGCATTCTTCTTCGCTGTATCGAAAGTACTCTTAGCAGCGTTCAGATTTACTTCTGCGTCTTCAACTGCTTTGGCTGCTTCAGTTAGGGCAGTGTGTTTTTCAGTTACAAAATTATTTAAGTCTGTAAGCGTTTTGCCATCAACTGATCCTGTCCCATTAGCCACAGCCTTAGTTAATGCTTCAATCGCATCATCCAAAACTTTCAATTGCTTATCTGCTGCTTGCTTAGCATCCTTAAGATCTTTTACTTCTTTTTTCAGAGTATCCACGGTTGTAGCAGCTTCTTGTTTTGCTACTTCAGCATCACTCTTTGCTTTCTCTAATTCAACTCTTCGTTCGTTAAATTGTTTTACATCAGCAGCTGGAGCACCAGCAATAGGTTGACTTGTACTTAAATATTTTTCTAGTGCAGCACTAGCCTCTTCCAATTCTTTTGTAGTCTTCTTCAAGTTAGCATAGGCAGTCAAAGCTGAACCTTGTTGCCCATCTACTGTTGTTTTTTCAGTATCTGCTTCAGACCCTAACTTCTCTGTCTTATTTGCTAACTCTTGTGTTTTGACACCATATGTATTTGTAGCGTCTTCAGCTTTAGAAAGATCACCAGCAAAATCTGCTGCGATTTTTCCTCTTACCTCAACAATTTTATCTTTTTTATCTTGAGCAGCTACATTATTGGCTTTAGCTGTACGAACAGCGTATACTGCATCAGAATATGCCTTTTTAGCCTCTTCGAATTTTGCTTCTACACTTGCATGTGTTTTCTTAGCATTTTCTAAGGCAACATTTGCTTCACGCAATGTTTTTACTAAACCCTTGACCGCATTATACTGATCCATCGTAAGGCCATTAGTATCTGTAGTAGCAGCTGGAGCTGTAATACCCAAAGCATCAGCAACTAATTTGTCAAAACTTGAATCTGCTGAAACAGCTTGTACAGCACCAAATGCTGCAAGAGCGACTGCGCTTGTCAATAAAACTTTTTTCATCGTTTTATCTCCTTTGTTTTTCATTATATATTTTTCGTAAGACTATCTTACTACCATACAGTATATAAATATTTGCAGGATTTGTCAAGAGTTTTCTTATGTTTTTTAAACTTTTTACCTATTTCTTCGAAAAAAGGAGAAGAAAACTAACTCGCGAAAAAATTCCCCCTGAAATACTCTAGCCTCCAAGTTGACATTTCGCAACTACTCATCCCTCAGATGATATCTTTTATATCTAAACTATATAGATAGTTAGACAGAACTTACTTCTCTGATATTATCTTACAACCCCTTGTAAAAGTCAAGTAAAAACGGCAAGTATTTGGATAACACTTACCATTTCATAAACTTTCTACTATATAAAGATTGAACTCATAATAAAGCCTCAAATTCAGCTACTGACATACCTAATTGCTGGCTGGCTATCTCGGAAGTCAGGAGATGTTGGCGAACGAGATTTAGTAGCATAGACAAACTTCCTTCAACTTTACCACGCTCCAGTCCCTGTTCAATACCTTCTGCACGACCACGTTCAAGACCACGCTCTAAGCCCTTTTCCTCAGCTTGTTCCAAGGCATAATCCTGTGCTAACAAGGCTTGTTCTTCACGCCTGCGCTGTTCACTAAACATTTTCCTGTCCTCCTCGGACCAGCTCTTATAGTCTAGCAGTTGGTCTGCCTGGCTGATGGCTCGTTCAGGTTGCTGGGTAAAGGGCTTATTCCCAAAAAACTCCAACCATGGCTTGCGAATACTATCCTTGCTGGTTTCTCTGTATTTTTTAGTTCTAAGAACGCCATCTTGACTATTAGTGCTAGTCTTACAACAACGCCTCAAACTCAGCGACAGTCATGCCCAACTGCTCACTCGCAACCTCAGAAGGCAAAAGACCTTGGCGAACCATATCTAGAAAAGCAAAAACTCTTCCTTCAACTTTACCACGTTCAAGACCACGCTCTAACCCCTGTTCAATCCCTTCTGCCCTAGCAGTTTCTAAGGCATAATCCTGAGCCAATAACGCTTGTTCTTCACGCATACGTAGTTGACTAAACATCTTCCTGTCCTCCTCAGACCAGCTCTTATAGTCCAGCAATTGATCTGCCTGACTGATGGCTCGCTCGGGTTCTTGGGTAAAGGGCTTGTTGCCGAAAAACTCCAACCACGGCTTGCGAACCTTGTCTTTGCTGGTTTCTCTGTATTTTTTAATTCCAAGAACGCTATTTTGACTAGTATTGGTGATGGTCATACAACAGTGCTTCAAACTCAGCTATGGTCATACCCAACTGCTGGCTGGCAACTTCAGATGTCAGAAGACCTTGGCGGACCATATCCAGGAAGGCAAAGAGTTTCCCACGCTCTAAACCTTGTTCAATCCCCTCTGCTCGTCCTCGTTCTAAACCACACTCTAAACCTTGTTCAACACCCTCCGCCCTAGCAGTTTCCAAGGCATAGTCCTGTGCTAACAAGGCCTGTTCTTCTCGCATACGTAGTTGGCTAAACATCTTCCTGTCCTCCTCGGACCAGCTCTTATAGTCCAACAGTTGATCTGCTTGGCTGATGGCTCGCTCAGGTTGTTGGGTAAAGGGTTTGTTACCAAAAAACTCCAACCATGGTTTGCGAACCTTGTCTTTGCTGGTTTCTCTGTATTTTTTTAGTTCCAAGAATGCCATCTTGACCAGATGGTTTTCTTGTCCATTATTGGTGATGGTTAAAACCTCACCTGTCGTATCCTCGCGCATGCTAAAACTGTGAAAAGCCAAGTCATCCGAGAAGTAATTGCTATCGACAATTGCGATAGCGTATACTGGAATCATTTCTTTTGCGAGATGATAAGTTTGCGTTCCATCCATTTTATGCATGTTCATATTTTTAGAAATCTGTTCACATAAATATAAGCATAAACGTTTGATAAAGTCAATCTGTAAGGCTACTTGTATTTCTATAATAATTTGTGTGTGATCATCTAGCTCTGCCAACACGTCAATATGTGTTGAATACGGAAATTCATCCAAATAAAATTCATGAATTTGTGTACTTTCTAATATTTTTACACTTTCAACTGGCAAATCAAATATGTCTCGTATAAACTGAGCAGTAACTGAAGTATTACTGAATATCTTCTTTGCCATTAAGTCCATCATGGGTCTTGCCCCTTCAATTCGTTCTTTCATATTATTTCGTCCTCTCTGTAATTTTTTAAAGCATCTTCCAGTGACTTTTCACTAAAAATTACACTTCACTTATATATACGAAAAAAAGGCGAAAAATATTTTTTATTTTCAAAAACTAATGTATATATAATATTATCTTCTATTTCTATTTTTCTCTGCCAGTTTTTATTAATAATCTTCATAGTTCTAATAACCTTTCATCATTATCTACATATTCAGTCTGACTCTCTCCTACTAAAAACTCCATCTTGGAAAATTGTTTCTCAGTAATCTGTAATACTTGAACTATCCCCTCATCTGGACACATTTTTCTAATACTCTTCACTATTAAATCTGCACTACCTTGATTCATCGCTAACTTTACATATACAGATTCTTGCATCATGATAAATCCATTTTTTATTAGTGTTTTCCTGAATTTTCTATAATTTTTTCTTTGAAGAGATGTTTCTGTAGGAAGATCGAACATTACTAATACTCTCATAAATCTATAACTCATACTTATACATCTTTATGTATTCTAAATCATTTTCTTTTAATGAGGTAAACAAACTACGAACATATATTTTAATCGCATTAGCTACAGTTTGTTCTTTACCATCAATTTCAATTGTTTTATTTAGAATATTAACAAGTATATTTTTATGTTCTTTAGTAAATTCATCAGCGTCTAAAGCATATACTATTTCATCCACTAATATTCTGAAAGGTTCCATAAAATCACTGGCTAGATTAAATTTATTATATGGATTTCTGTGACACAATCCTAACTGGGTAAAATATCCACATGATACAATTTCCCTATTAAATGCAGATAATATAATTGAATAACCATAATCTAATGCCGCATTCGTAAAACATTCTTTATTTCTACTAAAATCCATACCAAACATAGCATTAAAGTAAACTTTGGCTGCATGACCTTCTCTATTACTACAGTCATTCCACTCAAGTTCAGTAAGATATTGTTCTAGTAACTTATACTCTGTTTTACCTAATTTCTTTAACAACAACATTTGATTATTAATTTTTTCATATACTATTCTTGTCCATATTCGTTCTTTACTCTCAGTTGACCACTCTAATTGATTCTTATATTTTAGACTGGTATCATGACTCCCATAGTATGGTATTAATTCCGAACTAGGATTTCTTTTTTCATCACAAAATATTACTTTAATTTTATTTTTCATGAGTTCATTTAAAAGCACGGCGGTAATAGATACCGCTGTGCTTTCAATAATGATCATGTATATTTCACTAAGGCTAACTTTCCTAGTTTCCGCTTCTTTTCTTACTGTCAGAAAATTCAAGCTATAGTCTAGCTTTGCCCTATCTCTAACTATTATTGTTCTCCATGTCATTCCCTTTATCCCCTATTATTGTTATTTCTTTTTCATAAAATCCTGTTACAGATTGTTCAATTATTGAGAATTGATTCAAATTACTCAAATCAAAATTCTGTAAATCTCTTGATGCTGTCATTCCTATTAAACTTAAATCTTTTCCAGGTTGTTTTTTGCATGTTAGTAAATTCAATATTTCTATTAATACTTTAATTTGATCTTCTTCTTTTAATTGCTTAAATTTATTTCTTGTAGTTTCTTCATTTAACTCTACAAATTTATTTGATTTCTTATTAAAAAATATTCCTGAGTTCAATTTTTCTAATAGTTTTGAATATAATTTATAATTTTCTTCTTTAGATACATTCTCCCATAAGTTACCATTCTTATTTTCATTTTTCCAATTTCTAAATTTAATAATTGTTTTGATGTATTTTTCAGTTTCTTCTGATAATAGAATTTGAAGTGCACTATCACAGTAAATTCTATTTCCTGATTTACCTCCTGAAATATATTTAAAATCATTTAATCTCAATAGAGTTTTTTCTCTAAGCTTTTCATACATTATTTCAATATTTTTAACTTTTTCATTTTCTATATCATCTAACTGTTTTTTTATATAATTAAACAAATCTCTTTTACTCTGTAAACTATTTTCAATATAAACAGGAATAGGGATTATTCTTGTTATGTTTATCTCACCTTGCTTATTAATCAATAAGTATCTAACTATTGAGAAATAAGCAATATTAATACTATTGAAACCACCATAATCTAATATATTTTTTAATACATTATCTGATGACTTAAATGGTACATACCCTACCCCCTTAGCTTTCTTAACTTTTTTAGCTTTATGTCTAGTTGCATTATATAATTCCCCTTTTTTCTCTGCTATTCTTCTTGTAACTAAGATATTGTTATTATTCATAACTTTTTCTACTTGATAAATTGTTTTATCCATTTCCCAAGCAACTGTTTTTGAATCTGAAACATTTTCATAGAATACCTTATTAAGTGAATATTTTCTTCCATCTTTTTTATCTTTAATAAAATTAAATACATTACGCGTAAACTTAGTATCATAGACATTCCCTACCACTATATTTAGATAAGCGTCTTTGGCATGGTGAAAATCGTTGATTTCACGCACTTTTACTAATTGTTCATTGTTATTTGATTTGCTATTTCCATCTTTAATTTTTCCGAAGTTTTGTCTAAAGCTAGATACATTTTCTGCTTTAGAGTAACAGATTGAAGTTTCTGGATTTAATTCTCCTAAGATACTTGCTACTGCTTTTACAGATTGGGATGTCTCTACTAATTGTCGTGCTATGAATCCACTTAGTTCTTCATCAGAAAATTCTTCTGTTCTAACTAATCTATTATATTTTTCATCAGATATTAATCCTTTTTCTTTTAAGAATTTCCAGAATCTTCTATTACTAGGTGTTTGAATATCAGAACCTAGTGGGTATCTATCAGTTTTTGCAGCATTACTTTCTCTTTTTACCAATACTGTATTCGTGAAGCTGTCGTCTTTTATTTTTGACTGAGGGTAAATATGATCTATATCATATTTATTATTATCAAATAATTCACTAATACCGTATTAGTGAAGCTGTCGTCTTTTACTTTTGATTGTGGATAGATGTGATCTATATCATATTCTGGAGTATACAAATTTTCTAGATCTATTTGCTTACCACTATACATACATCTTCCTAATTGAGTATAGTATAGATATAATTTCTTCGCTTTTAGTTTAGACGGTTCTACAGAGCCTAGTCTATCATTCAATACATCAAAGTTTATTGTGCCAATTTCTTTTTCTAGCTCTTTTACATCTTTCTTAACAGCTTTATAAGCAAGTTCTAATTGTTTTTTACGTGAATCTGTTGGTTTTTTCTTCTCTTGATTAGACCTTGTTGTCTCTACAAAGATTTTTGCAGGTGCGCAACCTATTATCTTCTTAAGTTCTTCTACTATTCTAATTGTTTGCCAAATTGAACGTTTAACCGCTGGAGATACATATAAATTATCTAAGATTTCTGGTGTAATCTCTGTTACATCTTCTTGAAGTTCTCTATTAAATTCAACTATTTGTTTAGAGTAATCAAATCTATCCGCCAATAATTCCATAAACAGAATATTATTTTGGCGCATTGCCCCAATAATGTTTAAGCACTCTCCTGTTTCTTCATTGTATAGTTTTTTACTTACTATTTCTGTCAATAGTTTTCTTGAAAATCTTCCCCAATCCTTATAAACTAGCCTAGACATTTTAGTAATTTCATCCTTAGAATAAACTTCTCCATAAACAGATTCAATTTTAGCTTTTATAAGTTTTCTAGATTCTCCGTATAATGTAATCCAAAGAATTATATTTTCCACATGTTCAGAGTTAAACTTGTTCTCTAGGATTTTCTTGAAATCTCTATATGACTTAAGATCATTTTTCACAGTAATATCAATACCTGTGATTTCACCTTTACCGTCTATATAACCTTCTGCTTTAAGAAGATTTTTTATACTATTTTTTGTTACTTTTTTCCCTTGTTGTTTAAATAGTTTATCTATAATTGTATTTCTAGCTTCAAGACTAATTCTATTACCATCGTATTTAAGTGCATTCAACTCATTTAATAATGCAAATTCTGAGTAAAGTAATGAACTTTTCGGAAGTACATCTTCTCCTTTAAGATATGTACATTTATTAGTTAAGTTCGTAATAAACTTCTCTGCACTTGCACTTTCATCTATAACTTTACTATAATTCCATGGTGTTACAGGTGTATTTTCATATCCTGTATTTCTTACAGACCATGCAAAGCCACCTTCTTTAGCTTTTTTACTAGAGTTAAGAGGACCAACGTAGTAAGGTATTCTGAATTCTAATAATTGAATGACTTTCTCTCTTACACTATAGCCACTTTCGTCTTTTCCTTCTAGAAAACTGTGATATTTGGCTGCATTATCTAGAATCTTAACCAATTCTTCTTTATGAATTTGATATGGTACTACTGAATTATCTTTTGTTCTTTGAAGTGGTAAAAACTCTTCTAATTCTAAATCTTTAATTATTTCAGCTTTAACTGAACTTTCTTCTAATTTTGCTAATTCTTTAACTAGGAATTTCTTGAAGTCTTCATAATTACATCCTTTACCTTCTTCACTCTTACGAATATAATTTACGTAGTTAGTTCCTTTATCTTTATCTTCTTTAAATATTAAAGTATACAATTCCACTTTTTTATCTTCAGATAGTTTAGAATCATTTTTTACAAGATTTTTTAATTTTAATAAATCATCTCTATGTTTTTCATAAAGTTCTACTTTTGATTCTGATAGTGTTTTTCCTTCTTTTTTAATATCTGACAAAATAATACTATCATAAACTAGCTTAGCTAAATCAAGTAATTCTATATAATTTGATAATACTTGTTCATAATCATGACGAACTTCTTCATAAATTTTCTCTTTAAATGATACTGATTTTATAGCAGCATCTAATTCTTTATATTCGTCTATTGCGAATAATTTATCTAGTGAAGTTTTTCCACCAAAAATTAATCTAAATACTTCTAATAATTGTTTTTCCTTAGGGTAAAGTTTCTTAAGATCATTTACCTTATCGGTTAAAGTTTTTTTCTCTAATGAAATAGTTGCAATTTTATCAACAATTTCTTCTGTTACATCAAATCCTATATGAAGTATATCAAGTTCTAATAATTCTTTAATTAAATTGTTTAAATTACCAGCTTTAAAACTTTGACCTTGCAGTAAAAAGTGCCCTCTATTCTTAAGAATATGATGTATAGCCAAAAATACCTTTCTTATGTCTGGATTTTTTTCAGTCATAAGTTTCGATCTTAAATGATAGATTGTTGGATAATCTTTATAATAATCTTTATCTGTATAATCTTTATCATTAAAAATCGCATACGGTACTTGATGGGTTTTATCCTCATAATGATATTGACTTTCCTTTAACCTTAAGAAAAAATTAGAATCTATTTTGGCTATTTCTTGAGTAAATAATTCTTCTAATAAGTTTAAACGCCATTTTCTTCTAGCTAATCTTCTTCTACTAGAACGATATCCTCGACGATCTTCCGCTGTTGTAGCTTCTTCGAATAATCTAACTCCCCATAATCTCTTTTTATTTTTTCTAATTATTTT
>ERZ773214.1985-NODE-1985-length-11432-cov-20.787730_pt1 | contig 11432 bp, 7 predicted proteins | sample MGYA00511238_ERZ773214 | MGnify/ENA primary metagenome ERZ773214 (study PRJEB29015, sample SAMEA2738157) | human oral metagenome | biome: human oral; feature: human-associated habitat; material: saliva | place: China | collected 2259 ...
TGGTCACGTTGCCGTCCTCGTCGCGTTCTTCGTCGACGAGCATGGGCGGGAACATGGTGTCCGCGTAGTAGGGCAGGTGGCCCGACGTGTGGAAGAGCCCGCCCTTAGAGATCTCGGGCGTGTGCACGAAGTCGAAGCCGGCCGCCTTGTGACGGTCGGTCACGTAGGACTCGATCTCGTGGCGCAGGATGCCGCCCTTGGGGTGGAAGACGACGAGGCCGGGGCCGATCTCCTCGGGGAAGGAGTACAGGTCGAGCTCGGCACCGAGGCGACGGTGGTCGCGACGCTCGGCTTCCTTGATGCGCTCCTGGTAGGCGACGAGGTCGTCCTTCGAGGCCCAGGCTGTGCCGTAGATGCGCTGGAGCTGATCGTTGGACTGATCGCCCTTCCAATAGGCGGCCGAGGCCTTGGTGAGCGCGAAGCCGTTGCCAATGAGCTTGGTGGAGGGCAGATGCGGGCCGCGGCACAGGTCCTTCCAGGCGACGGAGCCATCGCGGCGGACGTTGTCGTACATGGTGAGCGTGCCGCCGCCGACCTCGACGGAGGCACCCTCGGCGCCCTTGCCCTTCGTGGTCACGAGCTCGAGCTTGTAGGGCTGCTCGGCCAGCTCGCGGGCGGCCTCCTCCTCGGAGATCTCGCGGCGCACGAAGCGCTGCCCTTCCTTGACGATGCGCTTCATGCGCTTCTCAAGGTCGCGCAGCAGCTCGGGGGTGACGGCGTCGATGTTGCCGAAGTCGTAGTAGAAGCCATCGGTGATGAAGGGGCCGATGCCGAGGTTCACGTCGGGGAATACGTCCTGGACGGCCTGGGCGAGCACGTGGGTGGCGCTGTGGCGCAGGATGTTCAGGCCGTCCTCGCTGGCCAGGGTGATGGCCTCAACGGTCGTCCCCTCTTCGAAGGGGGTCTCCAGGTCTCGCGGGGTACCGTCGACCTTGATGGCAACAACATCGCGAGTCTTCTCGAACCACGTCGTGCCCGTGGTCCCCGCCGGTACGGTGTGTTCGTGTCCGTCAATGACGAGCGAGATATCGGGCACTGTGTCTCCTAGTTTCGTTAGATACGCGAAATTGTCTTGTTAAGGGGATTCTATCCCCGTGGCGTGCTCGGTTCAGGAGCGGGCGCGCCAGTCCTTGACGGCTTTCGCCGCGCTCAGGGCTCGGTAGGTTGCCTTTTTGATCGGCATGTCCCAGCCGCCGGGCACGTCTGTGAAGTGCGAGGCGAAGGCGCTCTTGTACTTTCCGACGCTGTAGAGGTCGGGGCAGCGCGGCGAGTGGGCGCCCATCAGGTCGAATTCGCGCACGCCGTCGCGGGCGAGGAATTCGGCGGCCAGGAAGTCCAGGACCGGGGGCTGACGCAGGCGACGGCCGGCCTCGGTAGAGGCACCGTATTCTGCCTGCGCGCGGATCCCCTCGACGAGGCAGAAGTCCCAGCACAGGATGTTTCCGTCGGCGTCACGCATCGAGAAAATGCGGGCGTGCTTGGGACCCAGGGTCTTGAGCAGGGTGAGGTAGTACTCCTTAGGGTGGGGGCGGAAGCCGTCACGCTTGGCGGTTTCCTCCATGACGGCGTAGTACTCGTCGATGACGGCCTCAGCGTTGGCGGTGTCCTCATGGAAGGTCACGCCCTCGGCCTTGCCTTTCTTCAGGCCGGAACGGATCGAGCGCTTACCGGCCTTGGGCATGGCGGCCAGGATCGCTTCCTCGGTCTTGCCGGAGGTGTCGATGACGACGGTACGGTCGTAGGAGATGGTCTGGAGCGGCATGCACAGGTCGGGGTGCTGGTAGATGGCGTGCAGGCGCACGAAGGCAACCGACTTGTCCTTTGCCTTGATCTCGCGCACAAGGTCCGCGCGCAGAGCTGCTTCGCGTTCGGGGGAGGCTTCCTTGACCCACGCCGGGCCCCACTTCGCCCACAGGTAGTGGACGCCGCGCACCGAATACTTGTAGAGGGTGATGAACGCAATCTTGGAATCGTCCTCGCACCAGGCATAGCGTCCCCACACTCCGTGGCCCTGAGACTCCTCGAACGCCTCCCAGACGCACGTCTGTTCGATGGGCAGGGAGCGGTCCTGGAAGCCGGAGACCGCGGCGATCTTGTCTTCCTGAGAAATGGGCACGAGTGCGGTTGTCGTCATGGTGTCCTCGTTAGTCGGAAATATCGGTCGCGTAGGGGGTCAGTCTATCAGGGCCTCCTCCCCCGCCGACGAGGCCGGGGCCGGGCGGGGAGGAGGCGTGGCGTCAGTAGGACGTCTCGGTGGGCTCCGGGTAGTAGCGCGCAAACTTCCGTCGGTGGTTCTGCTTCTGGAGCCAGACAGTGAGGTTGCGGCGCAGATCCTTCTCCGTCGGGTTGAGGAGCAGGTCAAAGCGGCGGCCCTCGCGGATGATCGTCTTGACGCGCGCACGCAGGTCGGGATCAACGATGTAGTGCAGGAGCAGAGAGTCTGGGACAAGCGTGTAGAGAATTTCATCCCGAGCTTGGGTCTGCTCGCACTCCTGGCCGTCAATGAGGTCGGCGACCATGGGAATCATCGGATTGGCACCCGCTGCCGCCATGTACCAGTTGTTGCGGCCAATGCGCGGGTTGACCTCGAAGAAGAGTGCGCGCCCGTCGCGAGGATCGATCTTCACGTCGAAGTTTGCGAAACCTCGGTAGCCGTTCTCCGTCAGGAGGGTGCACGCATCGGCCCACAGCTGGGGGAAATCCTCGGTGATCATGGCCACCGGGTTTCCGATCATCGTGGGAGCGTGATCCTCGAGGAGCACGCGAGCGGAACCGATGAGGGTGACCTTCCCTCGCGAATCAACATAGGCGGTGATCGATCGCATCGCCGTGTTGTCCCCGGGAATCAGTTCCTGGACGAGAAAAGTATCGCGGAAACCCGCCTCCTTGAGTGTCTCCCACAGCTGGGTCAGTTCCTCGGGCGTATCGATGAACCAGATCTTGCGCTTGCCCTCGAATTCGAGCACGTCGTAGGGCTCACCTTTTGCGGATTTGGCCACAACCGGAAAACTGAACGGAATCTCGGGGGCCACCCACGCCTCGTCCTCAACACCGGAGAAATCGACGGCGACTGTACCGGGAGAATCGATTCCCGCACGCTCACACGCGCGGGAGAACTCCTCCTTATCGGTGAGGCGATCCATGACCTCTTCGCTCGGGAAAGGCAGCGCGTAGTGCCGTGAGAGCGCGTCCACGTTGCGGGCGACAAACGCCGAGAAGATGTCGTGATTCGCCATCAGGATCAGCTTCTTGTCCGCATTCTCAGCGGCAATCGTCATCAGGATGTCAAGCAGCTGAGCATCACTCGCGTGGGCGCTCACATGACGAACATCGAAAAAGTGTGACCGCGTGATCGACTCGGTCGGCTGGGAACCGACACAAATACAGCGGCATCCAAAAGCCTCATTGAAACAGCGCCCAATTCCATACACGCCGAAGTCTCCGCCGATGATGACGGGCAGGATGTCGTTGCGGGGCGACAGGGGGCGAAGCCGAGTCAAGTAGTCGATCGTCATGCCACAAGCCTAGCGCCTGGTAGGATACGGAACGTTCCCTGAGACCTCTCTCACCTCTACGAAAGTTCGTTATGAGTTCGCCATTTTCGCAGCACAACCAGCAGCCCTTCCAGCCCCAGCAGGGCATGGGTGGATACCCCCAGCAGGGAGGCTACCCTCAGGGCGGGAACCAGCAGGGCGGATACCAGCAGCAGCAAGCCCAGCCCTCCTACGGTGCGACCCCTTACGGTCAGCCCGCTTACGCAGGCGGTCCGATGGGTCCCCGGCCCTCGGGTTCCAACAACGGCAAGCTCATCGCGATCATCGCGGGTTCGTTCGTCGCCGCCCTCGTCATTGGCGGCATCATCATGATGATCTTCCAGATGAGCATGTCGTCGTCGCAGGAAGACCGATCGGCACGCCCTGCGCCCACCTCGACAAGCTCCCCAACCTACGGATCTAATCCCACGAGCAAGCCCTCGTCGTCGCCCACGTACGGCTCGAAGCCGTCGCCCACGCACGGCTCGAAGCCGTCACCGACGTCGGGCTCTGGCACCGGTACGGGTTCCTCGTCGGGCTCGAATGGCGGCTCCGACCCTGCCGTCGAGAATATGATCCAGTCGACCTGCGATAGCCAGATCAATACCGCGATCAAGGGCGCATCTATCACGAATAAGCAGATCTTCCTCATCAACACGAGCTCCGACAAGTTCACCTACGCGTACACGGGTCACGTGACCGGCCGGCTCGCCAAAAACAACGAGGCCGTCGACAGTGACTTCACCTGCAAGGCAGACTATGACCTGTCGTCGGGTTTGATTGAAACGCACTTCGAGTAGAAATAGCGCCCGCCCTGCAGTCTGCCGCGCGGTCTCCAAGGCCCTCGGCCACTGCAGGGTTAGCCACGCAATCTCCAGACGTCTCGCGGCATCGACTTCAGGGAGTCCTCATGTCCAACCCCTACGGCCCCAACCAGCCATCGCAGTGGGGCGGTCAGCAGGCGCCGAACGGCCAGTATCCGGTCGGCGCACAGGGTGGCGCGGTCTACGGAGCTCCGTCCGCACAGCAGCAGCCCAGTGGGGCAACGGGTGCGGGATACGGCTACGCGCAGCCCACGGTCAACCCGCAGGCACAGCCCGGCTATTACCAAGCTCCGTCGCCCATGCCGCAGGCGCAGCCCGCGGGCGGCCCTTCCTATGGCTCCATGGGCGCGATCCCGCCACGTCAGAAGTCACACGCGGGCTTGATCATCGGCATCGTCGTTGCCGTCCTCGTCATCCTGCTCATGATCGTTTTCGCGGTGATCGCCACGAGCAATGGGCCTCGTTCGGCGGGTCAGGCCCCGGCAACCGGAGCACCCGCGACAGGGGCGCCCACGGATTCTTCCTCTGGCTCGTCATCGGGGTCATCGTCCAGCTCATCATCGGGGTCATCGTCCGGTTCTGGGCACGGCGCCTCCAAGCCTCGGGATAAGAACGGTAACGATCCGCTCACTGATGATGAGGAATCCAATGTTCTTAACGAGTGCAAGCTTTCTCTCAGTAAATCTGCGGCATCGGGAAGCCTCACGGACTGGACGATTTCCCGCGATGGCAAGACCGACAAGGGTAATCTGCAGTACCTCATGAAGGGCACCTTTGAGGGAACGATTAACTCCGGCAAGAGCGGAACCTTTGCTTTCACCTGCAACGCCATTCAGGACCTGAACACCGGTCAATACATCGCCACGGCGACGTTCGACACCAAGTAAAACACTGCGCAGGAACTCATGATTCACCACCCGGATCTGCTCCCCGCGACGCGCACCAGCGTCTCTCCCTGGTGGAAGAATGCCGTCCTCTACCAGGTCTACCCCCGTTCGTTCCAGGACACGAACGGTGACGGTTACGGTGATTTGCAGGGGATTCATCAGCGCCTGGACTATTTGGCTGACCTCGGCATCGATATCGTGTGGATCTCCCCGATCTACCGATCCCCTCAGGCAGACAACGGCTACGATATCTCCGACTATCGAGACATTGATCCTCTCTTCGGGGATCTGGACGCCTTCGATCGGCTCGTCGCTCGCGCTCACGAGCTCGGCATGCATGTCGTCATGGATCTCGTCGTCAACCACACGTCGGTCGAACACCCGTGGTTCGTCGAATCCGCTTCTTCCACGCACTCACCGCGCCGCGACTGGTACTACTGGCGCGACGCACGCCCCGGGATGGAACCTGGGTCACCCGGCGCGGAGCCGAACAACTGGGAGTCTTTTTTCGGTGGTTCCGCGTGGCAATTCGATCCAACATCAGGCCAGTATTACCTGCATTTGTTCGCCCGCGAGCAGCCGGATCTGAACTGGGAGAACCCGCGGGTGCGCGACGCTGTCTACGAGATGATGAACTGGTGGCTGGATCGCGGCGTCGATGGATTCCGGGTCGACGCCATTGACGTGATCTCCAAGGCTCCAGGCCTCCCAGACGGCGGCCCTGCACGTGCCCCGTTCGGCGTGGGCCACGAATGCTACGCGGATGGGCCGCGTCTCCACGAGTTTTTGCAGGAGATGAACGCACGGACGTTCGCGCATCATCCCGGATCCTTCACGGTGGGCGAGGCATCGAATGCATCCCCCGAATCCGCGCTGCTGTTCTGTGCCCCAGAGCGCGGTGAGTTCAATATGCTCATCCAGTTCGAGCACATGAATCTCGGTCTCGAGGACGGGAAGTTCTCGCCCCGCCCCCTTGACGACGGCGAGCTGGCCGCGGTGTTCACTCGCTGGCAGGACACGCTCGGCGATCGAGGGTGGAACGCTCTGTACCTGGAGAATCACGACCAGCCTCGGTCGGTGTCGCGTTTCGGTGATCCCGACAGCTATTGGCACGAGTCAGCGACAGCCCTCGCCACGGCCTATTTCCTGCAACGTGGCACGCCTTTCATCTACCAGGGGCAGGAGATCGGGATGCTCGGCGGCTCTTTATGTGAGAGCTCCGATTTCCGCGATGTTGAATCCCTGGGTTATCTGGCGAGTCTCGAAGGCGACGAGGTGCCGGCCGGCCTGAGCGCCATGTCACGAGATAACGGGCGCACCCCGATGCAGTGGGACGACTCCCCCACCGCCGGTTTTACCGAGAGCACACCCTGGATTGATGTTCCGCCGTCCGCCTCTGACATCAACGTCGCGGCACAGATCGAGGATCCAGCATCGATCCTGTCGTATTACAAGGCACTCATCGATGCTCGCCACCGCATTCCCGCGCTCACGGAGGGCTCATTCGAGCGCATCGACGTCGGTTCCCCCGCGCTCTTCGTCTATCGCCGGCGGATGGCGGGCAGCGAGGTTCTCGTGATGGCCAACCTTTCGGGTACCGTCCACAGCCCACAATTCCCCACCTCGGACGAGGCATGGGCACCCTCTCACTGGGATCTGTACCTGTGCAATACGGATGTGCCGCTCGCGTCTGGTTCTCTTCGCTCGCGGGACGGGGAGGATCGCGATGTACGTCCGGACGATTCGATGAAGCCCTGGGAGGCGCGCGTCTATCTGCGCACGCTCTAGTCTCTCCTCGTTCTGCACCACCCAGCGAAGCGTTGCGCGACGGATCCTCTGTCAGCATGGGGCGCCCACAATACGCAATACGCCCTGGACAAAGGAAAACGCGGATGAGAAGAAGATGTCTTCTCATCCGCGTTTTCTGTTGCTTGTCTCAGCCGTTGCGGCGCTTAGCGATCACGAGAGAGACACCCGCAATCGTCACGAGCCCTGCCAGGAAGCCCAGGTTCGTCGCATCTGCACCGGTCTTAGCGAGGCGCGGTGCGGGGGTTGTCGACGGCGTGGGCGTCGGCGTCGGGGTCGGCGTCGGAGTCGGCTTAGGAGTCGGCACCAGCTTGTTGTTCAGGTTGAGAGCAAAGAGGTGATCCTCACTCAGCGTGAAGGTGGCCTCACGGTTGTTTGCCTTGAGCGTGACGCCCTGAGCGGTATCGAACACGCGGCTCTCGGCCTCGTTCCAGGTGACGCCGTCAGCGGAGGGCAGGTCGCCCTCCGAGACGGTTACCTCGGTGCCCAGGGGAAGTGCGCCCGGGTAGCTGTAGCTCTTACCGGCCTTGACGGTCGCCTGGTAGGTCTTGTTGACCGACGGATCCGCGTCGTTCTTCAGCGTGATGTTGAGGGTGTACTCAAGGTCCTTCGCGTTTTCGGGGAGCTCGCCGTCAACCTTCTTCGTCACGGAGAAGGTCTGGTGCGCGAAAGCATCCGCGACCGCACCGAAACGCATCACCTTCGTGACGGGGGAAACCTTCTTGCCGGGCACGTTGAAATCCACGGTGTTGGAGAACTTACCGACGATGTCGGCAGCGCGCTTGGCGCCCTCGACGCGAGTCGGAATCTCCACGATCGCCGACTGGTTCGCGGGGATCTCGGGGAAGGTCACGGTCAGCTTCTGAGGCGTGCACTCGACCGTGGACGCGGCACCGAAGGCACCCTTCGAGGTGTCCTTGCTCTGGCGCTTGCCCTCGGGTGTGGTCGGATCGACGACAACGAAGGTGTGCTTCTTGACGTAGTCCGTCACCGTGGCGCAGTCGTAGCTCCAGTTTTCACCGGCGGGAACCTCGTCGACGATCGACGCACCGGTCACGGCCTTATCACCGGCGGGCAGGATCACGCGCCACATGATGGCCTTGTTCTCATCGCCATCCTCGCTGTCGTTGAGGCCAATCCAGCCCTCCTTGACGGTGCGGGCTTCACCGGTGGGGCGCACGACCATGTTGACCTTGCGCGCGAGCACCTTGTTGCCGACCTTCACCACGAAGTTCTCGTTGGCGGGGCCGGTGTACTGAACCATGGCGCTCGTCGTCACGGAGCCCGCCCACTCAGCGGCCGAGTCAGCGTTCTCGTTGAAGACGACGGTGACGATACCGTCGGTCCCCCAGGTGCCGCAGCCGATGACAACGCCGGTTGCAGAACGAACATCAAAGGTACGCTCGGCTGTGGGGCGCAGGATCGGCTGACCCGTGTTCGCCTCGGCCACGGTCGCGTCGTAGGTGAAGAAGTCGCCGGCCTTCACAGCACCGTTCGTCTTCCACGGCAGCTTGACGCCGACGTCCCACAGGTTCGCGATTGTCTTCGCTTCCACGCCCTGGGGATTGACCAGCTGCAGGTTATCCCAGTCAAGGTCAACCTTGTTGTTGACATTCGTCGTGGGGGCGGGGCACGCGAGCGCCGTGGCCGACGCCGTGCGGGTCGTCAACAGCTGCAAAGCACCAAAGAAGCTCAATACCAGAGCGAAAGCTACAAGAAGTGCGCTAAGCCGACTGCTCTTCAACGCAACCATAAAATACTCCTGTCGATGGGCATGAGACGGTATCGCCTCAAGCACATAATTATAGAGTAACGGAGCAAAAAGGCTAGAGATCGGAGAATTAGCAGAAAACTATTCAAATAAAATTTACCTGTCAAACCGGCTCAAGCTGCATATATGCGGCACACAAAACACGTCTGTAATTGAACCAAATTTATTTTCTGCACACCAGGTCAAACGCGCTTGACCAGTAAATACGCAGATTTCACAAAATGATGTTGTTGATCACATTTCTGCAAGACACTGCCCATTTCCACCTCGCGCGACCACGACCTAGTCACGCTTAGTACACGTACAATGCTCCATCGCACCGCAACGCAAAACACCTCGGATGAGCCACAATAGGCCACACAAGCAACCGCGCATGCTTAGCAACGACAGCCTAGCCCACCACTCCCCCAACGCAGCATCGACAGCAGGATTCTTACTCCCCCATCTTTTGACAGGACTTTTGTCCGCACACACCCACGCCCTCTCCCTCCACACGCATGATGAGCCACTCGCGAAGCGCGCACAAAGAAGTGGGCGGGATGAGCATTACTCATCCCGCCCACTGTGTTCCCTCAGGGGCTCGCGCACCTCAGGGTCGGGTCACCATCAGTGGTTGCGACGCTTGGCGGCCACGAGAGACAGACCCGCGATCGCGACGATTCCAGCCAGGACGCCCAGACCAGCCGCATCGGTACCGGTCTTCGCCAGCTGCGGAGCGGGCGAAGGAGTTGCCGAGGGCGTCGGAACAGGAGTCGAAGGCGTGGCCGACGGGGTCGGGGTCGGGGTCGGGGCCAGAACGTTGGTCAGGGTCAGCGAGTAGACCCGATCATCGCTCAGCGTGAAGGTAGCCTCGCGGTTGTCCGCGGAGAGGGTGACGCCTTCGGCGGTCTCGAAGACACGGCTCTCACCGTCGTTCCAGGTGATACCAACACCGGCAGGAAGGTCACCCTCCGACACCGTCACGACGGTGCCCAGGGGCAGAGACGTGGGGTAGGTGTAGGTCGCGCCAGCCTTGACGGAAGCCTCGAAGGTCTTGTTCACCGAGGGATCGGCGTCATTCTTCAGGGTGATCGTCAGCGGGTACTCGATGTCCTGGGCGGACTCGGGCAGGTCGCCCTCGACCTTCTTGGTCACGGAGAAGGTCTGGTGCGCGTACGCGTCGGCAGACGCACCGTAGTACAGGGTCTTCGTAATGGGCTCGACAACCTTCACACCAGCAACGTTGAAGTTGACGGTATTGGAGAAGACACCCACGACATCTCCAGCGCGCTTCGCGCCCTCAACGCGAGCAGGCAGCAGGACAATTGCTGACTGGTTCGCGGGAATTTCGGCAAGCGTGACGGTCACCTTGGTGGAGGTGCACTCGACCTGCGCAGCGGCGCCAAAGGCGCCCTTCGAGGTGTCATTATCCTGGCGGAGACCCTCGGAGCTGGTCGGGTCGGTCACCAGGTAGGTATGGTTCTTCGTGTAGGTGTTCACGGTATCGCAGTTGAAGCTCCAGTTGGAGCCTGCGGGAACCTCGTCAACGATCGACGCGCCGGTTACGGCCTTGTCACCCGCGGGGAAGACAACGCGCCACATGATGGCCTTGTTCTCGTCGCCATCCTGATTCTCGGAAACGTTCAGCCAACCGTCCTTCTGGTAGCGGGGAACGCCGGGGGTGCGACGCAGCATATTGATCTCACGCTCGACCTTCTTGCCGAGCTTGACCGTGTACTTCTCACCGCCGGGACCGGAGTACTGCGTCAGGCCGTTGGTGGACACATGGCCGTACCACTGCGCAGCAGACTCGACCTTCTCGTTGAAGACGACGGTCACCATGCCGTCAGCACCCCAGGTGCCGCAACCGACGACGACGCCGTTGTTGGAGATGACCTCGAACTTACGGGCAACGTTCGGACGCAGGACACTCTCCCCCGTCGCGGCGTTGATGATCGAGGCATCGTAGGTGAAGTAGTCGCCGGCCTTCACGCGGCCGTCGGTCTTCCACGGCAGCTTGATGCCGAGGTCCCACCAATCACCCACAGCCTTCGTCTCACGGCCGGCGTGGTCGACGAGCTGAGCGTTGTCCCAATCCAAGGTGACCTTGTTGCTCACATTCGTGGTCGGCTCCGGGCAGCTCAGCGGAGCTGCGGAGGTGGGAGTCTGAGCGCCGACAAACTGCGCGAGACCGAAGAAACTCAAAACCAATGCGAAAGTCGCAAGAAGAACACCGAAGTGACGGCGCTTCAGGGCAGCCATAGAAAACTCCTGTCAACGGGATGAGCGACGGCGTCGCCGCATACCGCATCAGTTTATGCCAATCACCTGCAAGACGGTCAAGAATCGGAGCGATTAGTTCCTCAGACACCACAACTAACACGAGCGACAAGAGTGAACGTCCCCGATTTGTCGGACTAATTTATAAACTGACAAAAATTGCGGCCCGGGCGTGTCGTCCAATGAGCGAACAATAGCCACACAGATCCGACAAACTCACCGAGTGTTCAGTAAATCGGAAGGCAAACGACGCCAGCGCAGATCGGCCATCTTCCCGCCACCACGCGACACAACCGAGGGTTAAGGGTCAAAAAGTGTGTCCGGAATCGCGGATTTTCACGGATTGACCTGT
>ERZ773214.2000-NODE-2000-length-11374-cov-4.451365_pt1 | contig 11374 bp, 12 predicted proteins | sample MGYA00511238_ERZ773214 | MGnify/ENA primary metagenome ERZ773214 (study PRJEB29015, sample SAMEA2738157) | human oral metagenome | biome: human oral; feature: human-associated habitat; material: saliva | place: China | collected 2259 ...
CTCGGTGCTTTCTGACTGGTGGCGGGTGCATATGAGCGACGCCCTAGTTCCCGGGGAAACCCGGGAGCTGCAGTGGAGTGTTAACGGGGTCGTCCGCAGGACGACCATCCAAGTAGGCGTCTGCGACGGCTGCTCCACCATCGGCGCAGAGCCCTCTAAATGGGGATTCGTCAACGACAATACGCAGAGTGTAACGGTGGTTCTCCCCACCGCCACTCAAGATAACCAAGAGTTTGTCGTTACAGACAAACTCACATCACCGGGTCAGCACTTCGCCTGCGATAATCTTATCGCAGGGAGAGTCGGCGTCTATACGAGTGCCAACGACTGGGGTGCACCGCAGTACTCCAGGTTCCAAGAACCTGACATCACTAGCTGCGACAACAGCAAGGCGGTCATTAACGTTCGACTGAACAAGGGCGAAAAGGCCCGCGTTCAGTTGAATGTTCTGGTCGATTCCGCGGACCCCGGTCCGTGGACGGATACGGCAAGTATCGTTTCCCAGGACCAGTCCTGGGAAACGAGCGCCAGGGTCGTTAGGCGTGAATCCGGCGGCAACGCCGGATTTGATACCAATCCGACTCCTACTCCGGAACCCACGCCGACCCCGGCACCGAGTCCGAGCCCGTCGGCACCCGCGCCGACCCCGTCGACGAGCCCCACACCGAGTCCGTCGGCACCGAACCCGTCGGCAACGCCGAATCCGACGCCAAGTCCGTCGACATCTACGCCTGTGACGCCAACTCCGGCGCCATCGGCATCACCGAGTCCGAGCCCAACACCGTCGACATCTCCGGAGCCGACTCCGAGCACGACGCCGGAACCGACATCGACTCCGAGCCCATCGACGACACCGTCGGCAACACCGGTGCCGACACCCACGCCGTCGACAACTCCGGCACCCGTGCCCACGCCGTCGGCGACACCCACACCAGCACGCCAGCACAAGAAGCTGGCGATCACTGGTGCAAGTGGAGACGCAGTCACCAGCGCGGTCGCGCTAGTGGCTCTCGGAGGATTCCTTATTTGTTGGGCGCGTCGTCGCCAGACGGCACACCCAGAGGACTAACCCTTATCGTCGAGGGGTGTTAGTTTAATCGACTAGCACCCCTCGACAGAGAACTCAGATACAGAAAGATACAGAGAGGAGGTTCGCCCGCCCGCTCCACCACGGAGCGGGCTTTCTCTTTGATTAGATATAGACGCCTATTGATTTTATTACGTTATTATTGTAAAATAATCGGCTGGAAAATAATTGCCATAACTCTTGTTTTTCGTTGTCATTTCTGCTACAATAGTCTGGAACATTACCAAAGACAGTGGCGACTTGACGTAAAACAAGTGTAAAAATGCCACCGAGGGATGAAACTAACAGTTTTATTTGACGTCTTTGGTAGTGCGAGAATCAAAGACGTTTTTTGATTCTCCATTACCGCACGTTAACAAATTGGCACATAACAAATTAACTCAATCAAAGAAAGGATTTTTATGGCAATTTCACGCGATAAAAAACAAACTTTGGTTGCTGAACTGACAGAGCTATTAAAAGACGCTAAGGGTACGGCTTTTGCTCGATATCAAACCCTTACCGTTGCCGACCTACAAGAACTACGCAAGGCAGCTCGCGAAGCGGGCGTCACCATCAAGGTTGTTAAAAACCGCTTGGTACGCGTAGCTCTTCAGGAAATCGATACTTACAAAGAAACCGACACCAGCTTATTGGTTGGTCAATTGGTTTACGCTGTAAGCACCGAAGATGAAGTTATGCCAGCAAAGGTATTGGACACGTTTGCAAAAACACATCCAGCATTACAACTTGCAGGTGGCTTCTCAGGCGAAGGCTTGGCAATTAGCGAAGCTGACGTTAAAGCATTGGCAGGCCTACCAAGCAAAGACCAGCTCGTTGCTCAAGTGGTATCACAATTGCTATCACCAGTACACGACACGGTCAACGCGCTTGGCGGCAATTTGCACGGACTTTTGGACGGCATCGAAGCCAAAGCTACTGCTTAAGTTTAGCAATCAACACTAGTAACGTTGCAATCATCGCAACAATATAATAATAAAGGAGAATATCAATGGCTGATATTAAGAAATTGGCTGAAGAACTTGTAAAATTGACAGTTCTAGAAGTTAACGAATTGAAAAATCATCTTAAAGAAGAATACGGCATCGAGCCAGCTGCTGCAGCTGTCGCTGTTGCTGGTCCAGCTGCTGGTGGTGACGCTGCCGCTGCTGACGAAAAAACTGAGTTCACAGTTACTTTGAAAGACGCTGGTTCTCAGAAGGTTGCAGTCATCAAGGCTGTTAAGGAAATCACCGGCCTAGGTCTAGGTGAAGCAAAAGCTATCGTTGACGGCGCTCCAGCACCAGTCAAGGAAAAAGTTTCTAAGGACGAAGCTGAAGCTGCAAAGAAAACTTTGGAAGACGCTGGCGCTACTGTCGAGCTTTCATAATTTGTTATATAACGCCAATTTGTTTCGTTTAATCACCGTCCGCTCTGGGCGGTGATTTTTATGTAGCCAATCTTAATATCACGAACCGCACGTCAATTTCAAGAGTAAAATTTGCAACACTTTTTTATTCATATCTTATAGTGCTGTGGAAAATTGGATAAAAATAGATAACGCGACTTGATATAAATGTAAGGATATGCTATATATTAGTTAAGTATTATAAAAATAGACAAAGGAATTGCGAGAACCATGTCTGAATTACCAGAAAAGCAAATTAAGCGTCTGAGGACACTTATTCAAGAGGCGGAAACCAATTTAGCTGCCGCAAAAGAGTTATTGATTAGCATTATTGGCGACGACGGTCAAGTTGTTACACCAAAAACTTCGTCAGATAACGTAGCAGGAAAGATTATCGAAGGCGTATTTGACGGACAAATGATGCTCAGTCCTGACGGTAAAAATTACCCAATACCAGCCAACTATGCTTCAAAGTCAAAGCTGGTTGAGGGCGACTTGATGAAATTGACAATCGCCGAAGACGGCAGCTTTATTTATAAGCAAATCGGTCCTGTGCCACGAAAACAAGTTATCGGAACGCTCGTCCAGCACGACGGAATTTACTATGTCGAGGCTTCCGGTCGCGAATATCGCATTTTGCTTGCTAGCGTAACTTACTTCCGAATTAACGTCGGCGACCAAGTTACAATCATCATCCCTGAAGACAATCCTGACGCAACTTGGGCTGCTGTCGAAGCTGCATTGTAAATATTATGCTACCGAGCGAGTTTCTGCTCAGTTACGCCAGTTTTAACGCCGACAATAAGCCATTCGTCGAATGTCAAGTTGGTGATAAAATTGAGCGTCATGAATTGTTCGAACAAGATTTGTCTCTTGAGTTTGATTTTTCCGTCAAATATTGCACGGGTTGGGTGGATTTTGAGAATCGCTGTAGCCAAATCTGCCCAGATTACGCCACGGTTGATGAAAAATATGAAAATTGCTTAAAATGCCGCGACAAAACTGGCTTTAATCCAGCATTTTATAACGCCAGTTCGGTTTCCGCCCAACAAGAAAAAATCAACCAAAATCCGCACTTTGTTTACTTGGCGTACTTCGCACCAAACGTCATAAAAGTTGGAATCTCACAAGAAGAGCGCGGAATTCGGAGATTATTGGAGCAGGGAGCGCGATTAGCCATAAAATTAGAAACGTTTTCTTCGGCATTGATCGCCAGACAATATGAGGCGAAAATTTCCAAGCTGGACGGAATAGCTGAAACTCTGCCAGTTTACAAAAAGCTGGAATTGATAAAACAACCTTTTGACCGTACGATTGGCGAAAGGAAATTGCGACAAAAATTACTTGAAATTGAGCAAAAAATTGGCGTGTCGTTTCCGAAATCCGAGCTAATTCCTTGCGAAGATTATTTTCAAACCGCTGGCGTTGATTTGTCACGTGTCGTTTTAATGAAGAATTACAGCCAGTTGGTCGGGCGTGTACGCAGCGTCATCGGCTCAATTGTCATTACTGATTACGACGGTCAGCTGCTGGCTTACAACATTAAAAAGCTTATTGGTTATCGGGCGCAAAAAGTTGACGGCGTCATTGACATAGAAATACCCAGCACGCAGCTGGCGTTGTTTTAAGAGTAATTTAACCGCGAGGCTTTTGTTAACATTATTACTTTTATTTTAGAAGAGCAGGGGTTGACTTTTTGATAGAACAGAAGTATAATTCTACTCATCCGAGAATAATCTCGGTGTACGTTTCACAATCAGAGGAGTTGATGATGAACAGCAAGAAGCGATTGGCGGCATTTATTGCCATCATTTCTCTCGTGTTCTCAGCGATGACGCTAGCCCCCCCCCCCGCCGCTCATGCCGTCGGGTGCTACGGAGACTGGTGCTCAGGACAGGACGCAGACGCAACGGGCTGCAGTGCCGATGCCGTCACCACCCAAATCTACAACCACAAGGAATTCTCCTTGCATGTTAGGTGGTCGCCAACCTGCAAGACAAACTGGGCTCGCATTTTCATGCATAGCCCAGGCTGGATCAAGTGCACTCGTAGCGGATATCTGAAAGCTGTCCAGGATACTGGATACACACAACAGATATACTTCGATGCAATATGCGCGCCAGTCGTCACTGTACGCTATACGCCGATGATCTACTCGCCGGCACATAAAGTGCGTGCAGTGTTCGTGGACCAGAACAACTTCACATATTCAACACCATGGTCGTGAGACCAGTCCCTCGCTCTCTATTCAAGTATAGAGAGCGAGGGTAAAACACAGCAAAGGAGGCTACTAGTGAGCTTAACTACAATATTATTAAATACTTCAATAGTACTGGCACGATACTTGCCATACATCTTGGGAACGGTGACTCTAATTACATCAATATTCATCCTTAAGAAAGAAAAAATTAGCAAGAAGTCTAAGGCTCTGCTGTTAACTTGCATAATTACTGCCATTATCACAATAATAATCGTATTTATGCGATCTCGAATACTCGGAAATCACATTTGTTAACTTCTGTCTCAAGGTATAGTTTGCTATAATTATCTCATGAGGAGCATGAGGGGATGAGTCAGGCGCTATATCGTAAATATCGCAGTCGCAGTTTGGATGAAGTTTTAGGTCAAGATCACGTGACTAGTATTTTACGTCGAGCGTTAGAGCAGGGAAAAATTGCTCATGCGTACTTGTTGACCGGACCGCGTGGCGTGGGAAAAACATCGGTGGCGCGAATTCTGGCGCACGAGATTAACCACTTGCCATATGATGACGATTCTTCAAACTTGGATATTATTGAAATTGACGCAGCCAGCAATAACGGCGTTGACGACATTCGAGCTTTAAGGGAAAAAGCCCAAGTCGCGCCTGTTTCTGCGCCGAAAAAAGTTTATATCATCGACGAAGTTCACATGCTGTCAAAATCAGCATTTAACGCGCTATTAAAAACCCTGGAAGAACCGCCAGAACACGTGGTATTTATCTTAGCTACAACCGACGCTGACAAACTTCCAGCCACCATTCTTAGTCGTGTCCAACAATTTTTCTTCCGACCAATTCCGACGGAAATTATGACGCGCCAGTTAATGAATATAGCGAAGAAAGAAGGATTTGCAATTGAAGAGGATGCTGCCAGGTTAATCGCTGAACGTTCCTGTGGCGGATTCCGTGACGGCATTAGCACACTTGACCAATTGTCGATTTTAGCAACATCAGACCAGCCACTGACGGCGAATATGGTTACCGAATATTTGGGACTGAGTGACGCGACGATGCTCGGCAATTTGTTGGATTCATATCCGTCCGACGACAACGAGAGAGTCTTAAACATCTTTCAGGAATTAGAAAATAGCGGCGCGAATTCAGTCGTCGTATCTCATCAATTATTGTCGATTGCTCGCAATAGATTGCGGAAAAATCCGAATCTTATTGGGTTGGTTCAGCAATTGATTGAGGTTGATCGGCACCCGCATCCAGACTTGAAATTATTGACGATATTTATGAATAGCAATTCTCAGCCGGCGGAAAAACCAGTCGCGCCAAAGAAAAATATAGCTCAAGCCACGGCTCAAAAACCCGCCGAAAAACCAACGCCAATTAAGTCCGCTGAACCAACCAAACCGACAGAAAAGCCGATTGAAAAAGAAGAAAAACCAGCCGAGCCAGCAAAAAAACCCGCCGCAAAACCAAAGAAAACCGACGCGCCACTAGAGCTAAATTGGGAAAAAGTCATTGAAAGAGCGAAGGGAAAATCCCTTGGGCTGGCGTCATTATTGCAGAAAAGCCAGTGGTCGTTTGACGGTGAAAAATTGACAATTTATGCAGGTTCCGCGTTTTATAAGAAAAAGTTGGATGACGCGAAAAACAAACCATTGATCTCAGAAATTATCTCAGAAGAAACCGCGATAGATTTGGAAATTGATATAATTGGAGAGAAGAAACCGCCAGAGGACGAAAAATTGGCGGAAATTGCAGAATTAATGGGTGGCGGCGAAGAAGTTAAGCTGGAGGATATTTAATGGCAGATAAAAGCGAAGAAGTAAAAGGGAAGATACCGCCACAAAATTTGGACGCGGAAAAAAGTTTGCTTGGGGCGGTTTTAATTGACGAGGAAGTTTTGGCGGATGCCGCAGAAATTACTCACCCTAACGATTTTTATGATAAGAATCACGGACTGATTTTTGCTGGAATGATGCGGCTATTTGAAAAACACAAGCCAGTCGATCTTCTGACCTTAACCGACGAATTGAAACGAAAGGACGAACTGGAATTGGTTGGCGGCTCGGCATACCTGACAGAGCTAACGAACTACGTCCCAACGGCAGCGCACGCATCGGCTTACGCGGAAATGATCGCGCAGGCAGCGGTTCGCAGGCGCCTAATAAAAGCGAGCGGCGATATTTCAGAGCTTGGCTATGACGAATCGACGACCACGCAGGAATTATTAGAGAAGGCCGAAGCCGAACTTTTCAGCGTGTCGGACCAATCGACCAAGCAAGATTTGGTTAGTCTGGAGAGCATTCTGACGGATAGCTTTGATCGAATTGAAGAGCTCAGCAAGAATAAAGGTTCTCTCAGAGGAGTCCGCACTGGCTATCGCGATCTGGACAATATGACCGCTGGTTTGCAAAAATCAGATTTGATTATTCTGGCGGCGCGTCCAGCCATGGGTAAGACGACGCTGGTGACGAATTTGGCTTATAACGTGGCAACAATTGAAAAGAGTCCCGTCCTATTCTTCAGTCTGGAGATGAGTAAGGAACAGCTGGTCGACCGTATGCTGGCAGATGCGTCGGGGGTTGATAGCTGGAATATTCGCACCGGAAACCTGAGTGATGAAGATTTTGCGAAGCTGTCTGAGGCTATGGGTGAAATGGCTGAGGCACCAATTTACATCGATGACACGCCAGGATTGTCAGTTTTGGAAATGCGCACTAAAGCGCGCCGAATTGCCCATGAGAATCCATTAGGACTAATCATCGTCGACTATTTGCAGCTTATGCAGGCCAACGGAAACCACAACGGGAACCGCGTTCAGGAAGTTTCGGAAATTTCCCGTGGATTGAAGCTTATTGCTCGCGAGCTGAATGTGCCGCTAATTGCCCTGAGTCAGTTGAGCCGTTCAGTTGAATCACGCACGCCACCAATTCCACAACTAGCCGACCTGCGTGAATCCGGTTCCATTGAGCAGGACGCCGACATCGTGAGCTTTATTTATCGCCCTGGATATTATGAGCCAGACAACCCAGAAGTTCAGAATATTACAGACCTCATCATCGCTAAGCACCGTAACGGTCCAGTCGGTAAAGTTCAATTATACTTCCACCCAGAGCGCCTACGCTTTATGAGTCTGGATCGCAAGCATGAATAGAATTGTGTTATAATCATACCAATGAAAAAGCAAAAAGTTACCGATATATTCCTTTACCGATGGCGCTACGTTTTCGGCTATACGTTGCTGGCGCTGTTGTATGTAGGAGCTATTATAATTTCCGCGTTGCACGTGCCGGGAGGTTTGTCGCAAGCAGAAATCGACATGGTCAATACGACAAATCACTTGAATTTTAGTATAGAGGGAATCGCCGTCACAAATCTGCCATTTCACCTTCTTCAATTGCTATTCTTCAAACTGTTTGGCGTCAGCTTATTAACAATTAAAGCGCCCGCCGTAATCCTTTCAATCGCCAGCTCTGTCGCTATTTTCTTCCTCTTAAAGCGCTGGTTTAAGCCGTCCACAACGATTCTATCGCTATTAATCATGGCAACGACTGGACAATTCTTATTCATCGGACAAAGCGCAACTGTTGGCATTTTATACATCTTTTACACCGCGCTAACTTTACTTTTTGCTACATTAATTCTCCAGAAAGCCCAGAACGCTTCCATTTGGCGAATCAGCTTAGCCATCACCACGGCATTCAGCCTCTTCACTCCGTATTTTTGGTATATCAATCTGGGACTTCTGATTATCGCCTTTCTGCATCCGCACCCACGCTATTTTCTCATCTCCAGAAAACATCGCAAGTCTTGGATTGTGCCGTCCGCCATTTTATTCGCGATTGGTTGTGCGATTAGTTTTCTTTGCTATAAATCCCACGCGCTATTTTACAACCTCATCGGCATCAATAGCCTAAGTTTTGACATCGTTGCGAACCTCAGGACTTTATATTACACATACATCCGCATTTTCCCATCAGTCGTAGGGAACCAAATCACGCCAATTATGGACATCAACGCAATGGTGCTAATCGGACTAGGGCTATTCCGCAGCTTCCAAAAAATCTCCAGCGCCCGCTCGTTTATGATTTGGTCGTGGCTAATCTTAGCATTGGCGCTACTCATCTTCCAACCAAGCCTCACCCCGATAATCATCATCCCGCTATTTATTCTCTTGGCGGTCGGATTGGAATCTCTAATGAATATGTGGTACGGACTTTTCCCGCGCAACCCATACGCTCGCGGCACAGGACTGGTTCTTATATCAATGCTAATCATCGTTATGGTGGCAGGCGGCAGCTTCCGCTATATTGACGGTTATCGTTATTTCCCAGAAGCAGTTTCACACTTTAATAAAGATTTATCTCTACTCCGTAAAAATACCGCGCCAACTGATTCATTCTCGTTATTGGTCAGTAAAGAAGAATCACCAATTTACGAAGCGCTTAAAAAACACAACTATCACCAGATATCAATTATCCACACAGCGCCAGCAAACGTCGGACAGACTTTATATGTGAGTCACAGCGTAAAGTCTCAAATTCCGCAGACTTATTCTGGGCATCTGTCGTCAGTAATTGTCAATGACCATAAAGACGGCGATCGCTTCTATATCTACACATCCGACCGCAAATAGGGTATAATTATAAGTGTTAAATAAGGAGGAATATGGCGTTTGATCAGGTAAAAATGCTGCAACAATTACGCAAAGCACAGAAACAATTAGGTAAAGAAATCATCGAAGTTGAGGCTGGCGATGGCGCTGTGATCGTACAAATCACTGGCGAGTTAAAGATTAAGTCTGTAAAGATTGACCCAGAAATGGTCGACTTGGAAAATATCGAAGAGTTGGAGCACTGGATCGAAATCGCAGTTCGCGACGGCATGACAAAGGCCCAGGAAGTCGCTGCTGAAACTATGAAGCCATTGATGGGCGGCTTGGGCAATTTGCCATTCTAAAGTCATGTCAATCGACATTTTACCAAAAGCTCTAACTGCTTTAATTGATGATTTTGGTAATCTACCTGGAGTTGGACCGCGTACGGCTGAAAGATATGCCTACGCGGTTCTACGCCGTAACCCCAAATCTGCAAAGCAACTGGCGCGTTCATTAGACCAATTGCACGACCTAGTAAAAACCTGCCCGAAGACATTTGCGTTGATCGATTCAGATGACGATGTGTCGCCTTTATACGCAGATTCGAACAGGAATAAGAAAGTCGTTTGTGTAGTCGAGGAGCCGTTAGATATCGTTGCTATAGAAAGAACAGGGCAGTTCCTGGGTACGTACCACGTGCTGGGCGGCGTTATCTCACCAATTGACAATATCGGGCCAGAGCAATTACACATTCCGGAGCTAATTGAGCGTATAAAAACAGACGACGTTCAGGAGATTATTATCGCCACGAACGCTTCAGTTGAGGGCGAGTCGACCGCGCTATTTTTACAACGCTATATCCAAGAAGCTGGATTAAATACGACTATCACACGCTTGGCTAGAGGTATTCCAGTCGGCGTTGACCTTGAGTACGCAGACCAAATCACACTAACTCACGCACTAGAAGGTCGAAAACAATTATAGACTCAACGGCCTCGTCACCAATAAAAAATACCCGCCATCTCGGCGGGTATTTCGTTGCTAGCTTGACCTATTACATTTGGCGGCGGCTAGCGATGTAAGCGATAGTAGCTGTAGTTAGTCCACCTAGGCCTAGTGCTGACATGATCGCGTCACTTGCACCAGTCTTTGGCAATTCTGGGCTAGGTGTTGGTGTTGAAGGAGTGTTTGGTGTAGGGGTAGTAGGTGTAGTAGGAACTTCCTTACACTTGCTCAAATCAGTTGTGTGCTTTGACTCGTTGTATTCTTCCTTCTTGATTTCACGAAGCTCTTTTTTGTCGATTACACAGATTGTGATCTTAGCAGGTGCTTCTTTACAATCGTTTGGATTTGTTGAGTACTTACTTTTATCAAATTCTGACTTCTTAATCTCTACATATTTCTTAGTCTTAAGGTCACAAACTTGAAGTTTTGTTTCAGGTTCAATTACGATAGTCTTTTCACAGTTTGGACTTTGTTTCTTGACTTCGCCGTTTTCTTTACCATTTACGATTACAGTAACCTTGAAGCTGCCGTACTTTGTGTAAGTGTGCTCAATTGTAGATGAGTTGATAGTCTTAGTTGTACCGTCACCAAAGTTGTATGTGTAGCTGGTGATGCTTGCACCGTTCTTAGCAGTTGCGTTTACAACAAACTTGTAGGTGTTGTCTTCAATTTTTAGAACTTGCAATGCGTCACATGTTAATGCAGGTTTTGCAGGAGGTGTTGTTGGAGTACCCCAAACTGGGTTACCACAGTCTTTAATCACACCAGTGATGAACTTACCGTCGTTGTCAAACCATGCATACATTTTGTAGCTCTTAGGACCGTCAACGAAGCTTTGACTAGTTGGATATTGGTAGTAAGTGTATCCATTTGAAGTCTTGTAGCTACGTTGTGGCTGAGGCTGACGAGTACCAGCCTTAGATTGTACAGTTATAGAGTTTGTAGCCACGACACGACCGTCAACAGTAATGTTACCGTTTGCGTCAACTACACCCTCACGCATGTTTGATCCACCTTGGATCATAGTGCTGGTAATGTACCATTCTTTATATAGTTCTTTAATTTCTGTACGGCTGTATGCTG
>ERZ773214.2001-NODE-2001-length-11373-cov-6.599399_pt1 | contig 11373 bp, 11 predicted proteins | sample MGYA00511238_ERZ773214 | MGnify/ENA primary metagenome ERZ773214 (study PRJEB29015, sample SAMEA2738157) | human oral metagenome | biome: human oral; feature: human-associated habitat; material: saliva | place: China | collected 2259 ...
AGCCGATGGTGTCTGTTGGTGTGTCGAATGGGGTGGCGTGTGTCCAGGGTGTGGCTGTGGTGAGGAGGGCGTGGAGTTGTGCTGGTGTGACGTTGGTGTAGTTGCCGTAAACAATGGTGGGTGTTCCTGTGTTGTTTTGTGCGTGTGAGTGTGCTTGTTGGCCGCTAACGTGTGTGATGGTGGTGGGTGAGGGGTGTTTTGGGTGGTGTGTTTTCCAGTGTCGGGTGGCGGTGGTGTCGGCGAGTAGGCGTGTGCCTGGCGTGGTTGTGGGGTTTGGTGTGTCTTGGTTGGTGTGCGTGTTGTGGTGGTTTCGGATGCTCACGTGTTCTGGCCTCTTTCTTGTCTTTTTGGTTTTGTCTTTTGTTTGGTTAATAACGGGTTGCATTGGGTTTGGTGTGGTGGCTTGCGTGTTTGTGGTGTGTGTCCTGGTTGCTTGTTTTGTGTGGTTTTGTTCTTGTTTGTGGGGTGTGCGCGTGTTGTCTTGTTGTGTTCGCGCTCCTTGGTGGTTGGTCTTGTTTGTGGGGCGGGGTTGGTGGTGTGTTCTGGTGGGTTATTGGGTTGTTGTCCTTGTGTGTTTAGCGTGTGCGCGTATTTTGTGCGTGTGCGGGTTGGTTTTGTTTTTGTTTGTGGGGTGTGGGCGTGTCTGGCATGTATGGTGAGCGTGGTTGTTTGGGTGCGGGGTGTGTTGTTGCTGGTGGCGGGTTGCCCGAGAGTTTTGGTGTGGCGGTTGCGTCGGGTGGTGTGGGTGTTGGGTTTGATGTGGGTTTGCGGGTGTTTGTGTTGAGCGGTGCGGGTGTTACCGTGTTTGGTGGTTCCGCGTCTGGGGTTGGTGTTCGCGCGTCTGGTTCTGTGGTGGAAGGTTCTGCGTCTGGTGGTTCTGTGTCGTCGTCTGATGTTCTCGTGTCTGTGCCTGTAGATGTGGCGGGTGGTGTGGCCGTGTGTGTTCCGTGCGCGCGTGCGGTGTTTGGTGATGGTTGGTGTTCTTTGGTGTTGCGGCGGTGGGCGAGCGCTGCTGGTGTTGACGTGGGTGTGGTGGGCGTGTTGTTGGGGTCTGCGCCTGAGTCTGGTTCCGCGTCTGGTTCTGTTTCTTCCTCGCCTTTGTCTGCTCGTTCGCTGGCGAATGGTGGTGGGCGTGTTGGTGTGGGGTTTGGTGCTCGTGTGCGTGATTGGGGTGCTTGTGTTGGTGTTGGTGGTGGGGTGGTGTCTGGCGGTGGCGTGGTGTCCCGTTGGTGGGCGCGTGTTCGTGGGCGCGTGAGTGGTCTGGTGTCTGGTGTGGGTGTGTGGGGTTTGGTGTTGGCTGGTGTGGTTGGTGTGGTGGTGTTGGTGAGTGTGTTGGTGTGTTTTTTGTAGTGGGCTGGCGTTCTTGGCGTGTGGGCCGAAAGGGTGTGCGGATGATCGTGCTTCTGCTGTGTGGCGTAGTTGGGTGCTTTCGTGTGTGTGCGGAGCCGGAATCTTAGTCGGTGCGGTTCTCGGTAGGGGCGGATGGTACTACGGCGGATGCGCCGACGTTGGTGTTTTCGCGTGTGGGTGTAGGGAAAAGAGAGGGGGAGGGAACCTGTTTGGTTGGTTCCCTCCCCCCCCTTTCTTTTTTGTTGTGTGGAGCGGATGACGGGACTTGAACCCGCAGCCTCCACCTTGGCAAGGTGGCGCTCTGGCCTATTGAGCTACATCCGCAGTGTGCGCCAACCCCGCTTGCTTGTGCGCGTGAGGCTGGGCGCTTATTTGTCAGTTTAGTTTATGAGTGTACGCGGGGTGCGTTGTTTTTGTCAACCACACGCTGTTGTAATATCGTCTCACTCGTCCTCGTCGTTGTCGGTGGTTGTGCGGCGTAAGAGGTCCGCGAGGTTGCTGACTGTGTATTGGAGAGACGTGGCGGTGTCGGGGATGTTGCGGTTGAAGTCGTAGATGGGGAAGTAGACGTATTTGCTGTCGGTGTCGGTGCCGTCCCAGAGGTTGCCGATTTGTTTTGGGTTGGCGTTTAGGCGCGTGAGGTTGGTTCCGATTTCTGTGAGGTACTGTTGGAGTGCTGGGTTTTCTTCGCCATAGTCTTTGTCCCACCAGTCCTCGCTTGTGAGGTGTGGTGTGAGGGGGCCGTCGAGAGGGATGGCGACGGCGGCGTAATCTTCGCGCCCGTAGATGTCCAGGATGTTTTGCTGTTGGTTGGGGGTGAGGTTGTTCCATGCGGTTTCGATGACGGCCATGATGGTGAGTCCTGCCGCGCGTTCGGTGAGTTCTGTGGCGTATTCGATAGCCCAGTTGCGGTTGTCGCTGTTGTTCATGGTTTGTGCCTTTCTCTTTTTCTTCTCTCACGCTTGGTGGCTGGCGGCTGGTTTTGTTTGGCGTGGTGCTTGGTGTTGGTGGTTCTCACGCGTCGCTACTGTTGTCGATGGTGACCGGGCGGGCGTAGATGGTGAAGCCTGTCCCGTAGTATCCGTTTTCGTCGTATCCTTGCATGGTTGCGAGGGGGAGCTGCGACGGGTTGCCGTCGATCATGACGAAGATGGTGTAGTCCGTGTCATAGTAGCGCTCGTCGTTTTGGGTTGTTTCGACGTGTGCGTTCATGATTCTGGCGTGTTGGCCGCCGCGTTGGAATACTTCTCGGATATATGTCACCCCGTTTCCGCAGCTACATCCCCAGCTTCCGATAAGTTCTAGGGTGGTTCCATTGTCGAGGGTGAGGGTTGCTGACGATTCGTTACTGCTGACGGTAATGTCGGTGACGTAGCGGCCTCGTAGAATCTTTGCGTATTCTTCCGGGGTGCTGTCCTGGTCGAGGATGATTGCGTTGTTGGTGGTGGTTTCGTTCATGGTTCTTATTGTAGCATTTTGCGCCCTTGTGTGTCTACACGCGTGGACGCGTGGTTGGTTGGTTGGTTGGTTGGTTGTCCCACGCGCGGCTCGGCGTTTGTTTGTCCGTGAGCGCGCGTGGTTTGGGTGGTGGCGTGCGCCGTGCCTTGTGGGCGCGGGGTGGCTGTTCGCTTATCCTTGGCAGGCGGTGGGGCGCGTCCCGCGTTTCGCGCTTACGTGAGGCTTGCGGGTGGGTTTGGGATGTGGAGGTTGTGGCCTTCTTGGAGGAGTTGTTCTGCCTCTAGGGCGGTGATGACGCGCCCGATGATGGGTGGGTGTTTTTTGGCCCATTCGCCTCCCTTGCATACGGCGAGGAGCTGGGCGGCGAGCTGGCGGGCTGATACGGGCTGTGTCATGTGTTCGCTGTCTGGGCTGGTGTATCCGAGTGTGGTGTCCTCCGCTACGGGTCCGATAGCCTGTGCGCAGCGGTGGGTTTCGAGGGCGAGCGTGGCGGCGATGTTGCTGATGGTGTTGTCGCCGAGGTATGGTTCGCCCGTGGCGGTTGTCTCACATGCGCTGTCGTTCGCCGCGTCGCCGCCCGTTGCGTTGTTGTTTCGCTGGTTGCGGTTGAGGTAGTGGGCGTATTGGTTCCATGAGGCGAGCACTGCGTCGTATAGTTCTTCTGGGGTGCAGGTGTCGTGGAATGTGAGGTTGCTGCCGGGGATGGGTGGCGCGTCGTTGTTTCCGCCTGTGTTTGCGCTGGTGTGGTCTGTCGCCGTGGTGTTGGTGGTGGTGTCTCCGTGGTATGCGGTGGTTTCGAGGGTTGCGGCAACGCCGGGGTTGTTCATGAGTGGGGCGAGCGCGCGGCGCGCTGTGGTGAGCCTGTGGGCGTGGAGTGCTTGGTCCTCGTCGGTTTCGACGTAGAGGAGGTGTGTGCCACCGACGGTGAATCTGCCGTTTTTGTGGGTGAACTCGATCATGGTGTTGGGCGTGTGGGTGGGGTACGCTACGGTGACTTTGGTGGGGTTGCCGTTTTCGTCTGGAATCATGTCGCCTTCTTGGAGCTGGCCGAATGTGGTCCATTTCCAGGTGCGGCCAGCTTTGTCGGTGACGTACTGGCTGTTGTTGTGTGTAGTCAATTGTGTGTCCTCTTGTCTTGTCTGCGCTTCCGCGCCTTTTGTGCGCGGCTCGTTGTTTCTTGTGGATGAATAGCTTTTCGCCTGCCCGGCTATTTGTGAGGCCCCTCTTGCGTCTCGCGCGTATAGTGAGAGCGGGAAACCCCTGCGCCGTGGCGTGGCCTGGGTTTCCCGCTCTTTTCTCCTGTGGGCGCGCTTTTACTTGCTTTCGGCCAGGAGCGTGGTCATAGTGTCCAGTGCGCCCTGGTACGATTCGCGGGCGCTGTCAAGCTGGCTGCTCGTGTAGTAGAGGAAGCGGTAGCTCTCATCCGATTCCTCCGGGTCTGCGCCTTCCCACATTTCTCCGAGTCGGAGCGCGTCGCTGTCGATGTCTGCGAGGAGGTTTTCGAGGGTGCTCACGTATTCGAGTGCGGCGTCGTTGTCGTCTCCGATTTCCTCGTGCCAGTCGTCGGAGACGAGACGCGCGCTGTTGCCGCCGAGGCTGATGGCGACGGCTACGGTGTTGATGTCGCCGACGTTGGCGGTGAAGTCGTCGCGCTGTTCGTTGCTGAGTGCGTTCCACGCGTCGGCGATCGCCTGTGTGACGGTGAGGCTGGCGGCGCGGGCGGTGAGGCGTGCTGCGGTTTCGGCGATCTTGTTGATCTTGGCGGTGTTCATGGCTGGGCTTCTTTCTCTCTGGTGGTTGGTGTGTTTTCTTGTGTTGGTTTTAGTGTAGCACATGTGTGGGCGCGTGTGCTCGCTCAGTCGCGTGAAAGGCGGCGTCGAGCGCTGTGGGTTGTGTCACGCGTGCCCGGTGGTGCGGGGGCGGCGTGGCTTGTTGGTTGCCTGTTCGGGCGTGTGGCCTGCGTTTTCTTGGCGTTGCGGGCGGCTATTGGCGTGTTGTGGGTGAGGGCTTGTTCCTCCCCCCTTTTTTTTGTTGCTGCTGGTGTCACCTCCTTTGGGTTGTGGGGGCGGATGGTGGCGGCGTGGGGCGAGTGTTTAGTTTCTTCTTTTTGTGTGAAGGGTGTGGTTTCTGGTGGCTGTGAAGTGGCATGTGAATGGTGAGGGTAAGCCGGGGAAGTGCAGTGCTAAAGCTGGCGCGTGTCCGTTTGGTGCGGATGCGCCGCATTTTGGGACGAAGCGTGAGGCTGAGGCTGCTGCTGAGGCGTTGATTGCGCGTGAGTCGTCTGGGTTCGGCGGGGATGGCGTGGCTGACGGTGGTGTGCGCGATGCGTTTGCCCCTGATAGTGGGTTCGTGGTGGACGCGGCGGGCCGTTTTTACCGCGATAACGGTGAGGATGTGCGTAGTGTGAGTGGCGCTGACATTGCCCAGTGGGATGGCGGCGATAATAGTCTTGTTGACATTATTGACGGTGGCGGCGAGTATGCGTTGAACGCGGATGCTGGTGGAGCGGATACGGTGGCTCGCGTCAATGGTGGCGTCGTTGAGGGCGATTTTAGTGCCGACGCCATGTTTGGTGTGCGCTTGGATGAGGTGACAGGGGACGCGGAAATTGGCGACCTGAATGGGTTGACTGAGGCTGATGGCACCGTCAGGCAGTCACGTATCACCTTGGTGTCAGGGGACGCGTCTGTTTCTCGCGTGGGCGATTATAGTGCGATTGGTCGCGTTACTGGTGGCGACGTGTGGCGTGTTGAGGGCGGTAACGTGTATTTCGTGTCCGGCGGTGGCCGCGTGGAGAGCGTGTTGTCGGGTGGCCGCGTGGGCGCGGTTGAAAGCGGCGGTGTCGTGAACTGGGTCACCGGGGAGGATGCTAGTGTTGGTGTTGTGATGGGCGGCATGGGTTCTGGTGAAAAGCCTGGTATTGTGCGCAGTGTTGCAGGTGGCGGTGTCGTGGAGCATGTGGGTGAGCGCGGCATCGTCGGCGATGTTGAGGCTGGTGGTACTGTTGGCGAGGTGTCTGGTGAGGGGAGCGTGCAGCGCGTCAAGAGCGGTGGGCGTGTGGATGCTGTGGTGAAGAACGCGATTGTGGGCGATAATGAGGGCGTGATTGGGTTTGTTGGCTCACCCGCTGCGCCGTCGTCTGTGGCCGATGGGGCGGATGAGCCTGGCGCGTGGCTGGTGACAAACCGCTTTGGCGGCGTTGTGGAGCAGGTGCGTGGTGGTGGTCGCGTGCAGAAGAACGCTGGAACAGTTGAGGCGGTTTCGTCCGGCGGTATCGTGGAGCGCCTTGCCGATGGCGGCGAGGTGCGTTCGCTGCATGGGCGTGTCTCTTTCATGGAGGGCACTGTTTCGCGCGTGGAGTCGATGAGTGGTCGTGAGAACGCGTGGGCTGAGATTGGGTCGGTCTCCCATTTCGCTACTGTTCAGCGGGGGCATCGTGGCAATCCGGTAGTGGGGCGCTTGGGTCCGTATTCGCGTGTGCATTTTGAGGACGGTGATGCTCAGGATGTGTTGGCGAGTATTGGTCGCGTGGACCGTGGCGCGCTGGAAGCTGGCTTGATTAAGGTGACGTATGGTTTCCAGAGTGAGAGCTTGTTGCCGTTGCTGCGTGAGCGTGAAGGGTTGCCTCCCGCAGAGTAGGCCGCGAGCGCGGCTCGTGTAAGTGTCCTTGCTTGCTGGCGGGGCGAGACGTGTTGGTGTTCACGCCTCGCCCCGCCTTTTGCTTTTTGTCTGTGTGGGCACGGGGTGGGGTTGCTTCATCTTGCGTGGGGCGCATGGTGTGCGTGATTTGGCGGTCGCGTGGGTGGCGGTGCTCCGCGAACGCGTGGTTGGGGTTGCTATTTTTCTTACGTGTGGGGCGGGTGTGGTGCGAGTGTTTCTTTCCTGTCCTGTTTTTGTTTCTCTTTTTGTTGTTGGGGTGTGTTTGATTGTGGCTGGTTTTCATGTTGGCATGAGGGGTAAGGCTGCGGGTCGTGTGGTGCGGTGTAGCGCGAAAGAGGGCGCGTGCCGTCTGATGGGTGCGGATGGCGCGCCGGTGCCGCATTTCTCGTCTGTGGAGGAGGGCGAGCGGTGGCTGGCTGAGCAGGAGGCCGCGCGGCGTGGCGGGTTCACCACTGGGGTTGCCCGCGGGCCTGCGCCTGTTGTTTCTTCTGACGCTGGTTTTCCTGCTCCTGTTGGTGATGGGCGTGGGATTGCGTGGGATGATGCGCTGGTGAGTGTGGGGACGGTGACTGTTCCGAATGGCGTTGCCCTGGTGGGTCCGTCTGCTGATTCTGGTGTGCCTGTGCGTCTTGTGCGCGGTCTTGTGGGCGCTGAGCCGTTTGGGAACTTGTGGGCTGTGCCTGCTGGTGGGCGCGCGTTTGGCGATGACGTGAGTGTGCGTGGCGCGGTTTTGGTTGAGGACGCGAGGGACGTGTTGTTTACGCATGTGACGGGTGGCGCTGTGGTGGGTGAGGCGCGGGGCGTGCGGTTTGAGCACGTGTACTCGGGCGGCATGGTGGGGGAAGCGAAACGTTGTTTTGTGGGGAGCGTTGGTGGCGGCGAGTTGTCGCCGGGCGTGCCTGGCGGGGGTAGTGTGAGTATCGTGTCTGATGGGTCTGTTGTTGGCACTGTTGCTGGTGACGAGTATGGTCAGGCTCATGTGGGGCGCGTTGAGGGCGGGTCTAGTGTGAACGCTGTGTTGGCTGACGGACACGTGGATTCGGTGTCTGGCGGTTCTCGCGTAGAGTTTGTGGAAGGCGCGGACGGCGCGGCGGCTACGGTTGGCGTAGTTGACGCGGACAGTCGTGTGGGCGTGTTGGGTGAGTACGCTCGCGTGGGGTTTGCGGTGAACGCGGATAGTGTGAGTGATTCGGCTGATGCTGCGCGGCTTCTTGATGCCCGGTTGCGGCGCGAGAGCGCCGATGGTTACAGTGGTGGCGGGTTGCGTGTGAGTGAGGGCGTGCGGCGGTCCCTGTATTCTGGCAAGGGTGTGAGCGTGGAGTTGAGTGTGGTGGCGCGTGATGGGTCGAGCGCGGTGTTGGGTGAGGATGATGTGAGGCGCGTGTTGCGTGGGCGGCCTGTCGCCTCTGAGTGGGATGTGGATGCGGTGTTTAGGTCGTTTGAGGCGTCGCTTGATCGCAGGGCTGGCGAGTGGGCGGCTGGCGCGGGTGATGTGGTGTTGCCGCCGTCGGGTTGGGACGATTGGATGGAGCCTGTTGTAGACGACGAGGACGAGTGACGCGCGGGGGGTGTGTGATCGTGCGCCGCTTGCGTGATCGACTGCGTGGATAGATGTGTGAGTGCTGCGCGCGGCGGCGAGGCAAGCAAGTCGCCCACCCAGCGCCGCCGCTTTTCTGTGTGAGGGCGTGCATCGGTCGCTGTATTCTGGTGAGGGCGTGAGTGCGGTGTTGAGTGATGCTGATGTGAGGCGGGTGTTGTGTGGGCGGCCTGTCGCCTCTGAGTGGAGTGTGGATGCGGTGTTTAGGTCGTTTGAGTCGTCGTGTCAACTACCACGATGACTAGCGTCGCGGCTTGGACGTGGGCTTTGCTCCCGCGACTCTCCCTTGTCGGGAGGCTATCGCGGGTGCCCCATCCATCATGGGTGGTTGACTGCACCCTGACCTTGGGCCTATCCAAGGTTTTGTATTGCTCTATCGCGTATGTTCAGTGCGGCGTTGTGGTCGGCGTTGTCGCTGTGCCCGCATGTCAGACAGTCGAATCTTGCGTGGTCGCGGTTCCCTGAGTCCACGTGCCCGCAATGGTTGCATTGCTGGCTCGTGTATGCCGGGTTGACCATCACTGTCCTGACGCCGTTCTGCGCGGCTTTGTATGCCGTGAACTCTTGCAGTTGGGAGAACGGCCACTGATTGAGCATGTTACGTCGCGTTTTGCTGGTCTTGGTTCCTTTTACTGCCTGGCGGCGGATGTGTGTCAAGTCCTCGAACGCGATGACACTGATGTTTGGGGTGTTCGCCAATTGTTTTGACGCGCAATGGTTGGTGTCGCGGATGAACCGCTTTTCCCGTTTCCCCATCGCCTGTAGGCGGCGGTGGGCGCTTCGGGTGCCTTTTTCCTGCAACGTTTTCCTGTTGTGCGCGTATCGGCGTTTTACCCCTTGCATGTGAGAGTAGGAGATTTCACCTCCTCTCGAATCAGTGGCGAGAGCGTGCTGCCCCAGGTCCACGCCCAGCACGTCGCCTTGTTCGACGGGCGTGGACTGTGGTAGTCGGTAGATGAGCCTGATGCTCGCGCTGTGACCGTCCGGGTTCAGCACGAGTTTCGCCGCGTTCAAGCTGCGCTCGGGATACCTGCGGTCGAACCAGTCTGGAGCGTCTGTCAATAGTATCCGCTGTCGCTTCTCGCCGAGCGTGGCGCTCAACGATAGCAGGCTGCCGCGTAGGGACATGACTCTCAGGTCGTAGTTGATGGTCTTTTTCTTGCGCGACGCTTTGAGGTTCCATCGGCGTTTCGGATGGTTTGAGTTCCACGAGCGCACGGCTCCCGCCGCGTCGCGTATAGCGATGCAGACGAACTGGGCGGGAAGCTCGGGATACTTGGCGCGTAGTCTCGCGTAATTATCTTTCTGTACCCTGGTGCGGTTAACACAGCGGTTATGGTTGCACCATGAGACGAGCGACCCCCACATGCGATTATAGGAGTCAGCCAGGCCGTCGAATAACTCGTACTGTTCAGGTGTAATGTCCAACGAGAGCACAAGGGTACGCTGAGGGATAGCGCCTGTGATGTTTTCCCTACGCTGCGCTGTCTTACTTTTCTTCGTGGACATAACTCTCATACTACCATAGGGTTTTATGGATGCGCAACGGAATAGTCACCAAGTCTATAAACTTGGCTACCGACCTACTTTGGAAGCGTCGGGCACATTAGCGAGGATACTGTCAGGCGGTACATCCAGACGTAAAAGGAAAGAGCATCAACCAAACGGCGATTCCTCTCCTCCCACAAGAGGTGGGGAATCCTCGCAAACGAATCTTGATCGCAGGGCTGGCACGTGAGCGTCTGGCGCGGGCTGTTTGCTTGTCTCGCCGCCGCATCTGCTTGTGTACGGGGCGGTGCGCCGGGTTTCTCCTGTTCGCGTGCCTCGTGTTTTCTTGCCGCGTGTTTGGTTTCTTGCTGCGCGTGTGTTAGTGTGTTAGGTGTTCCGCGATATTTACGTGGTAACGTGAGTTTTGTTGATAGGAAAGAGGAGTCTGTATGACTGTGAAGAGCAAGCGCGCTACGCGTGCTGGTTTCGCGTTTTTGGCGGCTGCGGCGGCTGTTTCTGGCGTGGGTGGTGGCGTGAGCGCTGCAACTGCTGCCGGTGATGTTGCTCCGGCGTTTGCTGAGACGCAGGGCTCGTCGGCTGCGGATGCTGCTACGGGTGGTTATGAGGCTGCGGTGGCGCGTGAGCGTGGCCGCGTGGCTGATAAGGCCATTGAGTTGTTGGGTGATAAGTTTACGGGCGAGCAGGATACGCTTGCTGAGAGTGTTGCGCTGCTGTTGAAGGGTGCAGCTCCGAATGGTGCTGTGTTGATGTTCGGTAAGGGCATGGACCGCGCTGCCGTGCGCGACTATATTATGCACGCGGAGATGACGCCCGTCGGTTACACGCTAGAGTCGATTACTCCGGCGGTGAACGCTGGCGCTGGCGCGTATAATGCGACGTTTGTGCGTGATAAGAGCGTGACTGCGGATGAGTTCACGTCGCTTGATTTCATTAAGGACGCTGCTCAGCGTGAGCGCGTGCGTCAGCTTGTGTTTGAGAACCCTGATCTTGCGTCGCGTATTGATGAGGCGGCGCTGTACACGACTGCGACGACTCAGTTCTTGGAGGAGGGCAAGACTCCGGCTAGTGCGTTGGGTAATGCCGCGCTCATGCCGGTCACGTCTGTTGCTGACGCTGTGCGCAGTGTGATGGGTGACGGGTCCACGAAGGAGATTACGTCGCTGCGTTTGGAGACGGTGGATGGGCGTGAGTATTTCCGCTACGTCGTGTCGGATAAGTTGCCGGACACGTCGAACGTGGACGATGAAGGGTTTGCGCCGAAGTTTTTGACCGCCGACCAGGTTGACGCTATCAAGGGTGGCCTGGTGCGCACTAAGGCGTTGGCGGCTGATAACAAGAGTCTTGCTGGCGCGCCGCAGGTGACACTCTCGGATGGTGGCCGCGCGTTGAAGAACGAGAACTTGGATGCGGGTACGAGTGTTCGCGCCGTGTTGGAGAAGGCTGACGAGTATGCGGGCGTGGCGGCTAAGACCGGCCGTAAGGTCGGTAGCGTGCAGGTGAGCGGTAGCGCTGTCCGCTTGGAGACGGTTTCTGACCCGGCGGCGGCGGCTGCTCCTAATAAGGCGTTCCTTGCTGAGGTTGAGCGTTTGTACAAGAACGTTCTGCCGATTAAGGATAACGTTGTGGAGAAGGAGATTTATTACGACGTTGTGGACGCTGACTCGGGTGAGGTTCTTCCCGGTGGCGCTGGCGTGATCGCGAAGTCTACGGACGGCAGCGGGAACGCGACGCTGGATATGTTCTCGTGGTGGATGTCTGAGGCTCACCGCGTGGCAGCTAACCTGGATGGCGTGAAGTCT
>ERZ773214.2002-NODE-2002-length-11370-cov-7.396376_pt1 | contig 11370 bp, 9 predicted proteins | sample MGYA00511238_ERZ773214 | MGnify/ENA primary metagenome ERZ773214 (study PRJEB29015, sample SAMEA2738157) | human oral metagenome | biome: human oral; feature: human-associated habitat; material: saliva | place: China | collected 2259 ...
ACGTACGTAGCCCAAACTTATCTGCCACTCGTCCACAACTTTTATCCCTACGTGGAGTAACGACCTAATATAGGTCACGGCACAAATCTATATAGGAATCAGTCCAAAGTTATATAGCTTACTTCGCCATCCTATATAGCTCTACGCCACGCACCCATATACCTATTATGAGACCATTGCGCAAGCCCACCTCTCCATTACTCGACCTTCTTTCCTTGAAAATCGGAGCCTTTAGGTTGAGAAGTTCGAAGGAGGAAAGTGCAAGCTGTGAAGGGATGGCCTTGCGCAATGATCTCAGTATTGCTTCGAGTGCAAAGTCGTATTGCTTCACCCGCAGACCTCTATTGGATAGAAACAGCCCCCAGTAATACCAGTAATAGGGGGCCTTATGAATCGGGGCTTAAAGCCTGAAGAATGGAGAGGCTTAATGAGCCATATAGTGAGCTGTCGCCAATTTAATAGCCTCTTACCCTCACTTACGGTCCCCCGCCTTAGGGTATTTAAGAGCTGGAGGCAGCTTACTGATAAGGATGATGACCCCCTCTGCTGGCTACTCAGTCAGTAGCTGCTATCGCCTTGTGAAGGAGGGGATGTAACCCCTATGTTTGTGAAAATATTTAATTAAGTCGGGGGTTTGGTGGGGTGTACTTTATTCGTTAGCTTTGCTTTGCATTTGCAGAACAAAATAAGCAATGGTGGCACGGCATGTCCTCTATCACTAACGGTACTATTCCTCACCAGAAGACACAACCTCCCATGGGTGGCTTTGGCCGTGCTAACATACGTATTATATAATTTGTAGTAGTAAAGCTATGGACGAACAGAAAGCGGTCAAAACCCTTAAAGACATCGTGATCCGCTTCTCCGGTGACTCGGGGGACGGTATGCAGCTCACAGGGACGATCTTCTCTGACCTCTCCGCCATGACGGGGAACACCATCTCAACACTCCCCGACTTCCCCGCTGAGATCCGCGCCCCACAGGGTACCCTGAGTGGTGTATCTGGATATCAAGTCCAGATCGGCTCTCGCTCGGTGCGTACCCCTGGTGAGAATGCGGACATTCTTGTGGCGATGAATCCTGCCGCTCTTAAGGTTAGTGTCAAATACCTTAAGAAGGACTCGATCATCATCATCGACACAGACTCCTTCACCACCAACGACCTGCGCAAGGCTGAGTTCCAGACTGAAGATCCCTTCGAAGAACTCGGACTGAAGACCCAGCAGGTCATTCCTGCTCCGATCTCTTCTATCGTGAAGGAAGGTCTTAAGGACTTTGGCCTCGACGCTAAGTCTGCCCTCCGATGCAAGAACATGTTTGCTCTTGGGCTCATCTGCTGGATCTGTGATCGTCCTCTTGGCCCCGCAGAGCAGTTCCTCGACCGTAAGTTCGGTAAGAAGCCTCAGCTCCGTGATGCTAACATCGCATCGCTGAACCACGGCTTTGACTTCGGTGCTAATACCCACGCCTCTGCCAGCATCTTCCGCATCGAAACGCAGAAGCCTGTACCAGGCCGCTACCTCGATATCAATGGTAACAAGGCTACTGCTTACGGGCTGATCGCAGCTTCTGAGCAAGCTGGTCTCGAACTCTTCCTCGGTAGCTATCCTATCACTCCTGCTACGGATATCCTCCATGAGCTCGCTAAGCACAAGGCTCTTGGCGTGAAGACTGTCCAGGCAGAAGACGAAATCGCTGGTATCTGTACCGCTATCGGTGCTTCCTTTGCTGGTGACCTCGCTGTGACGACTACCTCTGGTCCTGGTCTTGCCCTGAAGAGTGAGGCTATTGGTCTCGCTGTGATGGCTGAGCTGCCTCTTGTCATCGTCGACGTACAGCGTGGTGGTCCTTCGACAGGTCTTCCTACGAAGAGTGAGCAGACCGACCTGATGCAGGCTCTCTACGGCCGCAATGGTGAAGCTCCTATCCCTGTCCTCGCTGCGACGACACCTGATACTTGCTTCCTCTATGCCTACTGGGCTGCTAAGATCGCCGTTGAGCATATGACTCCTGTTATCCTGCTTACGGATACCTTCGTAGCTAACGGTTCTTCGGCTTGGCGCATCCCCGACCTCCACGAGCTGCCTACGATCGAGCCTAACTACGTGTCTAAGCTCCCCGAAGGTGCAGCTGAAGGCTGGCGTCCTTACTTCCGCAACCCCGAAACAAAGGTTCGCTACTGGGCTGTACCAGGTACCCCAGGCTTCGAGCACCGTCTCGGTGGTCTTGAAAAGAACTTCACGACCAGTGCTATCAGCACCGACGCTGCTAACCACGCTCTCATGGTCAAGACCCGTCAGGAGAAGATCGACTACATCTCTAATGAGATCCCTCTCCTCGAGGTCGAAGGCGATCAGGATGCAGATACGCTGATCGTCGGCTGGGGTGGTACCTACGGGCACCTCTACGAAGCTTCCCATAAGGTACGTGAGCAGGGCTACAAGATCGCTCATGCCCACTTCGCTTTCATCAACCCTCTGCCTAAGAACACAGAGGAAGTGCTGCGCCGCTATAAGAAGGTCATCATCGCTGAGCAGAATACGGGTATGTTCGCTCGTCACCTGCGTGGTCTGATCGATAACTTTGTACCCCATCAGTACAACGAGGTGACTGGCCAGCCCTTCAGCCTCTCTCACTTAGTCGAAGAATTCATCAAACTTATCGAAGAATAGCCCTATGGAAACGAATGCAAACCCAGTGAAGTTAGACGCTAAGAGCTTCAAGAGCGACCAGTACGTACGCTGGTGTCCTGGCTGTGGTGACCATGGTGTCTTGGCTACTCTCCAGAAGTCTATGGCCGAGGTGGGTATCTCGACCGAGCAGACGGCAGTCATCTCGGGTATCGGCTGCTCCTCACGTCTGCCCTACTATGTGAATGCTTACGGCTTCCACACGATCCACGGTCGTGCTGCAGCTATCGCTACAGGTCTTAAGACCGCTCGCCCCGACCTCTGTGTATGGATCGCTACGGGTGACGGTGATAGCCTCGCTATCGGTGGTAACCACTTTATCCACGCTATCCGTCGTAATGTAGACCTCAATTTCATCCTCTTCAACAACCGTATCTATGGTCTGACGAAGGGTCAGTATTCACCTACCTCTGAGCGTGGCTTCGTATCAAAGAGCTCGCCCTTCGGTACGGTCGAAGATCCCTTCATACCTGCGGAGCTTTGCTTCGGTGCACGTGGTCGCTTCTTCGCTCGCTCATTGGATATCGATATGAAGCTCCTCGGGCAGTGTATGGTAGCAAGTGCTCAGCATAAGGGTGCTGCTGTCGTCGAAGTCCTGGTGAACTGTGTGATCTTCAATGACGGTGTACATAAGGGCGTAGCTCAGCGCGATACGCGTGAAGACCGCTCCATCGTACTTCGCCATGGCGAGAAGATGATCTTCGGTAAGGAGAAGAATAAGGGGATTGTCCTTGATGGCCTTCGCCTGAAGGTCGTGACCATCGGCGAAGATGGCTACACGCTGGATGATGTCCTGACACACGATGCTCACGAAGTCGATCCTACCCTCCACACTATGCTGGCTATGATGGGTACGAGCGATGATATGCCTGTAGCCTTCGGGGTCATCCGCGACGTCGAGGACATCTGCTATGACCAGGCTGTCACGCAGCAGATCGAAGAGGTTCGTGCTCAGAAGCCAGGTATCCGCAAGCTTGAAGATGTCCTGATGAAGGACGCCTATTGGGAAGTAAAGGAATAAGATTCTAATACCCTATATAAGACAGCGCCCCCTCTCCTTCTACTGGAGAGGGGGCGCTGTTGCATTATGGCAGGGCTACACTCGTCTAGAGTCTTCTTCTTTGCTCAATCAGAAGGGAGAGACTATACAGTTGCGGGCTGAAACACACGATGGGCAAGACAACCCAGGAGACCAAGGTCTCTATACCTACGGGAGTAGGAGTGGGGTGTCTTGCCCATCGGATTTATAGCCTCCGAATGGAGGTGGGCTAGTATTCCTCTTCGTCGAAGAAGAAGTCTTCCTTACTTGGGTAGTCGGGCCAGATATCTTCGATAGATTCGTATAGCTCGCCCTCATCCTCCATTTCCTGGAGGTTCTCAATGACTTCGATGGGGGCGCCAGAGCGCTGGGCGTAGTCGATGAGTTCGTCACGGCTTGCGGGCCATGGTGCATCTTCGAGCTTAGATGCCAGTTCTAATGTCCAGTACATAGCTGATTGGTTTGTGTATAAGTCTTTATGTGCTTAGCGAATATCAGCCGCAAAAATACGAATTATTCATTATGTAGCCTATGGATTAGGCTACGATACCAAAATACTGAGTATTCCGCTGCTTCCCACAGTGATTTTACTCTTCCTCCACTCACATTATCAGGTATTTCGAGATCAGAGAGCACACGCTTGGTTATCCCTCTATATTGTGGTAAGTAAAGCTTGTTGGGAGTGGCCTATTATGAAGGGGAAAATCAACCAGTACTGGTCAGCAAGCGAACCAGTACTGGTCACCTATACCTACTAGTACTGGTCGAAGTCGTGACCAGTACTGCTCTGCGCAGTGACCAGTACTACTTCGTTTTTATATGTATAGGGCTTCGGAGTAGCTCTCTCTATGAGACTACTCTGATGGCTTTAGAGTATGGTGATAAAAGTTCGTGAGAATGGAGGAGCTGCTGGAGCTATCGCTGCCCCCAAGAGGCGCGGTCAAGACTGCGGTAGTGAATGGCCTCGGCGATGTGCTCCTTGCGGATCTCTTCGGAGCCAGCAAGGTCAGCGATGGTACGAGCTACCTTGAGGATGCGGTCGTAGGCACGTGCTGAAAGATCCAGGCGCTCCATGGCTAGACGGAGCTTCTCCAGCCCTTCGGCATCGGGGCGAGCAAAGAGCTGCATAAGCCGTGGAGTCATCTGCGCATTGCAGTGTACCTCGGGATAGGGAGCGAAGCGCTGAGTCTGTATCTCGCGTGCGGCTAAGACGCGCTCCCGGATGCGCTCACTGCTCTCTGAGGGGCGGGCATCGGAGAGCTTCTCGAAGTCCACAGGGACTATCTCTACCTGCAGGTCAATGCGGTCGAGCAGAGGGCCTGAGACCTTCCCCAGATAGCGCTGTACCTGCTGTGGGGTACATTCGCAGGCATGAGTCGGATGGTTGTAGTAGCCACAGGGGCAGGGGTTCATCGCTGCTACCAGCATGAAGCTGGCGGGGTAGTCTACAGTATAGCGAGCCCGAGCGACTGTCACGACACGCTCTTCCAGTGGCTGGCGCATGACCTCTAAGACATTGCGGCTGAACTCAGGAAGCTCGTCTAAGAAAAGCACTCCATTGTGCGCCAAGCTAATCTCTCCAGGCTGAGGATTGCTTCCACCACCGACCAGTGCGACGGGCGAAATGGAGTGGTGTGGGGCACGGAAGGGGCGTGTCGTCATCAAGGTGACGTCCTTACCCAGCTTCCCAGCTACCGAATAGATCTTTGTTGTCTCGAGGCTTTCTCCGAGCGTGAAGGGGGGAAGGATGCTAGGGAGTCGCTTTGCCATCATAGACTTCCCACTCCCAGGTGCACCGATCATCAAGAGGTTGTGCCCGCCAGCTGCTGCTACTTCGAGCGCTCGCTTCACAGTCTCTTGCCCTTTGACCTCCGAGAAGTCAAAGGTCTCGCTCTGTATACCTCGATAGAATTCTCCGCGTGTGTCGACCTCGATGATGGGTAGAGGTGCTTCTCCTGTCAGCATGCCGATGACTTCACGCAGGGAGCGGGCAGCATGTACCTCAAGCTTATTGACGACGGCTGCTTCTCGAGCATTGGCTTCGGGAAGAATGAAGCCACGGTAGCCTTCGCTTCGGGCTTGGATAGCTATGGGTAGGGCTCCATGAATAGGGCGAACGGCTCCATCGAGGGAGAGTTCGCCCATAATCATATAGTGCTCAAGTAGGTCGGAGGGGATCTGTCCGTCAGCAGCTAAGAGTCCGATCGCAAGAGGTAGGTCATAGGCCGCACCTTCTTTGCGTAGGTCAGCAGGACTCATGTTGATGACAATGCGCTTCCCTGGGAACTTGTATCCGCTACTCTCGATGGCCGAGATGATGCGGTCTTGACTCTCCTTGATAGCTGTGTCGGGGAGGCCAACAAGTTGGAAGTAAGAGCCGCGAGTACAGCTTACCTCTATCGTCACCGTACGAGCTTGGATGCTCTGTAGGGCTGCTGCGTAGGTCTTGACAAGCATGGTGGTATAGATGTTGGGTCGGGGATGGGGTTTGTGTGCAGTAAGGTTAGCGCCGCTTGACTCGGCCTAAGGTGTCAATCTGGAAGCGCACGGGGCGGTCGTTCCCTTGTACGCCGTACTCCCGTCGCAGTCGAGAGACTAAGCCTAAGCTATCAGAGAAAGCGATACCTCGTAGACTGTCACGGCGGAACTGACCTCGGGCTACACTATCTGAGGGCGTTGGATAGAGGAAGACGAACTGGAGGCTGTCGGGGCGGACCTTGGCTTGTAGACTTTCCTGCTCTTGTCGGGTGAGGCTTTGCAACCCCTCAGGTGAAGCAAAGACAAGCTCAATGCTGTGATGCGCATAGAGCTCGGAGATTGTGTGGAACTTTCCCTGCAGGTCAACCCCTTCAAAGGGAAGGACACTCGTGAGCTTTGTCGTGTCGACCTGCATCGTCGTCACTTCCTTCCATATCTTCCCTTGGAGTGTATAGTAATGTACGCGCGTAGCACCGTCATGTGAGAAGATGACCGAGTGAAAGCGAGAGGTGTCGGGCGAGAGGTGGATCGTTGGCTCGAAGTGAAGTAGAGTGTCGGTCAGCTGTCCCTCGTGCCCTAAGTAGGTCACCCAAGCGATGGTGTCGCTGGGTGCTAACTTATCCAGCTTGATCGTAAGCTCAGGATTGGATGAAGAGCAGGAGTATAGACCTGCTAAGAGGCTGGTAGCCGTGAGGGCAAGTAGTGAGCGTAGCTTATTGAGCGTCATGAGCATCGGTCTTGAGGTCAATGGAGAAGGTGCTTACGGGGAGACCCGTAGCACCCGTGAGGTTAGCATCTGTGTAAGGACGCCATGCGTAGCGTAGACGCCAGAGGTCTTTCCCTCGGAGTGTGGGAGGAAGCTGGAGTGTGACTGTCGCACCCTCCAGGGAGCCCGTGAGCGGATGAGCCTTCCCGTCGTAGGTGAGGACTTCGAAGCCTCTCAGCTCTTTTGCATCGGATGTGCGTAGCTCTGAGGTGCCTACAAACGTGAGTTGGAGCACTTGTGCTTCCTGGCTTACACTGAGTAGCTCGGGGCTACGCGCCTCGAGGGTGAGGTAGCCGTATTGTCCAGAGAGAGCGAGCAGTGCCAAGCGATGTCCGATAGGATACTTAATGGTAGGGTGGACATCCGTCTTGTCTCCGTGGTCCATTGAGACAACCATATCAACTCCTCTCTGTGGACGAGCAAGGCGTCGCTGGCTATCGCGGAAGGCGGGCCATGAAGGGCGGTTGATCGAGGAGAGCTGGACATAATAGAAGGGGAGGGTAGCACCGAAGGTCTTACGCCAACTCTTGACAAGCAGTGGGAAGAGTTGCTCATGTGCCTCGATGTTATGGGCATTTGACTCCCCTTGATACCAGATAGCCCCTCGGAATGTATAGCTGGAGAGTGGACGGATCCCTGTATCGTAGAGATAGGTCGGAGCGTAGGGGTGGCGAGCAAGAGGTGTGTCTCGTGCTTGGAGGTTCTGCCCAGCACGCTCACGTACCCATGGCATGATGAAGTCATTCTTCCTCCATTGGCGTAGGATCGCAGGGAGCTCCTGCTCAAGCGTGGCGCGGTCAATCCATGCCTCCGTGGGAGAGCCACCGATGGCATTGACCACGATACCGACGGGTATCTGGAGGCTATCTCTTAGCTCACGGGCGAAGTGATAGGCGATCGCTGAGATGTTTGTCTTAGAGGGACGGGCTCCCTCCCAGGTAGCAGGGCGGTAGTAGCGGAGCTGATCCAGTGAGTCTAAGAAGCTCAGGGGCCAAGCTGAGGCAGTCGTCTCGTGGGTGGGCTGCATGTTGTAGATGCGCAGCATGCTGTCAGGCTGTATGGGACGATGTTCCTTATCCGTGCTCTGACTGAGCATGAAAGCCATGTTGGACTGCCCAGAGCAGAGCCAGACCTCTCCTACATAGACATTGCTAAGCTTGATCTTACGCTTGCTCTGTGGTGTACTTACCTCAAGGCTATAGGGCCCGCCAGCTGACTGCGCTGGGAGGGTGATCGCCCATTCCCCGAGGCGATTAGCCTTAGTATTACCACTCCAGCCATGGAAGGAGAGCGTGACAAGTTCCCCAGCATTGGCTTTCCCTCGGATGGTCAGTGGACGCTGGCGCTGCAGGACCATTCCATCAGAATATATAGCAGGGAGTTGCAGTCCGCCGAAGTCGCCCGAGATAGCTTGGTAGGCCGTCTCTGCGAGGAAGTGCATGCCAGCTGCTATGGGGTGCACTGCATCGGGAAAGTAATGAGGGTAGGGATAGAGTGGGGTGTGGAAGTCGATAAGCTCAACATCTGCACTCTTAGCCACCTGCTCAATGGCCTGCTGTATCTGCAACTGCCAGTCTCGGGTCCCCGACTCAAAGCGAGGATGCTCCACACCAATAGGTGTCGTGCGAGCGATGAGGATACGTACCTGAGGATTGACAGCGCGTAATGTGTCGATGAGGTGGTGGTAATCGGGGATGAACTCATCCTGATAGTTCGGCCAATTGCGAGGATCCGTGTCATTGACCCCGAGATGAATCACGGCGATGTCAGGGCGGAAAGCCAGAGCCTTCTTGTACTCCTCCTGCAGGAAGTAGGGGCGATGCCCTCGAGCGAGTAGTGTAGCTCCCGACTTCCCGAAGTTCTCTACTTGGTACTTCGCTCCCAGCTTTTGCTGTAGGAGAACGGGATAGGCCTCGCGATCTCTATCTGCGAGTCCATAGCCGTAGGTGATACTATTGCCGATGCAGGCTACACGGATGGGACCTTTAGGTTTTCCCGATGCAGTAGCGCTGAGACCAAAGAAAAGGAATAGGTAAAGGCCGTATTTTATTCTCATGTGAATTGCTTGTCGTCAGAGTATACGCTGATCGTAGAGGCGGACGATACGCTCAGTGAGTGCATCATCGGGATCAATCCTAGGACGGTAGGTTGCTTTGAGACTGGCACCTGTGATACGGGCAAAGACCTGCCAAGTCCATGCCTTAAAGCCACCGAGGAAGGCTTGGACGAGCTCATAGCCCGTCATGCCACACTGTCGGTTGATTAGCTTGATGAGGAGCTTCCCTTGGTTGAGGGTTAGATCCTTCATCTTAGGCTCCATCTCCTCCTTGAGTTCTTTCTCGACTCGCTTGAGATGAGGCTCTTGCTCCTTCTCTGGGAGGGTCTGCATGTATTCGTAGGTCTCGATGATCGTAGCTGCTACGTACTTGGCGTAGGGATAGACCTTTTTGACATCACGTATCCGTCGCCAGAGCTGTCGACGCTCCTCTAGCGTGAGGGGGTGAACTGTACGGGCTGCAGATACATATATGTCTGCAAAGCGAATCTCCAGGAGGCTGTCACTGACCGCTCGGCTCACCGTGTCGGGGCGAGGCGTTTGGGCATGAAGCTCCATGCTCACTCCACTGAATGCCAGTAGAAGCAAGGTCAAGATGGTAAGAATGACAGAGCGAGGAGACATAGCTTTTTAGGTGTGAGGAATTACCAGGGGCGAGGAGGCTTTTTGGCAGAATATTCGGTGGCAAGACCACCAGCAGAAGTCTCTCGGTAGAGACTGGGGAGGTCGTGCCCCGTCTTGCGCATCACCTCGACGACTTGGTCGAAGCTGACACGATGACGCCCATCGCTGAAGGTCCCATAGGTGTTGGCGTCTAAGGCTCGAGCTGCAGCGAAGGCATTACGCTCGATGCACGGGATCTGGACAAGTCCACAGACGGGATCGCAGGTGAGGCCTAAGTGATGCTCCAGTGCCATCTCTGCGGAGTACTCGATCTGGAGATTGGAGCCACCAAAGAGCTGGCTGGCAGCAGCAGCTCCCATCGCACAGGCTACACCAATCTCTCCCTGACATCCGACTTCTGCGCCCGAGATCGAAGCATTGGTGCGTACGACATTAGCGAAGAGGCCTGCGGTAGCCAAGGCTCGCAGAATACTTTGTTCTGGGAAGTCGCGGCTCGTCTTGAGATGATAGAGTACCGCGGGGACGACACCACAGCTTCCACAAGTCGGCGCCGTGACGACACGTCCGCCAGATGCATTATGCTCGCTGACAGCGAGAGCATAGGCATAGACGAGACCTCTATTCTTGATACTGGCAGAGCCGTAGCCCTCGGCCTTGACCTTGTAGAGAGCAGCCTTACGGCGTAGCCCCAAGCCTCCAGGGAGGACCCCTTCTGCATTGAGCCCGGAATGGATGGCTTGCTGCATGACGTCCCAAATCTTAGCCAGATAGTCCCAGATTTCAGGGCCCTCATAGTGCTCGACATACTCCCAGTAGGTCGTATCTTCCTCATGCAGGCGATGCATGATGTCTACGATACGGCTATCGGGATAGATGGTGGCAGAGCGCTGCTCATTGAAGTCTTCATTGGCGAGTGTCCCACCACCGATACTGAAGACTGTATAGGTGTCAAGGAGCTTCCCCGCATCATCAAAGCCTTCGAACTTCATCCCATTAGGATGGAAGGGGAGGATGATATCAGGTTTCCACAGAATCTCCGTAGGGGCTACAGGCGTCAGTGTCTCGAGGATAGCAGCATCAGTCATGTGTCCCTTGCCCGTAGCCGCCAAGCTCCCATAGAGTGTGACGTCATAGCGTTTGGCTTGAGGACAACGGTCTCTGAACTGCTCGGCAGCACGTCGCGGCCCCATGGTGTGGCTACTGCTGGGGCCACTCCCGATACGGAATATCTGCTTGATTGTCTCCATTAAAATTGTAATCGGGCTCCACTGCGAAGCAGGGAGCTGGTGACGAGTGCTTAGTACGCACGCTATCCCAAAGATACAAAATCTTATACCTCGGTCTGTTTCACTCACCAGACTCATATCATAACGTTCTAAATCGTCTGTAGAGTCTACCCTGATTTGCTTCTAAGAAAGAGCACCTTCCCAGCCAGATTGGAGTAGGCTTCTCTAAGTCTTAGGTGTGTAGTGGTAAGTGGTTGGTAGATTGGAGTGTATGGAGATGGAGTTTGTGCAACCATTGATGGTGGGTATAAAGCAATACTGGTTTGAGTGCGAACTCATATTGCTTTGCTTTCATTCCTATATTGGAGACTGTTACGGCAGAGTCCTGTCCTCCATTTAGAGTGCTAAGGCACCGTGCGCCCAGCTCCCCGATATGCCTCTCCGAAGTGATACGCAAGCCCTTCGCCTTATCGCGAGTATTCCTCTTATCC
>ERZ773214.2006-NODE-2006-length-11362-cov-69.741753_pt1 | contig 11362 bp, 10 predicted proteins | sample MGYA00511238_ERZ773214 | MGnify/ENA primary metagenome ERZ773214 (study PRJEB29015, sample SAMEA2738157) | human oral metagenome | biome: human oral; feature: human-associated habitat; material: saliva | place: China | collected 2259 ...
CGAGAATCGCGATGGGTAGGGCGAAGGAATATATTCCTGTACCTACCAGAGAGCCAATAAGGGCTACGTAGATTCTCCAGGGTATTTTGTGTATTGTCATGCTTTACTCTTTCCAGGGCGCGTCAAAATAGCGACCAAGAATTGCGATGAACACAATGAGCCTAGTTCACAGAAAAATGGCATGCCTTAAAGATTTATAGGCAGAGTAAAAGGAAAGCGACCACGCTCACCAGAACATCACGTGAACGAATTTTTTCGGATTACTCTTACGGGGCCGTCACTCCCAATGTAACCCGTGTCATATATAAAGCATCTCATGTGCACCACTCATAACTCGACACACAGGCACAACTTAAAGTAAAAAAGACAAAAACAAAATAAAGCCACGGCAAATTTTAGGCTTCCAGCCCCTCACTCCCACAAAAAAGCAGGAAGAACCACCCAATAACATGTAACAAACTGTCGTAAAAATGCTGGGAGGGGCGACTCGCCATGACGGCGGGTCGCCCCTCCCTCTGTATCTACACGCCTCACTCGGTGGCTTTTACGGAGTCTAGTAGCCGGTCTAAAGCTCTTCCGGCGGCACCGACTCCAGCCCAAAACGGCAGTGGCCATCATAGTTCAGCGCCGCATCAATACGGTCCAGCATCCGCTCCGAAAGCAACGCACGCTCCGCCGGGTCAGACACATCCACCCAACGCACCTGCGAAGACTCCTCATCGTTCACCTTCGCCTCACCAGAAACCCAGCGGCACAAGAACGTATGATCCAAGAACTGGCAGCGGTCACCATTACCGAACTGCATCGGCGGGTCAGCCTTCACCTGCGCCAGCTCCAGCACCTCAATCTGCACGTTCGCCTCCTCCTGCGCTTCACGCAGGCAGGTCAGTGCGGGGCTCTCTCCCGGGTCCACGATGCCCGTAATCGGGGTCCACGCCCCGTTATCGCTACGGCGCACCAGCAGCACCTTAGAATCCTGCTCACGGTACACCACAGCCGTCGCGCCGGACAGCCACAGGTAATCCGAGCCGATCCGCTCACGCAGCTTACGAATATAGGGAGGAGTAGGCATAACATCAACCTTTCAAAAGCCCCGGCAGTTCTGCCGGGGAATAGGTGCTAGAGAGCAGAGCAAACAGCCGCGAGCCGAACGGAGAACGAGCCATACGAAGAACGAGCCCGCCACGTAGCCGAACGGTCACCCCACTTCGGAATCTACCACAGAGAATACGCCGGAGCCACCAACGCCACCAGCGCACCCAGAAGCATAAACGGGCCGAAGGCAATGCGGGTGCTACCGCGCACCTTCGTGAACAACACCAGAGCCAAAGACACCAGACCACCGGCAAGGAACGTCACCAGCGACGCCCAGCCCAGGTTCGCCCAGGACAGGTACCCGAGCACACCGCCCAGAATACCGGCAAGCTTCACATCCCCGCGGCCCAGCGCGCCAAAAGACAGAATACGCAGAAGCCCGTAGCCGAACCACAGCGCCAAACCGGCACCAATCACACGCCAAATATCGGCGGGGTGACCCGCAAAAAGCAAAGACACCGGCAGTGCCGTGTAGGTCGCGATAGCCAGGGGAATCAGGATGCGGTGCGGTAGCCGGTGCTCCCGCACGTCAATACGCCACAGTCGCAGGGCGCACCACAGAAAATACAGCAGGTAGCTGCCGAGCACCAGAGCGGCAATAACGGAGGCGCCGCCTGCGTGGTAGAGGCGGGAAAGCTCAGCGAGCATAGAACGTCCATTCTGTAATGCTGGAGGCTGTACTACCGGAGGCTACTAGTCAGGAACAGCCAGCCAAGAAACACGAGCCAACGGCGCTAGACCCTTAGCCTCTAGGAAGCTTCTAGGAACCGAAGCGGCGGGAGCGGTTCGCGTAGTCCCGCAGGGCACGCAGAAAATCAACGCGCGTGAAATCCGGCCACAGGGCACGGCAGAAATAAAACTCGGAATACGCGCTCTGCCAGGTCATAAAACCGGACAGGCGCTGCTCGCCCGAGGTGCGAATCAGCAGGTCCGGGTCGGGCATATCGGCGGTGTACAGGTGCGAGGAAATATCCTCAACGTTCAGCAGGTCAGCCATATCCTCGAGAGAGGTTCCCTTCGCGGCGGCCTCACGCAGAACCGAACGGACCGCGTCCACAATCTCCTGGCGGCCGCCGTAACCGACCGCGATGTTCACCCGCACGCCGGATAGGTGCGCGGTCTGCGCAATCGCCCAGTCCAGGCGCTCGTGCAGCTGGCGGGGAATCAGGTCAATATTGCCGATGGCGCGCACAGGACCGCACGCAGACTCCACCAGCCGTACCAGGAAGTTATCGATGACCGCCACCAGGCCGGTCAGTTCCTGCTCGGGGCGCTTGAGGTTCTCAACCGAGAGCATGTACAGGCTCACCTGCGGAATCGACAGCTCGGTGCACCAGGCCAGAAAATCAATAATCCGCTCCGCACCGGCCGCATGCCCCTCACGGGTGCTCAGGCCGCGCTGAGCCGCCCAGCGGCGGTTGCCGTCCACCAGCACTCCAATGTGGGCGGGCAGGATTTCAGGGCTCAGCGAGCGCTCCAGGGCCCGCTCGTAGACGGTCAGCTCCGTGACAGTACCGGGGTTGCTGGCATGACCGTGCACGGTAATCACGGGCAGGGCGTTAGCGCTCATGGCTCGTACCTCATTCGGCTGTCGAAGCGGATGCATCACGGGCTCTACGGTGTGAGAACCCAAGCTCTAATTCTACGCCCCGGGCGCGCGGCGCGGGACTCCCCGCGGGTACGGAGGGGCTGAGAATCGGCTCAAAGTTTGAGCTTCCGAGACTCAGACGGGGCCCGGACCCGGAGTGGGTGCTCATGCGAAGGCCCCCGGCCCCGCTCTCCGTATGCATCACGGGGCGGAACCGGGGGTGGTAAAGAAGCGTCGTGGCTGAGCTCTAGATGACGTAGTAGTCGCTCAGACCCTCGGCCAGGCTAGATTCGGGCAGCTCCACCTTGGTGCGTGAAGCAGCCAGAGTGTAATCCTCCCACGGCCAGATATCCTTCAGTTGCTCGCTGGGCACCGCGAAGAACACGCCGTTCGGGTCAACCTGCGAGGCGTGCGCTCGCAGAGCCCGGTCGCGCTGCTCGAAGTGATCGGTAACCAGGATGCGGGTCGTGGTCTCGTGGCGAGGCGCATCCCCCGAAGCAGTGCGGTTCGCAATGTTCTCAATCCAGCCGCTCAGCAGGCTCTCACCGCGCGTATCGAGCAGGTGCTCGTGCAGGGCCAGGGTGCGTTCGGGGTTGAGCGCGCGGTCGTAGTAGAGCTTCTGCGGGGTCCAGGGCTCGCCCTCCCCCACGTACGCCTCGGGGTCGCCCGCCTTCTCAAAGGCCTCAACGGCCACCTTATGGCTCATGATGTGGTCGGGGTGCGGGTAGCCGCCAATCTCGTCATAGGTAATGATGATGTGCGGGCGGTACTCACGCACCAGACGCACGAGCGGCGCGGCGGCACGGTCCAGGGGCATGGTGCCAAAGCTGCCGAAGGGTAGAGGCGGCGTGGGGTCGCCCTCGGGAAGGCCCGAGTCGAAGAAGCCAATCCAGCGGTGCTCAATGCCCATAATGTCACGGGCCGCAGCCATCTCGGCGCGGCGCAGGCCCGGCAGGTCACGATGCGCGCGGGGAGTATTGGCGATCTCCTCGTTCAGAATGTCGCCGCGCTCGCCGCCGGTCATCGTCGCCACCATGAAGCGGGCACCACGGGCGATATACGCGGATGCGGTACCTGCGCCCTTGGAGGACTCGTCGTCCGGGTGTGCGTGCACGGCCAGGATGCGCAGACCGGTGTAGTCCTCCTCCAGCGGCTTAATAGCCTCGACGGGAGGGTGAGTCGGCAGGTTCGCCTTCAGCTGTTCGATGGCTTCGCTCACGGTGGTGTCCTTTGGGTTAGTGCCTGGCGGTGCGGTGGGTGGCGTATTAGGTGCGGGATGCGTCGGCGCCTTCCGGTGATTATCCGAAGGCCACGATGAAAGCATTACGAAACAACGCCGGTGTAACTCCTCGTATGATACCCGGGGTCGGGAAGGTTCACTAGCGCAGATGACGCCGTGTGACATCGTGAAACGTAAGGTCACATCCGGGGGTGTATCCGGAGAAGCGCTGGGGAATCTCAAGTATGCGGCAGCCACCGTCCGCCCGGCTTTTCTGCCGTCGGCCCGCGCATCGTCGAGGAGACGCTCAAAGGTGCGCTCAGAGGGGAAGAAGCGACCGAGCTACCAGCCGAAAACCCTCCGGTGCTCTAAAATAGGTCTGTTGATTCATTCCGTTACCGGCGCCGCCGCGCATTGAACGCGGCACACGGTAGCGGGTTTATTCGTTTCGCACCGGCAACGCCGGCGCACAAGCAAAGGATACGCATGGCTGACAACACCGGTGCATGGCTCACTCAGGACGCCTTCGACCGTCTCACCCAGGAGCTGGAGTACCTCTCCGGCCCGTACCGTCAGGAAATCGTCGACCGCATCGCGCAGGCACGCGACGAGGGCGACCTCCGTGAGAACGGCGGCTACCACGCCGCCCGCGACGAGCAGGCCAAGAACGAGGCGCGCATCAAGCAGCTCAAGCACCTGCTGGAGACCGCACAGATTGGCGACGCTCCCGTCGACGACGGCGTTGTGGCCCTGGGCATGGTCATTGAGGCCGAGGTTGCGGGCCGCCACCTGAAGTTCCTGCTTGGTTCCCGCGAGATTGAGGACACCCTCCCCGCCGGTACCGATCTGAAGGTCTTCTCGGAGAAGTCCCCGCTGGGTGCCGCAATCCTGGGCGCTAAGCAGGGCGACGAGGTTTCCTACACCGCTCCGAACGGCAAGGAACTGAGCGCAAAGATTGTCTCTGTGACTCCCTACCACGCCTAAGTCGAGGCTCATAGATTTGCGGCTGTCGAGGTCCACGGCCCCGGCACCAACACGCTAAAAGTGCGGGGTGCCGATTCTTCGGAATCGGCACCCCGCACTTTTTATGTCTTCCGCTTCACCGAGTGAAGATTCACGAGCGAGCGGCAACCCACAAAATGTAAGGTCGGCTTAGTAGACGATAATCGGCTTGAAGCCCTCGTCCTCCAAGGCAGAAATGACCTGGCGGCAGTGCTCCACACCCTTGGTTTCCATGTCGATGGTGATGGACACATCGCCCATGGAGAGCGAGCCACCCACGCGGGTGTGATCCACACCGGTAACGTTCGCGTCGTTCTCGGAAATAATACGGGAGATGGTCGCCAACTCACCCGGGCGGTCAGAGAGCATCATCTTAATGGTCATGTAACGGCCGGCAGCGGAAAGACCGCGCTGAATCACCTTCAGCATGAGCATCGGGTCAATATTGCCGCCAGAGAGCACACACACGACCGTACCCAGGTCGCCGTACTCTTCCTTCAGCTTGCCGTTCATCAGCGCCGCCACGGGCACCGAACCGGCAGGCTCCACCACAAGCTTGTTGCGTTCCATGAGGAAAATGAGGGCGCGGGCGATATCGTCTTCGCTCACGGTCGCCACGTCATCCACCAGCTCCTTGATGATGGAGAAGGGCATCTGGCCGGGGCGACCCACCGCAATACCGTCGGCGATGGTGGAGACCTTCTTCAGGGGCACCAGAGCATCCGCAGCGAGGGACAGCGGGTAGGCCGCGGCGTGCTCAGCCTGAACACCGATAATCTTGATCTTCTTGCCGAGCTCCTGCTCCTTCGCGCGAATCGCCGCGGACAGGCCGGCCAGCAGGCCGCCGCCGCCAACACCCACGATGACGGTATCAACATCGGGCACCTGCTCCAGAATCTCCAGGCCAATCGTGCCCTGGCCCGCGATAATGTCTTCGTTATCGAAGGGGTGCACGAAGACCGCGCCGGTCTCTTCGGCGTAGCGCTTCGCCTCCGCCAGGGCCTCGTCCACGGTCACGCCGTACAGCTCCACCTCGGCACCGTGATCGCGGGTTGCGGTAATCTTCGGCAGCGCCGCGCCCAGCGGCATGTAGATGCGGGCCTTAATGCCCAGGCGGTCAGCCGCCAGGGCCACACCCTGCGCGTGGTTACCCGCGCTCGCGGCCACCACGCCTCGCTTCTTCTCCTCCTCGGAGAGCTTCGCCATGCGCACATACGCGCCGCGCACCTTGAACGAACCGGCGCGTTGCAGGTTCTCACACTTGAAGAACACCTCGGAACCCAGGCGCTGGCTCAGGGCACGCGAATGGGCGACCGGGGTGCGTTCAATAACGCCTTCGAGCAGCTCTGCGGCACGTTCAATATCGGTAATGGTCACGGGCAGGGAGTCGAGATCTACGCTCACGGGTTTTCCATTCTGACGGTGCGTTGCCCCGCGGGCGCGGGACGGTGATGTATTGCTCATCCCATTTTAGAGGATGGGTACAGTGAAGGGGGCTACTCGGTCGCGAGTAGCCCCCTAGCGAGACACCGCCGTAGACGGCATCGCGGCCGGCGGTATCGCCGGGACGAGTTAGCGGTGCGTTATCGAGGATGGCGGGGTGCCCTACGCCAAAACCTCCCGCTCGATGCGGGCCCCTAGTCTTCGGAGGAGTCCGAAACCTCGGAAGCCCGATTCTCAGGCTCCTCAGCCTTCTGATGGCGCGGCACTCGGGAGGCCAGCTTCTTGACGCTCTCCTGCCTTTCCTGAGCCTTCTCCTCAGCCTGCTCGCGGCGAGCCACCTCGTGCGGGAAGAGGAACTCCTCATCGCGCAAGCCGGAATCGTGTTCCCAACCGCGATCCGCCAGGTAGCGCACCACCGAGTTCACCACGGCCAGCGTCGGCACCGCGAACAGCGCGCCCACGGCACCGAAAATCATGGAGCCGCCGGCCACCGAGAAAATCACGGCCAGCGGGTGCAGGGATACAGCCTTACCCATGATGAGCGGCTGCAGAATATGCGACTCCACCTGCTGCACCAGTAGCACGATGCCCAGCATAATCAGCGCCTGCACCGGCCCCAGGGCCACGAGCGCCAGAAGCACCGCCACGGCACCGGAGAACAGCGCACCAATCACCGGGATAAAGGAACCCAGGAACACCAGCACGCCCAGCGGAATCGCCAGGGGCACACCCAGGATGGCGGCGCCCAGGCCTATACCGATGGCATCAATCGCGGCCACCAGAATCTGCACGCGGACATAGGCGCCCAGGGACTTCCAGCCCGCGCGGCCCGCACCGTTCACGGCCTCGCGCGCATCCTTGGGGAAGAGACCGACGACGAACAGCCAGATGCGTTCGCCCTCCATCAGGAAGAAAAGCAGCGTGAACAGGGTCAGGAGCACACCGGTTGCGACATCGGCAGCGGTCGAACCGACCCGAGACACGCCGTTCAGCACGGTGTTCGGGTTGTCCTTAAAGGTGTTCTCAATCTGGTGCAGGAGCTGGTTCAGCTGGTCAGCACCCAGATCGTACCCGAGGCTCTTCAGCCAGTCCACGAGCTGCTGATAGCCCTGCACCGCCTTATTAGCCATCGTGGCGAAACCGCGCACCAGCTGCTGACCGGTCAGCGAAATAATCACAGCGAGAAGCAGCAGCAGACCCAGCTCGGCGATAGCAGCCGCGCCGCCGGCCCGCACGCCCTTCTTCCGCAGGAGCATGACGGTCGGGCTCAGCAAAGCCGCCAGGAGCATGGCCACCATCATCGCGATGACCAGCAGGGAGACGTGCCCCAAGCCCTTCCACACGACCCAGCCCGCGCCGGCAATCACGATGAGGCGCCAGGACCACGCGCCGGCCACGTCCATGGCGAAGGGAACCCGGTAGCCCTCCCCCGCCCGACGTTCTTCGGCACTCGATATATGCTTCACGCTGTCTCTCTTTCTCAAGCCCGCCAGGTTGCTGGGCGAGCCGGTATTCGTGGGGCGCTAAACCCCGCCAAAGCCGCGAAAGCGGCGGCACCGCTACGGTACCGCCGCTTCGTACGAATTTTTAGTCGTTGCTGAAGATGCTTGCCAGGTACATGAGTACGCGCAAGATCTCAACGTACAGCCACACCAGCGATGCGGTCAGGCCGAAAGCCAGGCGCCAGGACTCGCTCTGCGGCAGACCCGCATCCACAGCCTCGGCGGTCGTGGTGTAGTCAATCAGCAGCGAGTAGGTTGCCATTGCGACCGCAATCAGGGCAATCGGCAGGCCCAGCGGGATACCACCGATGCTCATGCTGTTCAGCGAGAAACCGAAGAGGCCCGCGGTCAGCATAGACACCAGGCCGTAACCCAGGTAGCTGAGCGCACCAATCATGAAAATCTTATTCAGCTTGGGGGTGGTGCGAATCTTGCCGTTGGCGAAGAGAGCCAGGGTCACACCCGCAACCACGATGGTTGCCAGAACCGCCTGGATGGCGGTGCCCGGGTAGCGCAGGTTGACGATGGCGGACAGACCGCCCAGCATCATGCCCTCCATGAGCGCGTAGGCCATGACCAAAACCGGGGAAACCTTCTGCTTGAAGGAGTTCACGAGGCCCAGCACCAGGCCGCCCAGCAGACCCAGGAGCATCAGCATGGGCACGTACCACGCGACCACGGCACCCACCACGACCAGGCCCAGGTTAATGGCGGTCTTGACCAGAACGTCGTTCATGGTCAGACGCTCACCGGCCGGAATCGGCTCGGAGTAGGTCGGCTCGGAGTAGGTCGGAGCGCTGTAATCGGTGTACTGCGGCTGACCGTAGGCCTGCTGACCGTACTGGGCCTGACCGTAGCCCTGCTGGCCATACTGAGCCTGGCCGTACTGGGGCTGGCTCTGCTGACCGTAAGCCTGCTGGCCGTAAGCCTGCTGCTGGCTCTGCTGAGCCTGGCCACCGGCACCGAAACGGCCGAAGCGAGGATCGCCCTGCCCCTGCTTCTTCGTCATTGAATTAATAAGCGGGTTTCCCGCCATCTTTCTCTCCTTGAATAGATAAAAGTACTACTAATGCGTTTAATTCTAACCGACGGTTGCCCAGCTCACGCTTTTGTTCGTTCTGAGCACGGCATAGTCTCACATAGCGCGACTCCGCGCAGACACCAGACTTTCGGTAAGAGGCCAGCGAGAAATGCTATGAGGCGTCACGCGCATCCAGCGCATCCAGCAAGTCTTCCAGATAGCTCAGAACGGCCTGCTCCTCGTTCGTGCCGATCACCTCATCGGCCAGCTCCTTCACGCTCGGCGCGGCATTCCCCGTGGCCACGCCGTGTCCGGCGAAGCTAAGCATCCGGCTATCATTCTCGCCGTCGCCGAAGGCGAGGATTCCTTCGGGGCTGTAGCCGAATCGCTCACAGAGATCCTGCAGACCCGTCGCCTTATTCACGCCCGTGCGAACCAGGTCGATTGCCCCGAAGCCGCTAACCAGCGGGGTCACACCCTCGGGCAGCACCTCGCGCAGGTGCGCGTTAATGCTTTGGGTCTGCGCCGGAGGGGTCAGCAGCGGGAACTTAATGGGTGCCCCGCGAGCCTCCTCAATGGAGTCAACCAGAATCGCACCGGGAAAGAAGAACCCCGCGAAGTCCTCCAGAGTCAGGGTATCGGGAATACTCTGGCCCGTGTCCTCAAAGTAATTACGGATGACGTGCACAATCTGTTCGCGGCGATCCTTCGGTAGGAAGATTCCTTCGGTGGTGCATACGAGTAAGCCAATCTGCTTTAGCCCATCCAGCACTTCGTAGATGGCGGGAACGTCTTCCTCTCGGAAGGGGTGCACCGCCAGCTGGCCGCTATCGTCGGCCAGGTATGCGCCGTTCTCGGCAATGTAGATGAGGCCTCGGTTCTCAAAGCCGCGCATGTAATCCTGCAGCTTGGCGTAGGTGTTGCCGCTGGCCACCACGAATCGAATACCGCGCGCATCCAGGCGATCGAGAATCGCGGAGAAGCGTTCGGTATCGAAGGTCTTTGCGTCGGTGAGGAAGGTGCCATCCATATCGACGGCGATGAGAGAGGGCTGAGTCTGCATGTTATGCCTTTCTGGCTCTGCTATCCCGTTCAGGGCGGATGCGCCTACGGCTGTGCTCCTTTAAGGGTCTCATGTTTTTGGGGTTCCGGAAGCCGCCGAGAGGAGGTTTTATGTATTGAGCGCCGTCACAAAACGTCATCTAAAACCCCTCTTTTTGGGATGCGGGTCACTTTTTAACCCTATTTTCCACCACTTTTTGCACCCTTTTCCGCCATGAACTGAATTTACTTGAAGTGTAAAACTTTACCTATCAAACTTAAAGGCATAAACAACGACACCATGAAATCCACCGGCCTACTTATCCTCCGCCTCGTCTTCGGCTTCGTCATGATTATGCACGGCATCCAGAAGGCATTCGAATGGACCCCCGCGGGTACCGTCGCATCCTTCGAGCAGATGGGCATCCCCATGGCAGCCGCAGCGGCATACTTCGCCATGGCAACCGAACTGGTTGGCGGTACCATGATCATCCTGGGTGCGGGCACCCGCATCGCGGCAGTAGCATCTGTAGTATCCATGAGCGGTGCACTCATCTTCGTCCACCTCGCGGCAGGTTTCTCCGCTTCCAAGGGCGGCTACGAATACGTTCTCACCCTTGCCGCAATCGCAGCAGCCTTCTTCTTCACCGGCGCCGGCAAGTTCTCCATCGACGCGCTCTTTGCACGCCGCAAGTAGCGTCCACAGATAGACTTTCGACCTCCGACTCGGTGCCCCGCACGGGCAACCAATCACCGGTAGTCGAACCAGGCTTCACCGCCAGGCCGCGCTGATTCCGGCAGCGCGCGGCCCTTATCTACCCACGGTGAAGAGAGCACCGCCGCGTGCTCGACGATGCCCCCGATAGTATGGGTCGGGGGCATCGTCTCTTTATCCGGAACGTTGTTCTGCCTCCGCATCGAGGCTATAGCGGCAGTGCTGCGGCGAAGGGCGGCGGTCCATTTCCCCTCGGGGAATGGACCGCCGCCCTGTATGCGTCACCGTTTGACGGCCGACGAGTGCCCCCACTGGGACTCGAACCCAGAACACAAGGATTTTAAGTCCTCTGTCTCTGCCAATTGGACTATGGGGGCTCGTTTGGCGAAGACCGAACACAAAACACCATTATTCCACGAATCCCGGGTAACGCATATCCGCTCCTCGGTACCCAATAGCCCGCACCGGCTCTCGCCCGAGGCGGGGCAGGTTGGATGACGAAATGCCACCCCTGGGAAACACCGCGAATACGATGACGGGCGGCGCTGAAGACCGAAGTCCTCGGCGCCGCCCGTTTCACGTCCAAGGCCTAAGCGGCCTCACCGGCTATCGGACAGCTCGGTTTAGAGCTTTGCCTTGTGCGGTGCGGGAGCGGTACCGGTTGCTTCCTGGAATGCCAGGCGCGGGGAGCGCTGGTGGCGAATCGAGGAGGTGTCGCGACCGAAGATCTGGTTCA
>ERZ773214.2007-NODE-2007-length-11362-cov-3.873972_pt1 | contig 11362 bp, 10 predicted proteins | sample MGYA00511238_ERZ773214 | MGnify/ENA primary metagenome ERZ773214 (study PRJEB29015, sample SAMEA2738157) | human oral metagenome | biome: human oral; feature: human-associated habitat; material: saliva | place: China | collected 2259 ...
TTGTCTTTCAGTTGTTCAATTTCAACAAAGATACCGCTGTACTTGCCTTTTTCGTCGCTTTTCGGTTTCATCGGGGTTTTCTTTTCTTCACACTTGCCCATCTCGCTTCCTGTGCGCCCCGTAGAGCGCGTTTAGACCGTCTGCCTATATCTTTATATGCGTCGATGAAATTAGAGGGCTTATAGGGGCTTCTAGGCGGTCATTTCCCCTTTCTCAGCTTTCAATCTCTGCCGAACGCCGCGAAAGCCGCTAGAATCAGCCGCAAAAGTGCCTTTTGAGTGGAACGCCGTCCCCTTCTCCACCGTCCCGCCGTAAACTGGCACGACAACAACAACAAGAAATAGCGCGTATGTTCGGTTTTTCAGCTCCGCGCGCACGCGCGAAAATGTTGTTGTTATTTTTTACAAGTTTTTTATATGTTTTGTGGCAAAGTTATCCACAGGCGACGAAGCCTTGAAAATACTGGTCGCATTGGCATTTTTCGCGGTTTTATTTCCCTACGGATTTTTGCCTTATCCCTACGGATTTTTGCCTTATCCCTACGGATTTTTGCTTTTATCCCTACGGATTTTTGCTTTTATCCCTACGGATTTTTTTCTTGCGTAGGGATATTATATAACGCCTTTATTTTCAAGGGGTTATATAATATAGCTAGTTATTTTTGCCTCGATTTCCCCACCTATTTTATCATCGCGTGGGTAATTTCCCTACGCGCATTTGACACAATGTAGGGAAATATGTATAATCTATTTTTGAGAGGTGAACGAAATGAACGAAGTCAGTATCTTGGAAAAGGAAGTCGTGCAGGCGAATCCGCTGATTGAAGCACGCAAACACATGAATCTTTCTGAAATGCGGCTGTTCTTGCTCGGCTTGCAGGGCATTAAGCCGAACATTTCCACCGATGGGAATATCCACGACGTAGAATTTCATGATATATGGGTTTCACCGTCCCAGCTTGAACGCCTGTTTTCGGGAAAGACTGCAAGCATTACCAATCTAAAGCGGCACATAAAGAGCGCATACAACGGATTTATAGAGCTGGCTTTTGACGGCGGCGGCTTTGGTCTGCGCCATATCTACGCGAAAATGGATTACTTCCCCCAAAAGGGGCTATTGATAAAGTTCGATGATGAAATGAAGCCCTATATCTTGGATATTCTGAATCAGTCATATACAAGATATGCACTCAAGCACGTTTTCCCGCTTTCGTCGGAATACGGCTGGCGCATTATGGAGCTACTGCTTGAATATCAGGGCTATTTGAAGAAGGGGAAGCCGTTCATATACCGCAAGTTTACGCTGTCCGAAATACGCTTTCTTCTCAACGTCCCAGAAGGTCTATACGAAGGGCGATTAGATAATTTCCGTGTTCGCGTCCTTGATACGCCAATCAGAGAAATCAACGAAAAGACGATTTATCATGTATGGTATGACGCATACAAAGAAGGGCGCAAGATTGCAGGGTTCACCTTCTACATGGAGCGCAAGCACGACGACGACGGGGCGGCAGTCCCGCCGGAGGAGGTCGCCGCGCTCGATGATGTCCCGACGACCGACAAGCGGGATATTCTCGCCCGTCTGATGAATCCCGACCGTTGGAACATCACGGAGAAAGCCGCGCTGAAGCTGGTGCAGAAATATCCGCTGGAATATCTCGACGCAAATATCCGCTATGCGTACAAGTACCGCGACGGAAAGAAGAATCTAGGCGGCTGGCTGATGTCCTGCATTGAGAGGGACGAGGCGGGCAAGGAGCGCGAACGGCAGGAAGTCAAAAAGGCGGAGCAGGAGCACGAGAAAGAAAAAGCCCGCCGCCGCGCCGAAGTGCGCGAACGTGTCCTTAACGCCGTATTCGACGACGACACGGAGGACGCGCCGCCGATGTCGGAGGAAGAACCGCGCGGGCTTGCGCCGCTCAGTGATATTGAGGTGCGGCTTTTGCGTCGGGGCGGTGCGTCCTCGCCGCACGTCATGCGCCGTATGGAGCAATTAGGCTTGACGCTGGAAGATGTCAAGGCAGGGAAGCGGGGCTAAAATCGGTGGGAAAATGCCCGCTGCGGAAAATTTTGACCGCCTAGAATCGCCTCTAAGCCCTCCATTTTCGACGGCGCATAGGAAAGTATAGGCATTTTCGCCGATTTTGCGCCGCCTCGGAGGAGCGCACAGAAAAAGCCGTGATGAAAAAATCACGGCTTTTTTGCGTTCGTTGGTCGCGCATCCGCGCCGATCGGCACGCAAGCGGGGCGAAAAATGAAAGTTACGGCGGAAAATTTCACATTTCCAGCTCGTAAGAGGCGGTTTCTTTTTCCTTATCGGCTTCCTCTGTCCGCTCCTGCGTCCGTTCGGTTTCGCGGACGCGCTCGATGTCGGGCGCGTCCATGTCCTGCCGAAACGCCGTTAATGCTTCGTCGTAGTCAAGCCCTAGCTCCTGCGCCTTGCTGGCGTATAGCTCTGCCTGTTGCGGGTTTTCCGTGTCGCGGCTGATGTCGGCAAGTTCTTGAATCCGTGCGCGGTCTGCCTCGGGCAATAAGGGCGCGTCTGGCTCGGTTAGTCCCTGTTCTGCGGCTTGGTCGCTCATGTGCTGGAAGGATTCAAGGGTTTGCTCTATCATTTGGGCGCGGCGTTCGTTTATGTCGCGCTCCTCGCCCTCCTCGCTGTTGGTGCGGTCGATGATATTGTCCGTCAATCGGTCGGTCGCGCGGTCGATACTGCTTGTTACAGCGCGTCCGATTGCCTCGTTGCGCTCATATCCTCCCGCAAGCCCTACAAGCGTATGACAGGCAAGCGACGCCATCTTATAGGTGAAGTAGCACCGCAATATCTTCTCGCCCAGTCCCATATTACGAGATAGGGCTTTCGCCTGTTCCTGCTGTTGCCTCACGCGCTCGGCTTGCTTTCGTAGCTCCTTGACTTGTTCGCTCTCCTCCTTGGTCTTGTCCTTCTTCTGTTCCAGCTTTGCCGCCTTGCGCCCCAGCGCGTCCGCTTCCTCGCCCAGCGTGAACGCTTTGACGGTCGCTTCCTTCCCTGCGTCTTGGAATTTTTTCAGAAAGCCCATGTGCTATTTCCTCCTTTTCTCAGACTTCTTCAAAAGCTCGGCGGCGCGGCGGTCGATTTCTTCCTGCGGGATTCGCCCGCGCTCCTTCTCGTAGTCGTCCACATAACGGAATAACGCCAATTTGATAGCGTCGGAAAGGCTCATTCCAGAACCTTTTGTGATGTGTTCCAGCTTTGCCTTTAGTTCTGGCTCTGTCCGTATGCTCATGGTGATTTTCGTCATGTATGCGCCCTCTATCCCTCTAACTGCTGTTCAAGGTTATTCGGGTAGAGGGGCGACATAACAAGAACATCGTCCGCGCTCTCGCCCTCGACGTTGAGGAACGCAAGCGCAAGGTTTCCTGTCAGTTGCCGCACGAGATTCGCGTCTACAAGTTGCCGCTCAACGATCTGCGTATTTATGCTTGTGTTGCTGGTGCGGTTTGCCTTGAAAAAGTCGGTGTTCTGCTGGCTCTCGCCGCTGGAATAGTTGTAGCTCTGCCGTGCGACTTCCACGCGCCCCGCAAGGCTATTGATATAGCGCAAGGTTTCCATGTCCTCAGTTTTGAAGAATATCTTCTGCCGAAAGTTCGCAAGTACCGTGTCGGATAACTGCGGGTTTCCGATTGCCGCCTTGAACGCGCTGATACTCTGCGTTGAGATGATACCGACACAATGCGCCGATCGGGATTTATCCCAAAAGGAGAGGTCAGAAAGCCCTTGATTGCTTGCGCTGATGATGTTTTGATACTCGTCGCACATGAAAAAAACATAGTTCTGCGGCATGGATTTATCCACCTGCCGCGCCTGCAGGAGGTTGAAGAAGCGTAGCTTTATCATCGTATAGACGACTTTCCCAGCCGTCGCCCATTTCGCAAGCGGCAGGTCTACTAATACGATGTCGCCCGAAAGAATCCGCGCAAGGTCATAGTCCCCATCTGTCCCGCTGAAAGCGTCGATAAGTTCGGGATTCTGGAAGGGGGATAGAACGGTCGAAAGCGTCCCTTTGATGGATTCACGCATTTTTATATCCATGCTCATGAACACGTTTTGATAATATCCCTTGTAGTTCGCAAGATTCCGCGCCGCAAGCGTCCCCTCTGGCAGTTTCACATCGTCAAGCATGATGTCTATTGCCTTGCGTACATCTTCAAAAAAGATATACTGATACAGCTTTTCAAGGTTATAGTATTTGTCGCCGAGGGCTTCCAGCAAGCCTAAAGTGTTCTGAATAAGCGCGGTCGCCGACTGAATCCAAAAGCTATCGTTTGTCGCGCCGCCTGTGAGGTAAAATGTCGATTGCAGGAAGCCCGCCGCCTGTTCTGGCGTAAGTCCCTTTAAGAGATTCGTCCCTGCGCTGTCGGCTCCTACGCCGATTTTGTGAACCTCGCGCCCGTGCCATTCTGCAAAGCTCTGAACGCTCTCCACAAAGTCGCCCTTGATGTCGAATATCAGCCCTCCAACGTCGGAATAGGCAAGGCACTGAAATAAGATCGGGTTGATAACGCGCGTCGTCTTGCCCGCGCCGATACCGCCGAAAACGGCGATATTCTGGCAAGCGTCGTCATTGACAAGCCAAATATACTGATTCGCCCATAGTCCTGCGGCGTGTCCGCGCTGGTGAAGTTCGCCCGTGCTCGTCCCGATGCCGAGGGCGAACCCTTCGGGGCGTTCGGTGTTTTGAATTTCCTCCTCCTTTTTCGGGGCGTTCAAGTCAAGATTGATAATGCTTTTGATGGAATCGAAAAAGCCCATTGTCGCTTTCCTCCTCAGTGTAGAAAAAAGCCGCCTAACCTCGCGGATAGGCGGCGCGTACCGCATTATAGGCGCGTGTCTTTATTCCCTCCCACAAGGTCACGCACAAAAAGAATGAATTGAATCGTTCTCCCCGCAAGCAAATAGAGGAAAACATAAAGGACAAACACATAGAGAAGCGCCCAGCCGATAATCACGCTCAGAATACCGCCGATAAAGCTCTGCCCGTAGGCGATAGTGTTGAACACGGAGAACAACAAGCCGATACCGCACATGACGAGGCAGAAAATACGCCATACCCGACGGGCTTTCAGCATAATCATACCCAGCTTGATTTCTCTCTGCTGTTCTGGCGTGTATGCCGTATCCTGCATTTGCTCTGGTGCGGTGTTGCCGCCTTTCATAAGTGCCATAATTTCTTTCCTCCTTTGATAGAAAACCCTTCCAGATGTCTATTATAGCACCGTTTACCATAGTAAACAAGCCGAAAGTGCATATCTATTTTTTAGACCTGCCGCGGCTGTAGGGCGAGGGTTCTGCCTTTAGGCAGGTTCGTCGCCCGCTGTGGCAGGTTGCCCCCCGCAGGGGAATATCTCTTTTTGCCTCTTTCTCGTCCAGATCGGGAGCGGATGCGCGACCGTCTGAACGCGAAAACGGCTTTTTTGCGTGGTTTCAGAAAAGATAAAATCCCTAGCCAAAAGAAAAGCCGTGACGGAAAATCACGGCTTTTTCTGTGCGCCCGTTCGGGCTATATCCAGTTATTATCTAGTTTTGCTTCTGCTGTTGCTGTTGTTGTTTCTTTTCTTGATAGTCGTTATAGACTTTCTGGAAATATTCGCCCGTCGGCGATTCTCTGCCGATGGTATAGTTTTCGCCGTTAAACCAATAATGCGAATCCCCCGAAAGAATCGAGGTGATAAGGTCGTACTTCTCGTTTGTCGCTTTGACCTCCTGCCGCATTTGGTACATATTGTAAAAGCAAAACAGACCAACAACAACAAACACGGCAAAGACAATATAGACAAGCCTGTTATTTTCGCGGTTGACGATGTTCAAGCCCGCCGTGCTTCTCTCTAGCTCCTCGCTGATGTCCCGCATTTGCCTCGTTACGTCCTCCAAAAGGTCACGGTCGCGGCTCTCTATCGTCCGCTTGAACGATGGAGCGGCGACTTTATCAACGGCGGCGGTCAAGCGGTTCACGTCCTGCCGCAAGGCTTCATAAACCCCCTTCATTTCTTCGTAGCTCTGCTTTGCTTCCTCGTTGCTTTTCTTGCTCTCGTCCAGAAATCCCATGATTTTTACCTCCTGTTATCTGCTATATACCGTTTCTATCTCGGCTTCCTGCGACGGCTGCGGCGCGGCTTTGGTTTTGGCTGCGGCTTTCGCCTGTTCCGCCGCCGCCTGTTTGGCGCGTTCTTCTGCGGCTTTCTCCTTGGCGACGATAGAGGCAGGACGCTCTAAAGTGTGCTCCTTTATCTGCTTCAAGGCTTTTTCCAGCGCGGCGCGGCGGTCAACGTCTGGCGCGTGATAGCGGTCGTTGTTCTTCACTCCTCCTTGTGCCCGCATGGTTTCAATGCGGCGGGAAAAGTCCTTGCTGGTGACTTTGTGCGCGAAATGCCTCGTTTGCCGTTCCAGCTTCGCTTTATTGTCCGTATATACAACGGCTTCACGACGTGCGCGGCTGATGTCCACATAAAGCGCATTTCTGCTTTGTGCCGTCCCTTTGGTGTTCATGTCTACGACGACTTTATCAACGGTCATTCCCTGCGCCTTGTAGTTCGTCACAGCATAGCTATGGTCTACGCTGTTATATTTGCTCATGTCCCACTCTATCCGCTTTCCTGCGTCCGTGGTCGCCGTGATTCGGTCGCCGTCGATTCGCTCTATCTGCGCCATCGTCCCATTCTTCGCGCCTATCTTGTTGTCGTTGGCGGTGAAGATAATGCGGTCGCCTTTGGCAAAGTTGCGGCTTTCGGTGCGCTCTTTGTCGCCGTCGCGCACGGTGACGGCGTATTTTTTCCCCTCCTCCAATTCGCCGCGCTTCACATATTCGGCGCGTATTTCCTTGTTGTATGCGTTGCGGTCGGCGTTGGTCGATACAAGCAACAAGTTCTTTCGATACTCGCCGATCGGCGCGGCGGTCATCTCCTGCCGAATTTGTCCGTGACGCTCTGTCTTGCTCACGACTTCGCGATAATTGCCCGCTTTGTCGAGCTTTTCATAGGTGATAAGGTGGTCGCCCTTGACGGATTCGCGCACGGCGCGTAATAGCTCCGTGTCCTTCTGCCGCCGAATGTCCGTAAGGTGTGCGGTCGCCATTCCTTCTTTCTCCATCTGGCGCAAGGGTTCACCTGCGCCAACAGGCGGTAGCTGGTCGGGGTCGCCCAATAATAGCACCTGTGCGCCTCGGGCTTCTGCCGCCTTTTGCAGTTCGTTCATAAGGTTCATATCCACAAGCCCCGCCTCATCGACTGCCCATATCTCGCGCCCGCTTGCCTTTTGGACGTTCTCAAAGTTCCATTCCTGCTTTATTTCGCCCTGCGGCGCGTCTGCGCCGCCGCGCCCTTCCAGCTTGTTCAAGAAAGCGTGTATGGTCTGGGATTCTATACCGCTTTCGGCTTGCAGTCCGTCCGCCGCCTTGCCCGTGAAGCAAACGCCCTTTATCTCTATGCCCTGCTCGTCGGCGATCCACTTCATACGCTCCATCATGGTGGTTTTGCCCGTCCCTGCAAGCCCGTCCACAGCGACGTATTTATCTTGGCAGGTGAGAACGTGATGAACTGCCGCCGCCTGTTCGCCGCTCCCGTCTGCGATACTGAACGCCGCCGATTCAAGCCCCTGCGCCCGCGCCCTTCCTTCGGCGCGTTCCAGCGCGGCGCGGCTCTCGTCCATCGTGAGGATATGGCTCTTGATTTCTCCTTTCCCTGCCTTCATTCGTTCGATGTTCGCCCGCTCTTTTTCGATGTTCGTTTCCGTCGTCAAATATACATCTTTCCCGCCGCGCTCCATGCGTCCTAAATTGACAAGCCCCGCGCGTTCTATTGCCGCTTTTGCTTCGTGCTCCGTGATACCTTCCAGCACGCCCGCCGACATGATACGCGCCCGCGCTTCTGGCAGGGAAAACGCATACTTTTCCGCACTTAGTTTCTTTATGGTTTCGCTCGTCGTCTTGTCGATTTGCTCTAGTCGTTCTCTTGTCGCCTCCCTGAGCATATAATGACTTCGCACTTTTTCGGATTGGAGCTTTGCCAAACGACTGACGCGACCTTCGGGCAGTAGCAAATTATCCCGTCTGGTGCTCGTGCTATCCACATGGAACTCGGGCAACTCCTGCAAGCTAGGTCTGTCCGCAAAGATCGCAAGCTCTCCGCTCCGTTCAATGCGCTCAAAACTTGTAATGTCGGATTGTCCTCGGCTGGAAATAATATCTCTTTCCCCGCTTCGCTCTCTACTATTTTCATTAGGCTTTTGTCGTCCATCTTCTGCGCTCTCCTTCCGCTCTATGTTCACTCTGCCCGATTCATACAAGGATTTCTTTGTTTCTTGACATACCTCCTCAAAATTCGCTTTGCCGACTTCCTTCTTCTCGCGGCTGAATTGATTCGCCTTTTGCATATCCTTTATGCCGTGTTCTTCGGCAAGTTCCAGCATTTCACGACGGCGCGACGAGTATTCTAAAATGGTTTCTCGGTCGAATCCTTTCAGTTCGTAGAATCCATTTCGGCTATCCGTGATTTCAAGCTCATATCCTTTCGCTTGTAGCTCCTGCGCCATCGCTTGACGATATTCAAGCCCTAGCTGTTTTATCATTCTCTCTTTCGTTATTTTCCCATAGTCGCATGACAGGCTTTTCCCGTCTGCGAATGTGTCATTTAAGATAACAAGGTGAGAATGTAAGTCAAGGTCTGGAATCATACCGTTTTCTTTGGTCGGTCGCGCCATCGTATGAAGGAACTCGGCGGCTATCATATTCCGTGAAAATATCGTCTGTCCTTCGCTTCGCGTCCGTAGATATTCGACTTCGATTTTCTCAGCGATCTTCGCAACGGCGGCTTGATGTGCCTTTATCATATCTTCTCGCGTCTGCTCGTCTTTCGCCATCGCAAGCGACACGGATTTAGGCGCGGAAAATGTGCAGTCAAGCCCTGCGCGTTTTGTTCGCCCGTTCTCTTGAATATGCTCTAAAATCTCGTCGAATTGCTCCTTTGAACATTCGCCCGAAAGCCCGCGACTTTCGGCAAGGCTTCCGTGCCATCGGTCATAGTTTGTCATATTGTTTGTATAGTAGTCTTTGCCGTGTTCAAAATACGTTCCCGCCTGTCCTGCGGTGACACTGTTACACGACATCATAGCAATTCACTCCTTTAATTTTTCCATATATTTTTTCATATCTGCTTCTGCCTGTTTCCATGCTTCACGCGCCGTTTCTTCATTCGCCGCCGCTATCATGAAATGATAGAATAGACTCATCATAAACTTGGAATCATACATATACTTTTTCAATAGCTTAACTTGTACTTCTGAAAATTGATTTTGTGCTTCTCCCAGCTTCTCTATTTCCGCTTCGATTGTCACGCGCGAAAGCTGTTCTTCTTTCTCGGATTCGTCGCTTGTAAGTATCATTCTGCAATACTCCGCTAAAGTCATTCGCCGCGCCCGCGCTTTTTCCTTTAATTGTACTTCGATTTTATCGTCTAGCCTAATAGAAATCTGTCATTTTTGCTATCTCCTTTGGTGGTCTATGAAATTGCCTTTTTATAAGGGTTTTCATCGTTTTGACTGTCGTGCTTGAATGTCATTGTGGTGTTCGCTTAGAGTACCGCCATTATTCGCGTGAGCGGCATTTTGCTAAATGCGATGGTGTGGAAAATAATAAGCCGTGAAATAGTGGGAACGACGCTCGCGCCGTCCCCATGCTCTCTATCGTTCGCCTTAGTTGTTGCCGCTCCCGCTGAAAAGGTCGGGTCTTGCTTGCTTCGCCGCTTCAATCACCTGCCGTAATACCTGCGGTGTTGTGATGTTGCTTTCATGCAGGATATTCCGCATGGAGAGAACCGCCTTTATTTCGTTCTCCGTCGTGATGTTATTCGCGTCGAGGTTCTTAATTATCGCCGTGCGCTTCGCGTCCTCCAGCTTCTTCTTTAGCTTCGCGATCTTCGCGCTCTCGGCGGCGGCGTGTACTTTCTTCTTCGCTTCCAGCAGTTCTATTTCTTCTTCCGCTGTGCGCTCCGCCTTCTTCTTTTTGGAAAGACGCGCGATAACGTCCTTCGCGGTTTCACGTGAAGCAGTGCTTTTTTCTTCCTTCATTTCCTGCGGCGCGTTCTCCTGCGTCTGCTGGTTCTCGTTCGTGTATTCCATGTTATTTATCCTCCTCTATGTGTTATCGGATTAACTTCTTGTAGGCTTCAATTCTATCTTTCTCTTTCTCCATTTCGCTTTGAATAAGAGAAAGAATGAATTGCGTTTGATTCGTCCCTTTTAGGTGACTGATAATCTTTAGGTTTTCTATGACCGATACGGGCAGGGAAAAGGAAACGTGCTTTGTCTGCTCGTCGTACTTCCTCGGCTGTCCCATTTTAGACGGTCGAACGATCGCAACTTCCTCCGCTTTTTCCTCCTGCGCGGGCTGTTCCTGCTGTGCAGGTTCTTCCGTTACTTCCTGCGCCTTTGCTTCCTGCTTCTCGGTCGCTTCTTCTGGCTGTTTCTCCTGCGGTGCAGGGGCTTCCTTTTTCGGCTCTGGCGGCTTCTTCTCTGGTGCAGGGGCTTCCTTCTTTTCCTCGGTCGCTTTCTTGGTCGCCCTCGTCGGCTTCTTCGCGGCTCTCGGCTTCTTTTGCGGCGGCTTTTTCGCTGTCGCTTCTGCCGCTGGATTCCCCTGCGGCTTGACATCTAATCTCGTCTGTCCTTCCGCTTCCAGCTTCTCTATAAGTTCCTGCTCCGACATCGGCGGCGGCGCGGTCGCTTCTGCGGTCGCTTGTGCCGCTGATTGTATTTTCTTCTTTGGCATTCTCATTCCTCCTATTTTCTGCCGCTTGCGCTGGCGAGGTATTCCCGCACGAAAGCGGAATAATCTGCGGCGGCGTTTGCCGTGCCGTCATAGGTGAAAATATCCTCTCGGGCAAGCTGGCTTTCTTTCACGGCGACGCTTTCCCGAATGATTGTATTATATAATTTAGTGCCTATATTTGTCGATAGGTTTTTCAAATCCTCCAAAAGCTGGCGGCTTATGACTGTTCGCGCATTGTGGCGCGTTATCAGTATGCCCGCTATTTTGATTTTCGCGTGTTCCTCCTCCTGCAAGTATTCCACAGATTTTGATATTCCCAGCACGGATTTATAGGCATAATAATCGGCGGTCGTCGGTATGATGAGTTCATCGCACGAACGCAACGCCGCGAGGGTGTTTCCTCCCATGTTCGGCGGGCAGTCTATGACGATGTAATCATAGGGCAGACGCGCAAGGGAAAGCGTATAGCTTTTCTGTTCCAGCGCGGCAAGTTCCAGCGTCGAGGGAATGAGGTCAAGCCCGCTTCTCGTCGGTACGATGGTTTTCTTCACATCTGCGCCGCTCCCG
>ERZ773214.2011-NODE-2011-length-11356-cov-22.402619_pt1 | contig 11356 bp, 9 predicted proteins | sample MGYA00511238_ERZ773214 | MGnify/ENA primary metagenome ERZ773214 (study PRJEB29015, sample SAMEA2738157) | human oral metagenome | biome: human oral; feature: human-associated habitat; material: saliva | place: China | collected 2259 ...
GCCGAGCGTGCGTCCCACCCCCACGGCGCCGCCGTCGGACGCGCCGACGCAGGCCCCGGAGCAGCGTCAGGAAGAGACCTGTCCGGTGGACTCACCCCGGTACATCAAGCAGCAACCCATCATTCTCGATCAGGTGGGTGTTCGACGCGCCTGGGACATCAGTCGAGGTGCGGGCGTGACGGTCGCGGTCGTGGACTCGGGCGTGGCTGCGGGCAACGAACACTTCAACTCGGGAGATCCGTCCGTGGTCCTGCCCGGCATTGACCTGAGTGGCGAAGGTACCGACGGCCGCGTCGACGTCGGCGAGCACGGCACGGCAATCGCCGGCGCCATCGCTGCCCGCCAGCTGCCCGAGTCAAAGGGGTCGGGCCTCGTCGGCGTCGCTCCCGAGGCAAAGATCCTGCCGGTGCGTATCGAAACCGGCCTCGAGCAGGGAAACGCCGACAAGCCGGGGCAGGAGCCCTTCATGTCGCGCGTGGCCCGCGCGATCCGATGGGCCGCCGACAACGGCGCGCAGATCATCGTCGTCGCCCAGTCCTCGAAGGACCCGAACTCCGACCTGGAGGCCGCGGTTGCGGCGGTGCGCGGGCGTGCGCTCGTTGTCGCGTCGACCGGCAACACCTACCAGGATCAGAAGAACAATGAGGTCGTGTATCCGGCCGCCTACGAGGGTGTCCTCGCGGTGACGGCCTCGGATGCCTACGGTTTCGCGTCGGACCAGCAGGTGCACGGCGCGCACGTGGACCTCGCGGTGCCCGCCGCCGTCATTCACACGACCTGGTTCGATCAGGCCGACTGCCTGGTCGGTGGGTACTCGGGCGACACTCCGCTGCCCTCCTCGTCGTATGCGACGGCCTACGCCGGGGGTTTCGCGGCCCTCGTGGCCTCGCAGTTCCCCAACGAGTCCCCGGACATGTGGAAGTACCGCCTCGAGGTGACCGCGCTGCGCGGTTCGTCCGATCAGCGTACGAATGAGCTCGGTTGGGGTATCGTGGCGCCCTACGAGGCGCTCACCTTTGACGATATCGGCACGAGGTACGGGCCCCCTCACCCGGACCAGGCCGCGCACCCCGTTCCGAATCGCCCCGCAGAGGTGTCCCCGCACCTGACGAGCCGAGACAACATCATGACGATGCGCACCTACATCGTCTGCGGGATTGTTGTGCTCGGGGCGGCTATCCTCGGCGGGCTCGTCATCCTGTCGCACCTGCGCGGCAGGCCGGTTGCCGTCAAAAAGGACGACGACGAGGACATCTCATGACAGTCCTCGGCCCGCGGCGCTGTCGGCGCGCGTGTGCCCTCGGGGCGGCTGTCCTTACCCTCGTTGTCGGCTCTGCCGTTGTTCCGGTCGCACCTGCGAACGCCGTCGATCGCGAGGTCACTGGCGCCGACCAGGAGTACTACCCCTACTACCAATTGGCCTCGTTGCATAGCCAGGGCTACACGGGCGAGGGTGCGATCATCGCGATGATCGACGGGCACGTCAACCCGAACATTCCTGAGCTGGCCGGCGCGACGATCGAAAATAAGAGCCCGTGCACGGTCCGGTCCCTGCCCGAGAATGCGGATCACGGCACGGCTGTTGCCCAGGTCCTCGTGGCTCCGAAGTTCGGCGTAGCCCCCGGCGCGACCCTGTACACCTACGACCTCGGATACAGCGAGGAGGAAGTGGGCGCCGACTGCGCGACCGCCGGCGTGTATGCGCGGGGCGAGGCCGACACGTCGCTGCTGATCGAGCAAGCGATCAACGACGGCGCTCACATCATCTCGATCTCGAGTAATTACCCGCTGTACAACGAAGACCTGCGGTGGGCCATGGCGCGCGCCATTTCGCAGGGCGTTATCGTCGTCGCGGCGATGGGCAATGAATCCACCGAAGATCCCGCGGATACGCTGCCCATGTGGTCCGGGATCTGCGGAGTGGGTGCCATCAATGCGGACGGATCGCTGACCGAATACAGCAACTGGGGCAACGGCGTCGAAACCGTCGCGCTGGGGAAGATCATTGTGCGTAGCGGCAGCGGCGGAGAAGTGCTCACGATGCAGGGAACATCCTTCGCGACTCCTATCGTCGCGGGCTTCCTTGCGATTGCGTGGCAGCGCTTCGACGAGCGGATCACCGCGAATCAGATCCTGCAGGCCATGACGACGACCGGTACCGGGAGTAACGGCGACTGGAACTACTACACGGGTTTCGGGCCAGCTGATCCGTGGGGACTGCTCAACGCGGATGCCGCGTCACTGCCTGACGTCAATCCGTGCGAATCGAAGACCTATTCGTTGAAACCGAGCTGGCAGGATGTCGAGGACTACATCGACGGCACTGTCAATCCGCTATTGATGAGGAACGACGACGACTACGTGTACCGCGGCGTGAACGAGGATGCGGCTTTTAGCGCGGATAATGAATACCCCGTTCACCTGGGGACGAGCCCGCGCTATCACCGGCACTGACGCATCCCCTCCCGCTGGACAGTGAAAGGACAAAGGCCCTTGACTATGACGGCGAGGCATGGGCACGCCCTGCGTGTCCTGGCAGTCTTTCTATGCATCTGCACGCTCATCGTGGGCAGTGTGGTCGTTGCCGAGCAGCCAGCGCAGGCGCTCACACGACCAATCGTGGCGACGGACCAGACCCACTACTCGCGTTATTCTCTCGACTCTCTTCGGGCGCAGGGGTACACGGGGCGGGGAATCGTCATCGCTGTGCTCGATGGCCGAATCGATACGACGATCCCCGAACTCGCTGGAGCCCACATTGAACTGAAGAGTCCGTGTGTCCCGCAACGTGTTGAGGAATCGGATCAACACGCGACCTTCATCGCGCAGGTGCTTGTTGCGCGGGACTTCGGCTTGGCGCCGGACGCGACCATCTACAACTACGAAATGGTGCGCGAGGCGCTTGAAGGGGAAGGCGACTGCTCGACGAGCTGGTCGAGACCGGGTGATTTGGCTCGGGCTCCGAACCTCATTGAGCAGGCGATTAATGATGGAGCCGACATTATCTCCATCTCGTCGACCTTTTCGGTACCGGAATCCCAGGAGATGCGGTGGGCGCTTGCCCGCGCAGTTGTCAATGGTGTGATTGTCGTTGCCAGCATGGGTAATGAAGGCATCGAGAACGACCCGCGATCAATGGGGAGTTGGTCTGGCGTTGTTGGTGTGGGCGCACTCGAACCGGACGGAACAGTGGCCAGCTACTCGAGTTGGGGCGATGGAGTGTCGGTTGCTGCTATCGGGGAAGTGATGGTTCGTTCGTCGATCGATGGGAACGACTACATTGTGAATGGTACGTCCATGGCGGCTCCGGTCGTCGCTGGGGCCCTCGCCTTGGGCAAGCAGCGCTTTGGACGAGAAGCAACGACGGAACAGATCCTTCAAGCGTTGGTCGCTACTGGGAGTGGAGCTGGACAGTGGAACAACCGAACTGGTTACGGAGAGATCGATCCCGCTGCCTTTCTTTCGTCTGACCCCACAGCGCTCCCCAACAGACACCCATTCATTGGAAAAGGCAACGGGGCAAAGCCCACAGTCCAAGAGATTTCGGACTATGCGGATGGGGTTGTGAACCCGCGAGTAATCATGAATGACCCGTCGTATGTCTATCGGGGCACCGATGAGAAGAACGCGTTGAGGGATGGGCACAAATACCCCGTTTACCTGGGGACGAGCCCGCGCTATCACCGGCACTGACGAGGCGTCAGGGTTGCGCTTGTTGATCTGTCAATCTTGAACGACCGTCCGGTCGGTGGATTTGCGTAGGAATAGAGGTTGTCTCGCAGGTTGAAGTTTGCCTCGAGATTCTGTCGAGTCGGTTAGGATAACCGTATGGTAGATGTGATGGGGCAGACGCCCGAAGAATTTGAACAGATGCTGAAGGACCAGATCGCCGCCGCCGAGAAGAAGGCGAACGCGATCAAGGAGCTCGTCGAGCGACTGACGTCCGCCCGTGTTTCTGGTATGGATAGCAACCAGGATGTCGAGGTTGAGGTGAACTCTGACGGTCGTCTCACCAAGATTTCCATCGACGATAACGCGATGCGCGGCAGCGCCGAGGAGCTCGAGCGTTCGATCATGGAAGCCTACGCCGCGGCCGGCCGTAACATGGCAACCTTCGTCCGCGAGAACGTCTCTAAGGACTTCAAGGACGAGGGTGGCGCGATCGAGGCATACGCCGCCACCGTCGAGCCGGTGCTGAACTCGCTCGGGCGCTGATACCAATGTCGAACTACGATCTCGCAATCGACCTGGATGGGCTCGTTAGCCACGCGGGCGAGGTGGACAACTGCGCCAACACGCTCGACGCGTGCTACGACACCGCCACCCAGACCCTGGGACAGGTCATCACGAACGCATTCGGCCTGATGTTCATGCAGTACACAGCCGTGTGTACCTACCAGTTTTCGAACATCGCGGCCATGATCAATGACGCCGCCGAAGCTGAGCACCGACTGAGCAACTGCCTGATCGACCTCGAGCAGCGGATGCGCGCAGCCGAGCGTGACAATAAAGACATTATTAAGGGCCCCGGAGACCAACTCGAGCCGTGCCCCACGCCTCCCGGTGCAGGAGACACCCCCGGCACTCCGCCCGGCTCCGTTGCTCCGGGCGCGAGCGCACCGGTTACCGGCCCCAGCGGCGGCACAGGCACCGGAGGGGCGACGCCCTCGCTCGGCGGCGGTGGTGGCGCATCGAGTGGCGGTGGCGGAGGCGTCTCGAACGGAGGCGTCAGCGGCACTGCCACCATGCCCAAGCCGAACAACGCCGAGGAGATCATCAAGGGCCTCGAGAAGGACAAGAAGGACGACGAGACATCCATTGCGAGCATGCTCGCCGGCCACGACAAGGTCTGCGTGGGTGAGGACGAACTCCGCGCCTTCCTCGAAAAGCAGCGCGAGGACGAAAACGCCGACCTGAAGACCTTCTACGACCGTCAGAAGGAAGACCAGGCGAAGGCCCTCGAGCGCTACGCCGAGGCGCACCCGGGTGAGGACATCTCCGAGGTCAAGACCCTCATCGAGGACAACCAGAAGCGCCAGCAGGACGCGATGACGGACTTCCTGGCGAAACAGCGCACCGAGGAAGAATCCCAGATCCGCGAGTTCGTCAAGGACAACCCGAAGGCAACCCCCCAGCAGTTCGACACCTTCATGTCGAAGCAGCGCAACGAACAGCAGACCAGTTTCCGCGCCTTCGTCGACGAACAGCAGAAGACACAGAACGCGCGCATCGACGAGTTCTCGAAGGCGCACCCCGAGTCCAAGCCGGAAGATGTCCGCTCTCTCTTCGAGAAGCAGGACAAGCACGGCGACCAGGACATTGAGACCTTCCTGACCCGCCAGCGTCAAGACGAAGAACGCACGCTGCGTCGCTTCATTTTTGAAGGAGTAAAGAAGTGAGCCCTCAACAGCCGGTATATACCCGTAGCGAGTGGATGGACGGGTCCGACGACGCCCTGGGCCCCATCGGTGACATCCGCGACGCTGTCATCCAGCTCGATGCCGGTGACTGGAAGGGGGGCGCCGAGTCGGCCCTCAGCGCTGTCCAAGGCATTGGCGAGATCGCCTTGGGTGGGCTTGCTGGCTTGGTCAGCTTCGGCGTGGATATCCTCCTCAACTACGTCGACCCCCTCAAGTTCTGGATGGACCAGCTCACCGGTGACTCCGCGCAGGTCAACGGCATGGCCATGACCTGGGCATCCATCGGAGATTCGCTGCGATCGACGGCATCCGAGCTCGACTCCGGATCGTCCAGCGCCATGCAGAACATGAAGGGCGAATCGGTCTCCCGTTACCTGTCGCGTCAGGGACAGGTTGTTGGTTCGATTAACACCCTGGCCGACGCGTCAGCCACCGTGGGCAGCGCGGTTGCCAAGGCCGCTGAGCTCGTCAAGAAGACGCACGATTACGTGTGCAAGCTGATCTCGGACATCATCGGCGAGGCCGTTGAAGGAGTGGCGCTCGCGGGGCTCACGCTCGGCACGTCGCTCATCAAAGCCGCGGTCAGAGTCGGTGAGCGGGCTATTGCCGAGGCCTGGAACGTTCAGAACATCCTGAGCCTGCTGAAGATGGCCTTCGACGAACTGAAGTCGCTCTTCGACATCCTCACGGCAGCTGCCCCCGCCTTCCTCAGCGCGATCCGCGAGGTGGGTAAGGAATGTGGTACCCCCGGCGGTGGTTGCTGCGGTGAGGGCTCTTCTTCGAGCAGCGACAAGCCGAAGCGCTCCCCCCTGGACGAGCCCGTTCGCGAGTGCCCGCCAGAGGAAAAAGAAGAGAAACACCTCATCGATTACATCACTGACCCGATCCTCGAGCCCCTCCGTACAGCTGAGGATTTCGTCAAGCCGCTCGTCAAGCCGATCGGTGACGCGGTCAAGAAGGTCGTCGAGGATCCCATCGGGCATGGCTTCGCCCGTCCCTTCGTGCCTGACGTCCACGTTCCTCCGTCGACCGTGGGCAAGAAGCTCGAGGAAGAGAAGAACAACGGTTGGTCGAGCGCATCGGGCTCGGGTGATGACTGGGGATCGGGCGGTCGGTCGAGCGCGTCCGGTAGCTTCTAGGAGCTTCGCCAGTCGCGTCACTGACCTCGACTGATAAGGGGGTGCCCCGCACAGATACTGTGCGGGGCACCCCCTTATGGTCATGCATCTGAGCGCCAAAGCGGTGCTTCGTGCACCGGTGGTCTCCTTGTTGCCCTAGTTCCCAATGGCCCGGGCTTGCGCGTGCGCATGCCGCCCCGGGCCTGCTCATGCCCGCCCAGACCTCGTCATGCTCTGTGAGGGCGGCCTCGGCGGGGTCTGGGGCACCGACTGACAGTGACTGTCCTTGCTGCCTGTTTCCTTGTTGCGTTGGTGATTGCCGGCCTCGACCCGGCGTGTACGCATACTTGCCCGGGCCTCGTCTAATCCCCCGACGCATCGGCCTACGTGGCGGCCGGGCGCATCCGGCGCCGATGAAGCGCTACGGGCGGTTCGCGAAGTACTCCAGCAGGTGCGAGTCGCCCGACACGATGATCTCGTCGTCAGCGTTGATGCGGGTGGTCGCATCCGCGTACTCGAAGCGCTGCTTCGGGTGGCGCACCGCGAGCACGTTGACGCCGTATCGGCCTCGCAGGTCCAGCTCTTCGAGCGAAAAACCGTGGACCTCCTGCGGGGGACGCAGCTTCATGATGGAGAAGCCGTCCTTCTCCATTTCGATGTAGTCAACCATGCGGCCACCCACAAGGTGAGCGGTGCGCTTTCCCGCGTCCAAGTCGGGGTAAACGACGTGGTGGGCGCCCACGCGACGGAGGATGCGACCGTGCTGGGAAGACGTGGCCTTCACCCAGATCGACGAAATGCCCATGTCAACGAGATTCGCGGTGATGAGCACCGCTGCTTCAAGGGAAGAACCCACACCGACGACGGCGCTGCGGAACTCGCGCGCGCCCAGCTGCTCGAGGGCATCCTTGGAGGTTGCGTCGGCCTCGACGAGAGGGAAACGACCGGCGAACGCCTGCACGCGTGCGGGGTTCTTTTCGACGGCCAAGATCTCGTACCCCAGCTGGTCCTGCGTCACCGCGACAGCGGAGCCGAAACGGCCCAGCCCGATGACGAGTGTTCCTGACTGGAGTTCCTTTGACTCGCGTTCATCTGCCATGCCCCCATTCTTCCTTGCGGGCGCGCCCTCCGCGAGTGGTGCGGGTGGGTGAGGCGCGTGTTGCGGCGGGTGGGTGTGGAGTTGTTCGAGTGCGGCGTGCGGGCGGCGTCTGTTGCGGCAGCAGGGAGCGGTGCCTGTGTGCCTTGAATTGGGCGCACGTCTTGGGCGGGGTGTGCGGGTGCAGGCATGCGAGACGTTTGTGAGGGGGCAGTAGTCGAGGAACGCGTTACGAGCTGGAGGCGTGAAACACGCGTGAAACACTCGGGCTCGGTTGTTAACGTCCTACCTTCGCGCGGATTGCGACCAGGACCTGGGCCACGACCTCGTCGATGAGTTTCAGGTCCGACCAACGAACCCGAATCACTTTCCAGCCCGCGCGTTCGAGGTCTCTTTGGCGACGCTGCTCGGCCTCAATGCTGTCGTGGACTTGATCGACGGTCTCCCCGTACTTGACGCGCCCATCGAACTCGATGGCGATCTTCAAGTCAGGCAGTGCGATATCGATGAAGTACGTTCGGCCGTCAACGTGGACTTCTTCCTGTGTCGCTAACCCATTGATGCCCGCGCGCAGCAAAGCTAGGAGGACCAGGGCTTCGCCTGGAGACTCGCATCCAGCATTAGCGTGGTCGATGATCCAGCGGGCTTGCCTGCGTCCTCTGGCGTTACGGGGAGTGTCATCCAAGGCCTCGTGGAACTCCCTGCGTGCCTCCTCCTGCCGGGTGCGCGACTCCTCCTGACGGAAACGATCAAAATGACATGCCCTGGCTAAGCCTGCGCAGGCGATGGGGAACCCGCGTTTATCGCTCAATAGGCGCGAGCAATCAACGAGAACGCGTGCCGGCGTCGCGATACGAAAACCCAAGTATTCGATGGAGGAAACGGGACGACTTGGACGGCACGTGCGAATGTGCGCGGACGGGATGCGGATGTTGTCATCAATGACAATTTCAGGGAAATGAACGAGACGGGAACAGCTTCGGGAAGGGACGTAGATGACGAGCTTCTCGATGCTGCTCGTGCCTGGTAGACCGAGTAAAGATGCAATGGTTGGTCCGCTCAACGTGTAGGACGGGTGGCGTACACTCAGCGCACACAGACGTGCAGCGAATACGAGTGCTTGGCAGTCGCGAGGGTTTAGGCCCGCAAACGCCTCTGATTCGATATAAACGCCCGCCGTAATGCGTAGAATCCCACCGGTCTTATGCCTTCTGTGTAGGTGGACAGCGGTGTTGTTCTCATCGGCGATGAGAAGGACGGAACGTAAAGACGCAATGCGATCAGGTGTCATTTCAGGACCTCCAGCTGGAAACCATCGTTGCTTTGCTGGTTCCACTGTCGATGGCGCATCCTTCATGGCGCAAGCCCGCGAATCATGCCTGTGGATAACTGAACCGGTCGCGGTGCCTGTGGAAAACTCACTTATGTCGGTGCCTTATCGGTTTTCCTGGCCGTGTCAGCGGGTTGTTCCGCAAGGATGGTGCTGTGCAGCGGTGTCGATGTGATGTCGAGACGGTGAATGAAACTTTTATCGCCCCTGCTCTGCAGGTTGTCGGGGTTCCGACGGGAAAATGAAATATTTTTCGCCCACACGCGCTGAAAATGGCTGGTTTTGCTCGGTTTTCTCGCTGCGTGGGTGTTTTTTCTTTCAGGTGGGTGTGAGTTGGGGTGTGTGTGGGTGGTTTTTCTTTCAATGAGGGGGTTCCCCGGCCAAAGTCATGCGCTATACCGGTGATGGGGCCTGTGTCGCTGCCCAGTGGCAGGGGCAGGGAGGAAGACAGTTGAGTTTGTGAACCAATGTCTTTGTCACAAGATGCTTCAGTGGATGGTGCCAGGACGGGGCAAGCGGCGTATCCCGCGTTGGTGTTAAGGGCCTTCAATTTGGAGAGGCGAGCACAGCAGCGGTGCAGTTCGTTTGAGGTGTTGGTTGGTTTCTGCTGTGGTTGTAAACGGTGGGGCCGTTGCTGGGTGATGCTGGGCGAGTTTTGTACCGGTGGATGGCCCGACGGGGTGTTGCTGGGCGAGTCTTGTACCAGCGAAAGCCAAGCGGTCAGCCGATGATGGGCTGTTCTTCGGGCATGCGGATGACGCGGGAGCGCTGGCGCAGGGCCAGTGCTGCGGCCACGGTCATGGAGCCTGTGCGGCCTGCGAACATGAGGAAAATGAGCACGTATTTGGCGCCGGTGGGCAGAATGGGAGTGATGCCCGTGGAGAGGCCGACGGTCGCGAACGCGGACACGGTCTCAAACAGGATGATGTCGAGCGTGTACTCCGTCATCGACAGGAGTAGGACAACGGAGACGGCGACAAGTGCCAGGCCCAGCAGGGACACGGCAACCGACAGGCGGATCGCGGAGGTGGGGATGCGACGGCCGAAGGTCTCGATGTCGCGGTCGCCTCGCGCCTCCGCGATGACGGCCAGGACGAGGACAGCGAAGGTCGTGACCTTGACGCCGCCCGCGGTCGACGCGGAGCCGCCGCCGATCATCATGAGGATGTCCTGAACGAAGTGGGTCTGTGAGTGCATGGCACCCACGTCGAGGGCGGACAGCCCGGATGAACGGGAGTTCACGCCGGCGAGCATGGCGTTGAGGATCTTCGACGGCGTGTCGATCGCGCCGAGCGTCGTCGGATTGTGCCATTCGGTGAGGGCCAGCGCGAGGGCACCGACGAAAGCCAGGATCAGGTAGGTGGACAGCGTCAGCTTCGTGTGGAGGCGCCAGCGGCGGGGTGTGCGCAGGTTCTTGGCGACATCCATGATGACGGGGAAGCCGATGGCGCCCACGGTCGTGCCCAAGATGATGGGGACCAGCATCCACCAGTCGGTGACGTGGGGTGCGAGCCCGTCGGGGAGGATCACGAAACCGGCGTTGTTAAACACGGAGATCGCCATGAACACGGCGTCCCAGAGGGCGCGCGCGGGGTCGAAGCCCATGGCGAGGAATCGGGGCAGGAACATGGCGGCCAGGAGGGCCTGCATGGTCAGTGATGTGGCGATGACGGCTTTGAGGAGCGTGGAGATCTGGCCCATGGCGCCGGTCCCGGTTTCCTGCGTGGCGAGCATGCGTTGGGTGAGGCCGAGGTGGCGGGAGACGGCGAAGCCGAGGATCGATGCCAGCGTCATGACGCCCAGGCCGCCGACGACGATGCCGGCGGCGATGACGGCTTGGCCGAACGGGGACCAGTAGGTCGCGGTGTCGACGGTGGTCAGGCCGGTGACGCAGACGGCGGACACGGCGGTGAAGAGAACGTCGACGAAGGGGGCGGGCGTGTCCGAGGAGGAGGAGATTGGCAACATCAGGAGTGCCGTGATGACGCCGATGATGAGCGCGAAGGTGCCGAGTGCGAGGCGTGCGGGCGAGTAGCGGGCCTGCTTGGATAGCCAGGCGCGCACGCGCTGAACGACTGTGGTGGGTACCTCCCCGTGCGGGTTTTGGGGGCCTCCGGGAACGCGGCGGACGACGGGGGAGGGCTGCGGGCTCAGTGGTTCCTCAGAGAGCACAGGGGACGAGGCCGTGGCTTGCGCGCGCACCAGTGAGCGTGTTGCGCCGGGTTCGGGACGTAAGCGAGGGGTCTTCCCCCGCTGTTGACGACCCTTGCGTGCCGGTGCCATCGTTGCTCCTTAACGACTCTGCAACAAAAGTGGACAAAGTTGCAGTTTCCATGTGGTTGGGCAGTAGTATATTTCGTGAGGCTACGTAAGCGGTGAACGAACGGGTTTA
>ERZ773214.2016-NODE-2016-length-11349-cov-9.764388_pt1 | contig 11349 bp, 11 predicted proteins | sample MGYA00511238_ERZ773214 | MGnify/ENA primary metagenome ERZ773214 (study PRJEB29015, sample SAMEA2738157) | human oral metagenome | biome: human oral; feature: human-associated habitat; material: saliva | place: China | collected 2259 ...
TGGGGCTGACGACGCTGGCGGTCAGCGTGGGGGAGGAGCCCGAGACGGTGGAGACCGTGGCTGAGCCCTACCTGGTGCGCGAAGGGCTCGTGGTGCGCACCCCGCGGGGGCGGGCCGCCACGCCGGCTGCCTACAGCCACCTGGGACTCGAGCCCCCTGCCGACGGATCATTGTTCTCCTGAGCGACAACCGGGTAATGTAATCATTTTGTAACCGGTTGGTACCCAGTTGTGCCCGACCACTCGCCAACGGTCGGTAAGGCTCTGGCCCGCGTGCCATAGACTCGCCACCGCCGGCCTGTGACAGTCGTAGGTCTGCATCAGCCGGGACTGCCTAGTCGAAACGGAAGAGGCCTCCATGTCGTCGTATTTCATCTGGATCATGCTCATCGGGATGCTCCTGATGATGTGGTTCGTCAGCCGCAGGCAGCGCGCGATGCAGGAGGAGCAGAAGCGCCGTACCGAGAAGGGCCTGGTACCCGGCAACTGGGTTCGCACCATCGGCGGCTTCTACGGCACGGTTGTCGAGGTCGACGGCGACGTGGTCACCCTGGCCACACCGCTGGGAGACGAGACTCTGTGGAGCAAGCGGGCGATCGCCGCCATCGAGGAGCCGCCCTTCGGCTCCGCCTCCGTCGACGAAGAGTCCGGCTCCGACGTCGAACAGTCCGACGACGGCCGCGAGTCCGAGCAGGACTCCGCCGAGCCGCAGTCGTGATGTCCCGAACCGACCGCTCTTCCACGATGTGAACGCGGTGGCTCCCCATGGAGCCCTGCAGACCCCGCCCGGGCTTGGCCAGCCGACTCGCCGAGTCCACCGGAAACGGTGCGCCTCATGGTCGCACCCGCCACGCATCCCAACCCCATACTCACCTCAATCTTCGAGCCGTGCGCTCGAGCACACTCCACCCCAGGAAGGGACCACGTGTCCAGTAAGCAGCGAAAGCGCCCAGGGCGCCGCCTCCTGATGTTCGTCCTCGTCCTCGTCATCGGTTTCGGTGCGCTGGTGGCGGGAAGTATGAGGCATAAGGCCTCGCTCACCCCCGGTCTCGCCCTCGATCTGGAGGGCGGCACCCAGCTCATTTTGACGCCCACCACCTCTGATGGCTCGGCGATCAGTGATAACGACGTCGAGCAGGCCATCGAGGTGATCCGTCAGCGCGTGGATGCCTCCGGTGTCTCCGAGGCGCAGATCTCTCGCCAGGGCGGTCAGAACATCGTGGTCTCGCTGCCCGGCAAGCCCAGCCAGGCCACCCTGGAGCTGGTACGTACCTCGGCCGTCATGTACTTCCGCCCGGTCCTGCGCGTTCTTCCGGGCAGCGCCCAGCAGGCCGCCAAGAACATCGCCAGCCAGAACCCCTCCGGCGCGGTGACCCCGGCGCCGACGGTTCAGCCCAGCCCGAGCGCCGGTAGCGAGGCGACTCAGCCCGCAGAGGACTCGGAGGGCGCTGAGGAGGGCACAGGCGAGGGTGAGCAGCCGGCCGCGACCCCGGCTCCCACCGCGCAGCCCACGGCTCAGCCGACGGCGCAGCCCAGGACTCCCGAGGAGATCGCCAAGCAGCTGGCGGATGTCAACCAGGACGGGGTCATCTCCTCCGACCCGCTCCCCGCTCAGGACAAGACGAACTCGTCGGACTCCTGGATCACCGAGAAGCTCCTCTACGACGGCTACATGACCGACTGCTCCGACCCGAAGAACCTCACGGGGCAGACGCAGGACCCCAAGGTCGCCGTCATCTCCTGCTCCAAGGAGGCCGGCTCCCAGCACCAAGGCGCCTACATCCTCGGCCCGGCCGAGATCACCGGCACCGAGCTCAAGAGCGCCAACTCGGGCCTGGAGACTGACTCCCGAGGACAGGCCACCCAGCAGTGGGTCGTCTCGCTGGCCTTCAACGCTGACGGCACGAAGAAGTTCGCCGAGATGTCCAAGCGGCTGCTGGCCTACCGCGACCAGGCCAGTGCCGCCGGCGCGCAGGGTGCTCAAGGCGCTCAGAACCAGGACAGCCAGGCCAAGGCCCAGTTCGCCATCGTCCTGGACGGCCTGACCATCATGGCCTCCGGCTTCAACGAGACCGTCCACTCACCGATCACCGACGGACGGGTCCAGATCACCGGTGGCTTCAGCCAGAACCAGGCCAACACGCTGGCCAACCAGCTCTCCTTCGGCTCGCTGCCGCTGAGCTTCACGGTGCAGTCCGAGCAGCAGATCTCCGCCACCTTGGGAACCGAGCAGCTGCGCAACGGCCTGATCGCCGGGCTCATCGGCTTCGCCCTCATCATCCTCTACCTGGCCTGGCAGTACCGCGGCCTGGCGGTGGTGGCCGTGGCCTCCCTGGTGGTGGCAGCAGCCGGCACCTACCTGGTCATCGCGGCACTGAGCGCGACCATGGGGTACCGCCTGTCCCTGGCGGGGGTGGCCGGACTCATCATCTCCATCGGCATCACAGTCGACTCCTTCATCATCTACTTCGAGCGCGTCCGTGACGAGGTGCGTCAGGGACGGACCCTGAGGACCGCGATCGATGAGGGATGGAAGCACGCCAGGCGCACGATCCTCGTCTCCGACGCCGTCAACCTCGTGGCCGCGATCGTCCTGTACTTCCTGGCCGTCGGCGGGGTGCAGGGATTCGCCTTCACCCTGGGGGTGACCACGTGCGTGGACCTGGCCATCATCATCCTGTTCACCCACCCGTTGATGGAGTGGATCGTCCGATTCCGTTTCTTCGGTGAGGGGCACCGCCTTTCCGGTCTTGACCCCGAGCACCTCGGGGCGACGTCCACGACCTACGGCAAGGGACGCGAAGCGGTCGCCGATCGCGTGGCCGGGTCTCTGGCGCGCCGCAAGGCCGAGGCCCGTAGGAACGCCGAGAGCCCGGAGGACGCAGCTGAAGAGTCCGACGGCGAGGCCGTCGATGATGAGGATGAGCAGCAGGAGGGCGACGCGGTCGATGTCGCGGCCGACAAGGGAAAGGACGGTGAGACGAAGTGAAGTCTCTCGCCACGCTCGGTAACGAGCTCTACTCGGCCAAGACATCCATCCCTTTCGTCGGCAAACGGAAGATCTGGTATCTCATCGCCGTCGTCATCATTCTTGGCTCGGCCACGCTCCTGGGCACTGTGGGACTGACTCCGGGCATCGACTTCAAGGGCGGTTCGGAGATCACCGTCACGGGGCTGTCCTCCCCCTCAGAGCGTCCTGCCAACGAGGTCCTCTCCAAGAGCGACCTGGCGGCCGGCTCCTCGGTGACGACCATGGGGTCGTCGTCGGTGAGGGTGCAGACCTCTGAGCTGAGCAAGCAGCGTCTCGACTCGCTGGCCGGTCAGCTCGCCACCGCCTACAAGACCGACGCCTCCAACGTCTCAGCGACGACCGTGGGACCGACCTGGTCCTCCGACGTCACGAAGAAGGCGGTTCGAGGACTGGTCCTGTTCTTCATCTTCGTCGGACTGCTCATCTGGGCGTACTTCCGCACCTGGAAGATGGCGGCGGCGGCCCTGCTCGCCCTGTGCCACGACATCATCGTCACCGTGGGCATCTACGCCCTGTCCGGATTCGAGGTCACCCCGGCCACGATCATCGGTGTGCTGACGATTCTGGGCTACTCCCTCTACGACACGGTGGTGGTCTTCGACAAGATCCGGGAGAACACCGAGGACTTCGAGTCCCAGAGCCGATCCACCTACGCCGAGCTGGCGAACCTGGCGGTCAACCAGACCTTCATCCGCTCGATCAACACCTCCGTGGTCGGCGTGCTCCCGGTGGCCTCGCTGCTGTTCGTCGGCGCCTTCATCCTGGGGGCGGGAACGCTGCGCGACATCGCCCTGACGCTGTTCATCGGCATGATCGCCGGAACCCTGTCCTCGATCTTCCTGGCCACCCCCCTCCTGGTGGACCTGCGCTCACGTGAGAAGCGCATCAAGGAGCAGGCCGCCAAGGTCGCCGCGGCGCGCCAGCACCGTCGGGACGAGGCCGGTGACGACGCCGAGGAACTGGCTAAGATTGACGCGGCTCCGGCCGCCTCACCAGTCACACCCGGCCACCACCTCGGCGTGGCGGCTCAGCCGAAAAGGAAGAAGAAGCGCAGATGACCGCTCCCGTGGCCCATTCCGAGTCGGTGCCCGAGTCTCTGACCAGGCTGGTCATGAGCCACTTGCGAGAGATTCCCGACTTCCCCGAGCCGGGGGTCCTCTTCCGGGACATCACTCCGCTCCTGGCCGACGGACAGGCCTTCGCCGCTCTCGTCGAGGGGCTGGCCGATCACTACCGGGGTCGGATCGATGCGATCGCGGGGCTCGAGTCGCGCGGCTTCATCCTGGCGGCGCCCTTGGCGGTTCGGCTCGGGGTCGGCATGATTACGGTGCGCAAGGGCGGCAAGCTGCCCGGCCCGGTCATCGGTGTGGACTACGCACTCGAGTACGGCACGGCCCGGATGGAGTTGAGGCCCGAGACCGTCACCAAGGGTGCGCGTGTCCTGGTCATCGACGACGTGCTGGCCACCGGTGGGACGGCCGCCGCCTCCATCTCCCTCATTGAGCAGGCCGGCGCCACGGTGGAGGCCATCTGCATGCTGCTGGAGCTGTCCGATCTGGGCGGTCGCCGCCAGCTTCAGGGGCGTGAGGTGGACTCGATCGTCATCTTCTGAGGCGGTAGCTCGTCGCAGGCCTGCTGCTCGACGGGTAGCCGAGGCTGTTTCTCGTGCGGTGTCGTGCTCCCGAAGGATGCGACACCGCACGCCTACCAGCAGCGCCGGCACGCTTCGGTGTGCTGGCCGCTATATGATGCGTCAATGACGGAGACGAAGAACACCCCGGATACGTCAGGTGACAGTGTTGTCCCCGGCTCGCGCGTGCGTAGCCGACTGGCGTGGTTCGGCTCCCGGGGACACTCCACACCGGCGGCCATCGAGCCGCTGCTGCGCGCGGTGCGCGCCAACCACCCCAAGGCCGACACGAGCCTCATCGTGCGTGCCTACGAGGTGGCGGAGAAGGCTCACTCCGGCCAGCGACGCAAGTCCGGGGAGCCCTACATCACCCACCCGGTGGCAGTGGCGACCATCCTGGCCGAGTTGGGGATGACGGCCCAGACCCTGGCGGCAGCCGTCCTGCACGATACCGTGGAGGACACCGACTACACCCTCGAGCGCCTGCGCGCCGACTTCGGTGACGAGATCAGCCTGCTCGTCGACGGCGTCACCAAGCTCGACAAGCTCCAGTACGGTGAGGCCGCCCAGGCCGAGACGGTGCGCAAGATGATTATCGCGATGTCCAAGGACATCCGGGTGCTGGTCATCAAGCTCGGCGATCGCCTCCACAACGCCCGCACCTGGAAGTACGTCTCCGCGGAGAACGCCGCCCGCAAGGCCAAGGAGACTTTGGAGATCTACGCGCCCCTGGCCCACCGCCTGGGAATGAACACGATCAAGTGGGAGCTGGAGGACCGGTCCTTCAAGGCCCTCTACCCGGGTGTGTACGAGGAGATCGAGCACATGGTGGCTGAGCGGGCCCCGGCTCGTGAGGAGTACCTGCGTCAGGTCCGCCTCCAGATCGAGGAGGACCTGAGGGTCAACAAGATCAAGGGCGCCGTGACCGGGCGGCCCAAGCACTACTACTCGATCTACCAGAAGATGATCGTGCGGGGGAAGGACTTCGACGACATCTACGACCTGGTGGCGGTGAGGGTCATCGTCGACACCGTCCAGGACTGCTATGCGGTGCTCGGCTCCCTGCATTCACGTTGGACCCCCATGAGCGGGCGCTTCAAGGACTACATCGCCGTCCCCAAGTTCAACCTCTATCAGTCGCTGCACACGACTGTCGTGGGGCCGGGTGGCAAGCCGGTGGAGATCCAGATCCGCACCCACGAGATGCACCGCATGGCCGAGTACGGCGTGGCCGCGCACTGGCGTTACAAGGAGGACCCCAACGCCTCGGGCCCCAGCGCCCTGGGAGGCAGGCCCGGAGACTCCGACCAGGGCGACATGGGCTGGCTGCGCCAGCTCGTCGACTGGCAGAAGGAGACCCAGGACCCCACCGAGTTCCTCGACGCCCTGCGCTACGAGATGGCCGGGGACCAGGTCTACGTCTTCACCCCCCGGGGTGATGTCCTCGCACTGCCGGCGGGAGCCACCCCGGTGGACTTCGCCTACGCCGTCCACACCGAGGTCGGCCACCGCACCGTGGGCGCACGTGTCAACAGCCGACTGGTGCCCCTGGACACGCGTCTGGAGAACGGTGACACGGTGGAGGTCTTCACCTCCAAGGCCATCAACGCCGGACCCTCGCGCGACTGGCTCTCCTTCGTCGCCTCCACCCGGGCCCGCAACAAGATACGTTCGTGGTTCTCCAAGGAGCGTCGTGAGGAGGCCATCGAGGAGGGCAAGGGCGCCATCGCCCGCACCCTGCGCAAGCAGAACCTTCCCCTGCAGCGCCTCATGAGCCACGAGACCCTCATGAACGTGGCCAAGACCCTCGACAAGGTCGACATCGACGGCCTGTACGCCGCGGTGGGTGAGGGGCACGTATCCGCCCAGCACGTCGTCGACACGCTGGTTGCCACCATGGGCGGGGAGGACGGCGCCGAGGAGACTCTCGCGGAGGGAATCCTGCCCACCCGGGCCACGGCGCACCGACGTCCGCGCACGGCCGATGCCGGAGTCGTCGTCGCCGGCATGGATGAGGGCGACGTCTACGTCAAGCTGGCGCGCTGCTGCACCCCCATGCCGGGCGACCCCATCGTCGGTTTCATCACCCGCGGCTCGGGCGTCTCAGTGCACCGGGCCGACTGCCAGAACGTCGATCAGCTCCAGCGCGAGCCCGAGCGCCTCATCACCGTGTCCTGGGCGGATCACGCCCAGTCGGCCTACCTGGTCCAGGTGGAGGTCGAGGCCCTGGACCGCGGGGGCCTGCTCGCCGACATCACCCGAGCGCTGGCAGACAGCCACGTCAACCTGGTGAGCGCCTCCATCGCCACGAGCCGGGACCGGGTCGTCACCGGGCGATTCGTCGTCGAGCTGGCTGAGGTCGGGCACCTGGACCACACGCTGGCGGCCCTGCGGCGCATCGACGGCGTCTTCGAGGCGCGTAGAAGCCTGTCCACGACACGTCGTCGATGAAGAGGAATGGGGCGGGTGCCACGTGACTACTGATCGTTACGTGACGTTCAGTCTGGCACTATGGACTCTTCGTAAGTAGGAGTCTCCAGAGCCATGTGCAGCTGCCTCCATCACGGCAAGCTGGTCGAATTCATCCAGCAAGGATGGCCAACGATTGTTGCGAAGGCGAAAGGCGATGACTGATGTCACATGCTCTCCTTGGTAATCTTTGGGTGAGAATTTGATCGTGCGTCGATCGGAAGAGTGTATGACAAGGTTTCGGGTCTGCCGCCGAGTAATTGAGTAATTATATGAGTATGCTGTTATGTCTCCAAAATCGATTCGAGTTGTTCCGCCAAGGAAGGAGTGTTTCTTGATGAATCCTGGCCCGACCTCGACGTAGTTCACGAATGTTTGGAAGGCCACTCCAGCCCCTAAAGTGATAAGGATGGCGGCGCACGTGAGCCATATGGTGGCGACGCCGGCGTCATCGTCAGAAAATGAAGGGGTGACCCATCGCCTGCAGCCGAGCCAGAGGCAGGCCAGGCCGATGAGTAATAAACCTCCGCCGCCGAGCAACTGATGCTGTGGCGGTCTTGATCGTGCAACGCCGGCTTCTGTCATGTGGATCCCGTCACTCGTTCGAAGTGGTCAATCCCAGCCTGGTGAGGATATCGAGTATCATAGCAAGACCAAGAAGGAATGGATGCTTTTCATGTTAACAGCATGAGTTTCTTCTTCTTCTGGGGGCTATGAATGCAATGCCTTCACTGAAGGCGTCATGAAGGCTCTGGCTGGTGCTCACGGTGGTGACTTGAATCAATGTTCTTCGAGAATGTGTCGTTGTTTACTTGTGGAATGTGAGGGACTCGATGATGTGCTGCGCCCGCGGGCAGCCTCTGCTGGCGGCCCCGCGGCAGTGGTTGAGCGTGAGCAGGAGGCGGACTCTGCTCACTCCTTGGTTGCGGGCGGTCAGGATTGCTTGCACAGCCTGCACCGGTGTCCCCAGACGAGCGATGTCGACGGCGGCTCGGGCGATCGTGGCGCAGGTGATACCACTGATCACGGTCGTGTCGCAGTGGGGCAGCCGGCCTCGTCTGGTCACCAGGTAGGGCAGTCGACTTCGACGGCCTCCGGGCAGGCTCACCTCCAGGGCGTCGGGAGCTGGCCCGCCGACGTGCACCCACAGGGCGGTACTCGCCAGAAGCACACCCCGGCAGGGCATTGCAGCGGCAATGGCCCGCATACGTCCCTCGGCCGAGCGCAGAGTGTCGGCCGGTTGCAGGTTGCCCAGGATGTTGACCAGCAGCCGGGGGTCGAGCCCGGCGCACCTGAGTACCTGCATATCCTGGGGTGGAAGCGTGCCTAGAACGGGGGAGAGTGGGCGGGCGGACAGGTGGGCCACGGCGGCGTGACCGGGAACCGGGACGAAACGAGCCATACGCCATCGTGAACTTTTCCGGCCGTCGGCGCCACAGTGAATCGGCCGCCTGTGGATAACCTCGTGGCGACCGTGAGGAGTTGACCCTCACGCAGCGGGAGGCATCACGGTGGACGGCACGTGCCAGGACACCTGCCAGCCGGAGCGAGTACTGAGGAAGGACACAGGGTGAAGGACTCTCAACAGCGTCATGACGGAACCGGGAGACATGACACAGCGGCCGACACCGCAATGAGCGCCGTGCCCGACGACGCGGACATCGCTATGACGGTCGGTGAGGTCTCAACGCTCCTGGGCGTCAGCGTCAGGGCGCTGCATCACTGGGACGAGTCCGGCCTGGTGCATCCCTCCCAGCGCAGTGCCGCCGGCTACCGGCTCTACAGCGAGGCGGACATCATGCGCATCCAGCAGGTCCTCGTCTACCGGCAGACCGGCATGAGCCTGGCCGACATCAAGGCAGTCCTTGACGAGCCGGGCGCCGATGCACTGACGCACCTGCGCCGTCAGCGCGAGCTGGTGCAAGGACAGATCTCCCACCTGCAGCACAAGCTCAGCTCCATCGACATGGTGATAGATATACAGCAGCTGGGGGCGAGGATCTCCGTGGCTGAGATGGCGGAGATCTGGGGGACCGACTGGGACCCCGTCTATGTCGAGGAGGCCCGCGCTCAGTGGGGTGATACACCGGAGTGGGCCGAGTCCTACCGGCGCAAGGCTCGGATGTCTCGCGCCGACTGGGAGCAGGCGCACGAGGAGACCGTCGCTCTGGAGACCGCGCTTGCCGAGGCGATGCGCAACGGCGTCGAACCGGGCAGCCCCGAGGCCAATGCCCTGGCGCGGTGGCACCGCAAGGACTTCAACCGGTGGTTCGAGGTCTCCACCTCCAAGCAGGTTATCATCGCCCGCGGCTATGTGGTGGACGAACGCTATGCCCGCTACTACGACAAGCGCGCGCCTGGTCTGGCGGCCTGGCTCAAGGACGTCATCGACGCATGCGCCAGGTCTGAGGGAGTGGACCCCGCGACCGCCACCTGGGAGTAGCAGATCGCTCGACCAGCGACACCAGGACGAGACGCGGGGTGAGTCTCTTAGTGTGGTGGTAGTTCCTGCGAGGTTCCTGGCTGAGAAGAGAGTCAGGGAGGCATCATAGGGTCCGGTTTCTCGATCAAGATTCACTAGGAGGTACTCCTATGATGCCTCCTCACCAGTCTGCTGTGTCCACGCTGACCCAGGAAGTCCTGACTGATCCGGACCTGGCTATGATGACGCATCCACTGTCTGCTTCAGGTCGGTCTGCAGGACCTGAGCGACGCTGGCACCACCGCCATGATCTGCCAGGCCTGAATCGAGGGATTTCCACCCGTAAGGTCTGGTGACCTCATGCAGACGTTGGGCAATGAGTCCGGTATCCCCCAGTCCACCGTCTCAAGGTCTGAAATAATATCGACGAGGTAGTCGGTGAGTCCCTCACGAGCCTGTCCAGTGTTTTGTGTAAGGTTTAGATTGATTCGGTTGAGGTAGGCGGTGGTGAACTGGGTCAGGGTCTTGTTCCAGTCGGTGGTGACCTGTCCGTCGACGAGTTTGCTCTTGGCCTTGCGCTTGGACGGGGATAGCCTTTTCTCCTTGTCGCGTTCTCGGACTCTTTTGCCCACAGGTGTCGCAGATCACCAGTCTTCAGCGGTTTGTCCTCCGGCTTATCAGAGGAGAAGTGTCCCCGGTTCGTCGATGATCCTTACATAGCTGGTAGTTGGCAGCCTCGATGCTGCTAGTGGAGGGGTGACCTCCCATGGGATGGGGGAGAAATGACTCGTCGCCACATCGGTCGATGAGGCCAGCGAGAGGGATGAATCTCGATTCTGACGAGAGTTGTGTTACCCACTCCATTGGGTACTGAAGAGCCAGAATACTCCATTAAGCGCTGGCACCTCGTAGCAACTTCCGATTTTATATTTTTACAACATCCAGGACAGATAAAGTAGGAGCCTGGACGTACTGTTTTGGGGTTGAAGGTTGCATGTCAGATGTCCAAGACCTCGAGAGCCGGAGTGGCCAGCGCCGCCCGGGCTTGCTCTGCCATAACCGGATCCTCCTTTTGAAGGTGATCAATGTCTGGGAAGACACTCAGAGTTCTGTCCCCGGCGATCCAGAAGTTCCGACTCCATGTTTCCGGGTTGGACCAAAGGTCGTCCTGGCCAGCAGTCCAGTCCGGCAGCCTCCTCTGAACCTTTGTCGCTACAGCCAGCTGGCCCTTGGCTGTGAGGTAGACCGTGTCGATGCGGGTCCCCTCAGGATCCGGTCTCGTCAGGCGCACCAGGCGTCGACCGACGAACGTGACCCGACGATCCACGTCGCCCGTAGACAGCTTCAGTTCGATCTCCTGATAGCCCTCGGCCGAGTGGCCACGCTTCTTGACATAGTCACGGAGGGCCTCAACGATGGCAGACGAGAGACTACCGGCGATCTCCCCCGCCTCAGCGAAAAGGCTCACATCATCCTCTGAAACATAGACGTTTCGTGTTGGCATAAACATGACTATGCACATATTAGCGATCGACGTCAAGATCCCGACGAGGCTCATCAGGGATGCCCGCGACGGAGACTCGGTCCTCGGCGGCTACATGGGCGATGGGGCGACCGGCTTGGACACGCATCACGAGCCGGTAGCGGCTCCGAGGCGTCAACACAGCGTTACGGTGGGTCATGACAGCGGGGATTTCTACTGTCAGAACGATGATTCAGCGTCACTCATCCTGACAGCTCAAGTGTGTTGTCTCATGACTTCTGAGAGTTTCGGATGTCATGACATCTGAGACACTGG
>ERZ773214.2022-NODE-2022-length-11329-cov-3.959464_pt1 | contig 11329 bp, 14 predicted proteins | sample MGYA00511238_ERZ773214 | MGnify/ENA primary metagenome ERZ773214 (study PRJEB29015, sample SAMEA2738157) | human oral metagenome | biome: human oral; feature: human-associated habitat; material: saliva | place: China | collected 2259 ...
CCCAGGGCCGCACCTACATCGAGATCGGGCTGGAGCTCGGCTTCGGGCGGGATACCGTCAAGAAGCATCTGGCAAACTAAGCGTGAACAGCTTCGAACCTGCATCAGAAGTGGCCGTCGTCATCGAGCACGTCGGTTGCCTCGTCTAGCGGTAACGAACAGCAAACTCAAGCCTGATGGCTCTTGCAACGGTAGGACGACCCAGGACGATCCTGAGTAACAGCGGGTCTTTACCAAATTGATACAATCTCGACCTGAGAACGGTGTCCTAAGTCTCAGATAAGGTATAATCTAGATGAGACCTATCCCGTCTCATCCATTGGTAGTCAAAATGCGAATCCGTACGCTAACTATTGATAACTTTCGAGGCATCGCTAACGGGGGTGTCATATTTCAGCAACATTCATTGCTTGTCGGCGGCAACAACATCGGTAAATCAACCGTTTGTGAGGCTTTGGATCTGGTCCTGGGGCCGGAACGTATGTACCGACGTCCGGTCATTGACGAGCATGACTTTCATAATGGACGATATAAAGAAGATGATGGCTCATTGCGGGACATCGTTATTCGTGTGGTTCTAACGAACCTCGACCTAACCCATCAGATACGTTTCAGACAACATCTTCGTCGTTGGGACGATGTTTCGCTTCAGTTTGTTGACGAAGAGCCTGACGGTCTTTCCCGTGCTGACGATGAGAATGTCACCTGGGCGTTGCCGGTGGTGTTCATCGGTCGATATGATCCCGAAGAAGATGACTTTGTTGGGGGCACATTTTTTGATCATCCAGTGAAACATCCAGATGACCTCAACGATGAAGAAAAGGCTTCCTTGGGCGGTGGACGTTCGGTGTTTACTCGAGCCCATAAGCGAATCTGTGGATTCATTTACCTGCGTGCATTGCGTACTGGTACACGAGCCTTGAGCCTCCAACGAGGATCGCTGTTGGACACTATCCTTCGCCTTGGAGAAGAAGGCGACGCAAAGATGTGGCCAGATACTCTTCAGGCACTTAAAGAGATTAACCCACCTATCGGAGAGATAAAGCAGCTTAAGTCGATTCGCGATCGGTTGCAGGAACGTCTTGGTCAGTTTGTTAATCTCTCTTCTGAGAATGATCCGACATCTTTCTATGCATCCAATCTAACTCGAGACAATCTGCGTGAAGTCGTGAGGCTATTCATCGCGACTCAACCGAGTAACTATCCTGTTCCTTTCAACCGACAAGGCACTGGGGCAGTCAATCTGCTCGTTTTCGCGTTGCTGACGATCATTGCTGACATGAAGGGAGAGAGTTCGGCAATATTTGTGATGGAAGAGCCTGAGATCGCTTTGTCTCCCCACATCCAACGTCGGGTGGTAAAGTATGTTCTCCAAAAAATGGGGCAATCTATAGTCACCTCCCACTCGCCATACATTATCGAGCAGTATGAGGCCGAGAGTGTTGTCATTTTAGGACGTGATGGCGGGAATCAATTCTCAGGTAAACCGATTGAGGCAGATGTAATTAAGCCAAGGAATTATCGTGCTCAACGCCGACAGTTTGCCGAGGCGATCCTCAGCCGGGCGGTTTTCGTAGTCGAAGGTGCGACCGAAGTCGCGGCCGTTAATGCCGTGTCGACGGCGCTTGAGAAATTCCATGAGGGCTACTCTCATATCGATTTAACTGGTGTGTCTATATTCAACGCCGAGAATGATCAGGCGGTGTTAAAATTTGGAACAGTATTTAAAGCGCTTGGAAAACCGGTCTTTGGTATGCGCGATGACCCAAATGATCCAGGATCGCCCGATGCTGTGAATGCAATTCAAGTATTTGATGAGTTCTGGCAGTCTCCAGAAAAGGGGGTTGAACGTGTTCTTGCGAATCAAGTATCTGAGGAAGTGCTGCATCGCTTTTTTAAAGAAGTTTCTTTGCGTTCTGACTACCCGGCAAACTACAAATATGACACGTCAATGACGGGCGATAGATTGAGAACTCTTACTGAGAAGGTACTAAAAGGGAAAAAGGGAGATTCGTTTGGCCATGGGTATGCTAGTATTCTCATTGAACAGTGTCAAAGTGAGGAAGAACTGCCGCCGTTCATTCGTGATGCGCTGCTCTTTATTGATGAGTATCTGAAGCCGTCAGAAGGATACATTGGTGTTCCCGAGTTTAGCCAGGAAGAGTTGTCATTAGACGGTTCTGCTTTAGATGATCAGGTCGGCGAAGAAGAGTTGTAGGTTGTTCGCATGAAAATGTCGAATTATGCCCAGAGCGCACTACAGTCTGAGTGCCCTGTACTGGTACTTGGCGGCCCTGGATCTGGCAAGACAACCTTATCCCTCGTGAAGGCCAAAACATACGCATCGGAACTTTCCGATGGCCAGGCGGTTCTGTTCTTGAGTTTTTCTCGAGCCGCTGTTCGTCAGGTCGAAATTAGATGCCGTGACCTACTGGACAAACAGGAGCGGCGATCAATCGAGGTGCGTACTTATCACTCCTTTGCGCTGGATGTCATTCAAACTCATGGCCGGCTTCTTTCGGGAGAACCCCCTCGGATCATATCTCCCAACAAAGAAGCGCTTTTAAAATCGCGTTTCTCGGGTCACTGGGCGAGTGAGCTGAAGCGGATGGCGTCAGAAGAAGGATGCTATGCTTTCAGTGAGTTTGCGGCGGTTGCTAATCAAATTATTTCGGGATCGAATGCAGTTGCCGAACTTATTGCAGACACGTACCCGGTGATCATTCTCGACGAATTTCAGGACACCGATGATTCACAATGGGAGCTGGTCAAGACACTTTCGCAGCGGTCGCACATGATGTTCCTTGCTGATCCCGATCAGCGGATTTTTGAATATGATGAGCATGTGAGTGCTGAGAGACTACAGCACCTTCGTGATTACCTTCGTCCGGCTGAGTTTGATCTTGGCGGCGATAACCATCGAAGCCCGAATTCTGGGATTCTTAGTTACGCCAACGCTTTACTTCACAACACTCTTCTGCCGTCCGTGCCCGAAGTGGTCGTAGCATCATATTATCCCAAAAGTTTTGATATGACGATGCACGCGGCTGTCGTGTGGATGTTTTCAAATCTGAAACGCGAAGGAATCGAAAAGCCTTCTGTTGCTGTTCTTGCGCGAACCAACGTGATGGTTGCAATCGCGTCAGACTACCTTACCCAAGAACATGTCTATGATGGGCGTCCGCTCAAACCAGTTGCGCATGATGTTCTGTGGGATGCTGCCCTCACTATATCTGGCTCACTCGTTGTTGCTTCTATCTTGGAATGGACGGCGCTTCCCAAGAACGCTGCTTTGATACAAACGTTTGAACTGCTCGCTGAGTACTTTGATGTCAAAAGTGCTTTTAAGTCTGGTGGTGTGAAATATGCAAAAGAAATGAGTGAAAAGTTGTCGGTTGATATGAACAGATTACGCCATGGTGATGCCATAAAGTATAAGTTGTCGAAGCACTTCAATAAGGCTTACGAAACTATGCAAGCATTTAGTGGCAGTCCCGGGGATGATTGGTTGCGAGTTCGTAGTTTATTTGATACCAGAGTTGGTAACTTGGATAAATTATATAATGACGTGAAGTTTGTTCGACTATTTCGAGCATCTGATCAGATTGGAGAATGCTTGAGTGACCTTTGGGACAAACAAGCAAGTTATCTGGGGGCATCGAGCACGTTACGTCGCCCGCTTGAAATGCAGTCGCTGCAAGCTGATTATCGAGAGCCTCATGGGTGCTCGTTGATGACGGTACACAAGGCGAAAGGCAAGGAGTTTGACGGCGTAGTCGTTGTTGATGGTGATCCACGGAGTTCTCATGCATTCGTTCGACTCAATGCGTCAGCGTCGGAACGTGATAGCGCTCGGAGGCTGTTGAGAGTCGCGATCACAAGGGCACGGCGTCAGGTGGTCTTATTGCGCGCGAGTAATGCGATAGGTTTGGTTGATTCAGACTAGTCGCGATTTCGATTCCTTGCTGCGGCTAGCTTGGGCGGCATGTCTGTACCCACCACAATCCCGCTCTCCCAACTCCTTCAGCCCTGCACTACTTCTGCAGGAGCGTCAGTACCTCCACCCCGATCTGCTCTGCCATCTTCTCCAGGCTCTTGAGGGTGAGGTTGCGTTCGCCGCGCTCCACACCGCCCATGTAGGTGCGGTGGACGCCAAGGACATCTGCGAAGGCTTCTTGGCTCAGGCCTCTCTCCAGCCGGTAGGCACGCAGGTTCCTGCCCACCGTCTTCTGGAGATCACCAACAGCCACATCTCTCAGCCTGGCCACCTGCTACTTGAAGGTCTACAGACTGATGAGTAGCATCAAGCCGAGCGAGCGGTACACGAAGCGCGGTAGTAGAGGGGAGGAACGCCATGGTCATCACTCTCCAGGCGCTGGCCGAGGCAGACATCTCCACCATCTCGAGGCGTGTGCGGACTGGCCAGAGCTAGCGCAGTATGGCCCGCCGTACTGGCGGCCGAGGAGTAGCGCGGAGCTGCACCGCAAGATCGCCGACACAGCAGGTCCGCAGCCGGCTACCACTTACAGCTTCGTCCTGGCAGATAGCGATGGGCGGCTGGTCGGCGAAGCCTCGATCCATGCCATCGACTGGCGCAGCCGCGTCGCTCAGGTGGGCATCTGCATCTGGCGACCGAGCGATCGGGGCAAAGGCTATGGCGCGGCGGGCAGCCGGGCCGTCATCGACTGGGCGGTTGGTCATCTGGGGCTGCATCGCCTGGAGGCATGGATCCTGGCGAGCAACGGTGCGTCGCTCGGGCTCTTCCGCAGTCTCGGCTTCGTCGAAGAAGGCCGGCTGACGCAGCGCTACCTGGTGGGCGGCCGGCACATAGACATGCTGGTGCTGGCACGCATCACTGGAGTGTGAGGAGATGATCGCGGGGGAGTGGATGGTCGGCGGCCAGCTGCTCCCTATTCCCTGCTTCTCAGTCCACCATGGCTGTTCTCCGTTGGCTGCTGCCGTTGGTCTGGCCTTCGCACCTCGCGCTGCGGTTGGCTGCGGTCGTGCAAGCAGACGGTGCTTGGGGAAAGGAGGCAGCATGCGACCTGAGCAGGCAGCAGATGGAGTGGAGCGTTGCCCTGCGTGGTGCGCCGTCAGCCATAATGTGGCGAACGATGAGTTTGATGGTGTCGTCCACGAGAGTGTGCATCTCCCCATGGCAGGCGTCGTCCCCCAGTACGGGAACGGCGGCGACGGTGAGCCCGAGCGACAGGCAGTGGCAACCGAGCTCTACCTGGTGCGCTACCAGTACGCCGGTGAGGCGGACGAGTGGCTCTACCTCGGTGACGGGCGCTACGGGCTGGAGGTCAGCCCCGAGACGGCGCAGCGGCTGAGGCGAGCGATTGTCCGGCTGATGGACACCAAAGCCGAGCGGCGTTGAGTTAGCACCAGCGGTACGTACGCTCCCTGCTGCCCTAGTTCGGGAAAGTGGGCTTCCACCAGGCGGAGGCGACGGTCAAGGTCGCGGTAGTGGCTGTCTTGCGTGGTGAAGACGCTCTCGTGCATCGTGTCGCGCACGCCGGTTTCGACGATCATCTTGCGGTTGATCCGTGCGATGTCGTGCTGGATGCTCGCCTGCGTCGCCTTCATGTCGGTGAAGTCCTCCTCCAGCTTGGCACCTTGCTCTTCCACGGTGTGCTGCAGGTCAGCCTGCATCTTGGCGATGGTCTTCTGTGCATTGACGATGTGACCCTGCTTCTCGTTCAGCTCGCCGTATTTGGTGCGCAGGTCGTCCTGGCCAGCTTTCAGGTCGTCGTATTTGGTAACAAGATCGTCGTACTTAGCACGCAGGTCATCCTGCCCCGCCTGTAGTGTGTTGAGTCGCCCATCAATGTCTTCGAACCGCTTGTCGATCTGCTCGAACCGCGTGTCGATTCTGTTGAATTTCTCGGTTACAGTTGTTGTGAGTGCTGCAATTTGCTGTGAGAGTTCTTCGTTTGTCATACTTCTATTTAAACACAAAGCGGGCATGTAAACAATGTTGAGGCGTTCATTTCTGTCGCATTCAAAACTGGAGCTGGCCTGCGCAAATGTGGGGGGGGTGTCGTGTGTGAGCGCCACTTCTGGTGGCACTCTTTACGGTGGGATTGTCTATGGTATACCACCCTGCTGCTCGACTTATCTGCGTACCACTTGTGATACTCAAGTAATGCTGCTCGCGTTTGCTCTTTTTGTTCATTTTTTGTTATACTATATCTATTCATGGCCAGCAAAGATGTACTACCGTTGTATCGTCGGCTGCTCAAGACCAAAGCAGCGTTGCTGGCCGTCTCCTTCACCTTGATCGGTATTCTGCTCATCATGCTCAATGCCTGGCTGGCGACGCTGAGCCTGGGCGACTGGAGCTGGCTGCATCATCTGCCGCTAGATGAGGTCGGTGGCCCATTGCTTGGGGCTGGTCTGGTCTCCACCATCCTGGACTACTCCTATCGGCGCGACCAGGAGGACGTCGCCATCCAGCGCACCCAGCAGGCCATCGTCGACCTGTCACCGGCCAAGCTGTGGAGCGTCTTGTGCGAGGGCCTTGCCCGCCACCCCGCAGAGCTGGCTCGCCTGACCACGCCCGAACGGCTCGACGATGCAGCGGCGGCCATCATGGCGCAGCGCCTGGGCGACGAGCAGTTCGCCCGCGAGATCTATACCGACATCCGCGACCAAGCCATCCGTGCCGCCGAGCGGTGGTACGACGTCGAGGCGCGCGTTCGGCTCTCTACTGCAGTAGAGAGGAGTACCGCAGGTACTCCTCTGCTCGACGTGACGGTGGAGTGGGAGTACACCACCGTGCCCAGTGGTAGTGAGCGCCGCTTTGCCTGTGTATCCGATCGAGCGGCATACAACGCGCTGCGCGGCGACATCCCTGCTACCTCCACCTGGTTCATGGCACCACGCCGTGGCATGGACGCACGCAGCCAGGAGTCCTACGAGTTGCTCGAGTTAACCGTCGATGGCCGGCCACAGCTGATCCGCCGCACTGTTCAGGCAACTGGCCAGACCTACCGTGTCCAGCTGGACGACGCGGCGCAGAGCGGTGAGCCGGTGCGGATCCGGCAGATCTTCCGTACCAGCACGCCTGCCTGGGGCCACCGGCTGTTCTTCGAGCTGCCACAACCTGCGCGAAACATGTCGCTGACAGTGGACTACACCAACACGCCCATCGCCGACATCCGTGTCAGCGACACCGTTGCTACCTTCCAGCCTTCCCAACTCGTCCGCACGCCCGAGGCAGCCGTTGGCAAGGTCATATCCCTCAACGCTCGTGGCTGGCTCTTGCCCAAGACCGGCTTTGCTGTGACCTGGACGCTCGAATCAGAGCTGCCCCACGACGCCGAGCACCGTGAGGCAGCCTGACGGATTGCAGTCACTCTCCGCCGCTCATCGCTCTCACCTCCCCACCGCTCGGTTGCATTGCGACCTTGATGCTACTCATCAGTCTGTAGACCTTCAAGTAGCAGATAGCCAGGCTGAGAGATGTGGCTGTTGGCGATCTCCAGAAGACGGTGGGCAGGAACCTGCGTGCCTACCGGATGGAGAGAGGCCTGAGCCAAGAAGCCTTCGCAGACCAACTTGGCGTCCACCGCACCTACATGGGCGGTGTCGAACGCGGTGAACGCAACCTCACCCTCAAGAGCCTGGAGAAGATGGCGGAGCAGATTGGGGTGGAGCCCCTGACGCTCCTGCAGAAGTAGTGCAGGGTTGAAGGAGTTGGGAGAGCGGGATGCTGATGCTTGTCAGCATTGATGACAGTAACCTGTATTTCTGCTGATTGTTCGGTAGTGTCGGATACATCATCGGCTGATGCAACGAAGGGGTTGTTATGCTCTTGCCACTAGAAAATCTGAAGACACTGCGAGACGCCATGCGGACACAAGGATGGGTGGTGACGTGCTTTGACTTTACCTACAAACAGCGGGGGTACTACGTCACCGTCACCGACTACATCAACAGCCCAAAGCCGGATGGCTATGCGCTCGTTCACCTGTGCTTCATGAGGAAGACAGACATCACAGACTCGCTCTCGGTGCCAGCAAATCGGAACGGGATTATAGTAGACCCACAAACGCTAAGAGAGTTCTTTGGCATTGAGTGGGCAAATAACGTAGGTAACCTCCTACGTCAGTTCACTGAGCAGTTTGGCAAGTGGATTCCTGTCGAAATCAAGGATCTGAGCGAGGGACAAAAGAAAGCCGTTGTGCGACAACTAGGCATCTCGGATGCTAGCGACGATCCCGACAAGATCTACTGCATAGATGTGAGGCGAAGCGGCAAGAAGAGTGATGGCAGCTTGAAAAAGCGTTCGCCCTTCAACTCACAAAAGAGCGAGTTCTTGCGCCCAGAACTCTATGCCAAGTTTAAAGATGACTTGAACTTGAGTTTCTGCTATTCGGTTGACCCATCGGCGGAGAAGACCGACGGGCAAATCATCGCGAGTGTTGCTGCGAGAGAATCGACTCAGCTTCGCCGAAAGTAAAACTCATGCCAGGAGGTTGAGGCTATCACTTGCCTCTTTCACCATCTTTGCTGCCGAGAGAACGCTATCCGTCGCCAAGACGATGAACTGTTCAACGTCTTGGCGTCGTTGAGTTGTCGATTCTTTCCGTTTGAAGCCGAATTCTTGATAGTAGTCGAGGTTCGCCGCGCGTTGAGGAGTGGACATCATAATTAAACCTTCGCAAAAAGAAAGAGAGTATGTTGAAAACGTTTAGCATGAAGCGTTCAGGCGTAAGGAAGATACTGACTTTCTGCTATCGATCTACTACGATCTTAAAGTAGTCGTGATTAAATGCGCCCTCCTCATCTTCTTCTACAATGGCAACTAAGGTTTCGAGTGTTTTAATTTCTGTTTCTGTCAAGTGTTTGTTTTGCTTAGATAAGTTTGAGGCAACGCAGAGACAAATGTATTCTAACGAAATAGCCCACTCGCCGACCCTTGCGTATTCCCTTGCTTTTTCGGCTTGCGATTGAGATAAGTAGGGGGATTCGTTGATATAGTTATAAAGCGCAGTGGTTTGTTTAACTTGTTCACTCATGGACATAATGATAACGCAATTCGTCTTGTTTTGGCAAGCTATTTGTGTTTATAGTCTCTTGTCGGATATGAGGTTATTATTCCTTCACCGGAGGGTTCTACGATTACGTTCACCTCTATTCCGTCAATTGTTTCTGTTGTTTGCCATCTGGACCTAATCGATTCACCTTTGCTTTGAACTTCGTCTATTGTTTTCTCGCTAGGAATGTCGGGAAGCCATATCGTAGAAGAATCGATTGCTATCTTCGATGCAATTTTTAGTATTTTCCTAGCCGTCCACTCTTTAGGGAATGCGTTTTTGCCACTTACTCCTGGATACAAGTGTCCTTTGATGATTTTCGGCCTTTCTTCGTATTGAATTTTTTTTAAGGTACCGTAAAGAATGTGGTTGGTGCGTCTGTCGGTGGCTAAGTTCCCCGCGGCTAGGCCATACACGCTGTCGGTGGTAGGGTCAATGACTCTCGTCCTCCAGCGTTCTTTTTGTTCAGTGACCCAGGCATTTAATATTGTTACCTCAGTGACGTACTGGCGCACTGCTAGTGTGCCTATAGCTTGGGTTACGGTGTTGGCAACAGCGGGATGGCCTTGAATTCTGATGATTAACTCGTCGTTAGCATTGTTGTATGCAGTGATGCAGCCTCTGGTGATGTTGTCTATAATATATTGGGCCGTCTTGAGGTTGATCGTCGCTATCCAGGCGTCGTCGCTGCAGTATTTGGAGAGTTGACTGGAGACGTCGCTGATAACTCCGCTAAGTCGGCTGAGTATTCCTTGTGTGCCGCTGGTTGAAGTGAGTAGTTCTCGGCCTCGATGTAGTTCGTCAATCACTTCCTGAAAGTTGTGCGACATTGCGTGTTGTCCTTGGTGTTAGTCTTCCGGGGGTGGGTCAAGTGGAATTGCTTCGATATTATCTATTGCGTCGTTAATGCTTGTTTGACAGTTTTTCAGGTATGCTTCTATTGCCGTCATTTGCTGCAGCATCACTTCGGTGAGTTGATGGCCGTCGGCGGCGCTCTGGGTAATTGCAGCTACGTCGTGAGCGCTCGTGTCGGCGTCTGCTACCAAGCCAAGTGCGTTCTGTAGCTGTTGGAGGAGTTGCTGCTTTGCGCCTTCGCTAATGGTTTCTGGCATGAGGGGCTACTGCTGTGCGTGCTGGACGAAGTCGTCGACGGCGGAGCTGAGCTGGCTCATGGCGGCAGCGCAGCTCTCGAGAGCTTGGCTGGCGGTACGGACTTGCTGGGCGGCGCTTTCGCCCGTTTGGTTGGGAGCGGTGACGGACTGCAGCTCGTCTGCCTTTTGAGACAGGGACTGGGCGGTGGCGCTAGTGCCGGTGCTGAGCTGGGTGGCGTTGCTGCCGATCTGCTGGGCGGCTGCGATGACGTTGGCGAGGGCGGCCATGGCGGTGCTCCTGTTTCGTGTCTTAGAGGTTGATGACTTGCTGGCAGCCGTCTGCAGACGCGTTGAGCGCGCTCTCGGCACCGCCGAGACTGTCGAGTGCCTGGCTGAGCGCGGCGAGCATGCGCTGCTCGTGGCCGGCGTTGTCGCCCTCCAGCTCGGACGTGACGAGGGTGATGGAGTCCTCGGTCTTGGTTTTGAAGGTGGCGATCTGCGAGAGCTGGTCTTCGATCTGCTGCTTGATGGACTCGACGGTGGCGAGGACGTCAGCGAGAGACATAGTGCGGGTACCTTTCGACGCGGCGGTGGAGCGCGGGAGATGTTGAGGCTGGTGGAGCGATGCGTTCCGTCAGCTGATGCGGCTGTACGGGATGACGAGCTGTGGGTTGCTCATGGTGGCGCTGTCCCAGACGAGGGCGCGGTTGTCCTGCGGCGTCCAGCGCAGGATGGGCTGCTTGAAGGCCTCGCGGGCTGAGGAATGGTCGAGGTGCATGGCAATGCGGATGTCGAAGTTGTTGTCGCCGCCGAGCCCGACCATGGCTTTGAATGAGGAGTACTTGTTCCACCGGCCCAGGAGGTGTATGCCGGCCAGCGGACCGTTGGCGAAGAGCGTCTTGATCTTGGTGGTGTCGCTGCGCCAACGCTCTAGGCCGAAGCCGATGACGTAGACCGGCGGTGCGCTGGCGTTGTCGGCTGCGAATGCGGCTCGCTCGACCAGCTCATCGATGAGGACGTCGGCCTGGTGCTTGCCGACAACGCGGTAGGTACCGCCCATCTTGGTGAGCTGCTGCTCGAAGGCGCCGCGCACGGCGTCGCGAGACGGCGAGTGCCAGTCGCCGATCAGGTCGAGCAGAATGAGCTCGGCAGTGGGCGTGCTGTGCAGCAGAGACAGTGCGGCGTTGAGCAGGAC
>ERZ773214.2027-NODE-2027-length-11314-cov-56.381828_pt1 | contig 11314 bp, 8 predicted proteins | sample MGYA00511238_ERZ773214 | MGnify/ENA primary metagenome ERZ773214 (study PRJEB29015, sample SAMEA2738157) | human oral metagenome | biome: human oral; feature: human-associated habitat; material: saliva | place: China | collected 2259 ...
AGACCGTAGCCAACCGCAGTGATGGAACCAACCATTATTTTTCCTTTCAACAGTGCTCAACCGGGAACATACCCGAACAGAGCAGAGTTTGATTTGAGTTATAGCCCGCACAATGAACGTGTGGGTTGCTTTATTCTTGTCCGGAGCCGGTACCCCAGCCCCGAACGCGAAAACCTAATAAAAAATTTAGAGTGTCAGCAAGCTGACTAGTGACCCTCAGAAACCGAGCCCTGCAGGTACACAGCCAGCAGCAGAGCGAACACGTACGCCTGGATGCACTGAATCATGAATTCCAGGAAGTACAGGAACAGGCCCAGGGCGCCGGGAGCGATGGCGGCCAGGTAGCCGATACCGCCCAGAGCCTCAACCATGTAAGTCACCATGCTGGAGGCAACCATCAGCGCCAGGTGACCACCGAACATGGTGGCGAACAGACGCAGTGCGTGGGTTGCGGGGCGAATCAGCATGTTCGAGAAGAACTCGATCGGGATCAGAATGGGGTAAATCCAGAACGGCAGGCCCGCAGGCATGGTGATGTCCTTGAAGAAGCCGCCCAGGCCCTTGCGCTTGATGCCCACGCCGACCCAGGTCAGGTATGCCACTCCAGCCAGCGCGTAGGCGCTACCGGGGTGGGAGAAGGAGGGCAGCTGGATGAACGGAATCGCGCCGTAAAGGTTGTTCACCAGAACAAAGAAGAAGGAGGCGAACAGAATCGGGACGAAAGGCTTGTAGTGCTGAACGCCCAGAGTTTCCTTGCCCAGAGAGTTGCGAGCAAACAGGTAGCCGGATTCAGCGATGAACTGAGTCTTTCCGGGAACCATGGCACGCTTGCGTGCTGCGGTGAGGAAGAAGACCGCAATAATCACCACGGAGAGTAGCACCAGCACGTTCTGCTTACCAAAGGCGAAATCACCAATGGTGAAGAAGGGGGGAAGATGCATGTCTTCGGGGTTCGGCGGAACATAGGCCCCGGCTTCCGCGAGGATCAACCCGTTCTCGATCAAAGCAAGTCCTTTCTTGCTGCTTGTGGCTATCAAGAGCCCATGCCAGCTCTTGCGTGACTGACATGCTAACTACATGGATGAATGTGTGACCTAGCGGTCCGCGTTCAATGACCTAGCGGTCTTTATTCTGCCTGGTCATGTGGGTAAAGACGAGGGTCAGACCTCCGACAGCGCCAATCAAGACGCCAACCCACACCAGCCAGGTGGTGGAGAAGACCAGGTCACCGAGGTAACCAATACCTCCCCACACCGCAACGCCGATGATCAGGTAGAGAATTGACATCACGGCGCCGGAGAGACCTCCGCCGGATACCAATTCTCCGGTGGTGCGGAGCTTTCGATCTCCGTCCCACCACTTCTTCTCCTCGGCCAAACGTATATTCCTTTCAAACACCTATCGTGTTACCGACTATGGTCTTCCGAGTCGGTGTCGAAGTACAAAATTCTCAATCGTGCAATGCTGACTGTCTCAATAACAATCCACAGAATCACGCCGGTGCATGCGCCTGCGAGAGTCCAACCGTGCCTCAGGTTCTCTGGGAACGGCACAAACATCAACACCAGACCGAGCAGGGCAATCTTCACGAGGTAGCTCACCACCAGCGATTTGGGTACGCCCCAGTCGAAAATGGGAGCAACAAGCATAACCAATACGCCCAGAGTGAAGCATATATAGATTATCAGAAAGCCCAATGTTATTCCTAGCGCGCCCACGGGGCCCGCAAACAGGCACGCACTCATCATACCGCCGAACCAAGCCAGCAAAGAGTATGCCGATACCCTGTAGAACAAAAATTTCCAGGAAAGCTCTTGACTCTCGTAAGAAGATGCCTTCAGTCCTACCCGGGCACGCTCTCGGCGACGTTCCCGTTGCCTCCTACGCTCCGCGGGTGGGTACCACAGAACATCGGCCACGCGCCTCCAGACAGGCTCTGCTACAGCCTCCTTTTGAGGTTGTGGCGACCTAGACACCATTAGTGTTTCTCCCCACGGTTCTGTTTCGACTGAGGCGCAGAAGAGTGCTCATTAGAAGGCTGCTCCGCGCAATCTTTCACCGAGTCCGGAATGATGGGCGCGGGATGCAGGGAAGTCGGTTCCACCCGCTCCGGGGTTGCGGGAACACCGGTCGCAGAAGAAGACGAGGTGCCCCGACCCGCCTTCTTCGGGGCTGCCGGCTGCTCCGCGGGAGAAGCCGACGAGGGGGTACCGGCCTCGACAGAGGAGCCGCCCTTCGCCGCCTTCGTCAGGTCAATCGTTGAGCTGGGGGCTTCACCACCAAAAAGCTGCGGCATGCGCAGGTACACGGCCAGCACGGCGAGCGCCACAAGCACCACGCCGAGCGCGGCAAAACCAGCACCCGAGGTATACAGGTCGGAGGCGAAGGCCAGCAGGACCCACACCAAAATCGTCACGCCCGTAACCACTGCGGTCGATCCCAGGTGGCTGAAGCCCACGTCCGTCAGGCGCTGATACACGTGAGTGCGGTGCGGCTTGTACCACTGCTCCCCCGCCATGAAGCGGCGGAAGAGAGTCGAACCGGCATCGGCCAGGTAGGTGACGAGAGGAGCGAAGGCCAGCAGCACCGGAACGTCAGCAAACCAGGCGCCCACCGCCAGAGTCCCCAGGGCCGTACCCAGCACGTAGGAACCGGCATCCCCCAGAAAGACGTTCTTGCCCGGGCGCACGTTCCACGGCAGAAACGCCAGGTACGCGCCGGCCACCGCCACACCCCCCATAGCCAGCCAGGGCAGGTTGACCATCCAACCGGTCAGCGCGTACGCCAAACCGGCCACCAGGCCGTGAGCACCCGAGATGCCGTTGATGCCGTCCATAAAGTTGGCCACGTTAATGTAGCCCGCGATGAACACGGCACCGACCACCACCAGCAGCGGGTTGGTCCCCTGAACCGTCGCGAAACTGACGCTCACCAGCACACCGATGACCAGCTGCAGGGCAGCGCGACGAACGATACTCACGCCGCGAATATCTTCGAGCCAGCCCAGGACCAGGGAGAAAAGCATGGCGGCGGCAATCGTGATGGCCAGCTGCAGGGACTCGGCGGAGCGGTAGGTCCAGCCCAGCAGGGTCGCCACGAGGAAAGCCAGCAGGGTCGCCGCGGCCGTCGCCAGGCCCATGCCGCGGTAGGTCGGCGTGGTGTGCGAGGACCGTTCGTTGGGGATGTCCACCATGTTGTAGCGATGCAGAATCGGACGCACCGCAAAGGGCAGGAGGGCACCGGCAATCACCGCAAGAACGAAAATGCTCGTTAGCTCGGGAAAGGAGGTCATGATGGCTCCGGGTCGTACTGTCTTGTGAATGTGTTTATCGTATGGCTCCGCCGACCCCGGGGCGCCGGGAAGACGCTCCGATAGGGGCGGCGTCGAAGAGCCAGTCGGTTAGAAGGTCTGCGCGTTCTCCAGGGTGCGCGGATCGGGTGCGCGCTCCAGGCCGTGGCGTTCGTAGCCGCTGTGCTCGCGGTAGTTCTGAATCCACAGCTCGTAATCCAGCTCGTCCGGGTTCAGGGCCGGCGCGCTCGAGCGTGAAATGTAGCGGTTCTCCTCGCTGGGCACGAGCTTCTCCGTATCGCCGAAGAGCGTCTCGTCTAGCTTCTCGCCCTTGCGCAGGCCAATCTCCTTGATCTCGACGTCGTAGCGTTCGTAGGCCTGACGCATCGCCTTGGCCACGTCCAGGATCTTGACCGGTTGCCCCATGTCCAGCACCATGACCTCGCCCGGACGGCCAATCGCACCGGCCAGCATCACGAGCAGGCAGGCATCCGCGATGAGCATGAAGTAGCGGGTTGCGCGCTTATCGGTCAGGGTAATCGGGCCGCCAGAGAGAATCTGCTTGGTGAAAAGCGGCTTAATCGAGCCGCGCGAACCAAACACGTTGCCGAATCGCACCGACACGTAGGTGTTGCCGGTTTTCTCACCAAAGTACGCGGTCAGGCGCTCCGCCACGCGCTTGGACTGGCCCAGGGCCGTCTTCGGGTCCGCCGCCTTATCGGTCGAAACGTTTACGAAGGTCTTTACACCCACGGCCTCGGCGGCACGCAAGACGTTCAGGGTGCCCAGGGAGTTCGTCTTCCAGGCCTCCTGCGGGTAGGCCTCCAGCGCCGACACGTGCTTCAGCGCGGCGGCGTGGAACACTACCTCGGGGCGGCGTTCCCGGAAAATCTCCAGCAGGGTATCGCCCTCGCGGATATCCGCGAGGATGATGCGGTCGTCGTCCAGGCTTGACTCGTGCGTAATCGACACCTTGGTGTCCATCAGCAGAGTCTCGTCGTGGTCGAGCATCATCAGGGTCTCGGGCTCAAATTCGCTAATCTGGCGGCAGAGCTCAGAACCAATCGAACCACCAGCACCCGTCACCAGAACGCGCTTGCCGTGCAGGTACGAACGGAGGATATCGCGATCGATATCGTAGTTAATCTCACCGCGGATTACGCGCATCAGGTCGTTATCGCTCGCGTTCACCAGGCGCTCACCCATCAGGCGGGCGTTCGCGCTGCTGATACGCTGCACCTCAACCTTCAGGCGACGCATGCGCTCGCAGAAGGCCTCAAAATAGTCCTCCGGCATATCGGAAATCGTGACGATCACCTTGTGAGTGCCCGATTCGCGAATCGCGCGCTCCAGCTCGCGGTAGGTCGTAATCACCTGGATACCGTGGAACTTAGTGCCGGCCTTCAGCGGGTCATCGTCGAAGACCGCCACGGGGCGCAGCTTCGCCTCCTCATCGTGCAGCATGGAATCCATCACCATGCCGCCGATGAAACCGGCGCCGTACACGATCACCGGTTCGCCCGTCAGCTCACGCACCGCGCCGCGCTCGGTATAGACGCGTTTGGCCATGCGGGCACCGGCCATCATAATCAGGCTGAACGCCGCGGCAATCGCGGGCACACTGTGTGGAATGTGCGGCAGGCCAACAAGCTCATCCACAAAGGAGAAACCGGTCAGCACCACGCCCGTGCTCAGCGCCGCCGCCGCGGCGCGCCACGACTCGTCGAAGGATCCGTAGGAGTACACGCCGTTATAAATCTTGGCTGCCGCAAAACCGAAAATCAGCTGCAGCAGTACCGCCCCGGCGGCCGTAATCGTCAGCGAAATGGGGTGGATGATGTCAAACACCGAGCCATTGCTAAGTAGCACGCTATAGCGCAGCATGTACGCGAACAGCACCGCAAGAACCCAGGCGCTAGAGTCAATCAGCGCCTGCGCAATCAGCCACCACGGCTTGCGCTCGTACAGACGATTCACCAGAACGGCTCCGGAATCGCCCTCCGTCATCAGCGTGCCGCGCTGAGCAGCACGTCGTACCGCCTCGTGGGCGTCAGATTTCAGCTGGGCCATTAAAAGCCTCCTTCAGATGCGGCACCGGTGAAACGGTCCGAAGATGAGCGAGTAGAGGATGCGCGTGCGGCCACGGTGGACAGCGCGCGGAAAGCGTTGCGGCGCAGGGATTCGGGCACGAAGCGGTACACGCTGCGCACCGCCATGTTCTGCGCCCAGCGGGCCTTCGAAATGGCGTGGCCCGTGTACAGTCGGCGTTGAATCGCCCAGTCCTGCTTCCAGGCGTCCACTCCCCCACGCTTCGTGTAGGCGCCGGCGCCCACGCGGTAACGCACGAGAGGTGCGGGCAGGTTGCCCAGGCGGTAGCCGGCGTCGCGCAGACGCATCCACAGCCACCAGTCCTCGGCACCGGGCACGTACTCGTAACCGCCGAGGGTCTGCACAGCGCTCTTACGGAATGCCACCGAGGGGTGGTAGATCGGGTTACGCGAATCCATGGCGCGAAGCAGCCGTTCAGGATCGACGATGGCCTCGCGGACCGACTCAACCGCCGAGTTATTCTCGTTGACCTCGAGCATAGCCGAGCCGAGCAACGCGTAGCCGCCCTCTGCCAGGACCGGAATCAGCTCGGCGAAGCGGGTGGGTTCGGAAATATCGTCAGAATCGGCGCGCGCCACCAGCTCGTAGCTGCAGGCCTGCAGACCCGCATTCAGGGCCTCGGCCAAACCCACGTTCTGCGGTAGCTCCACGAGCTGAATCGGCGGGCAATCCAGGTTCTCGGCGCGGGCACCCCAGCGGTCCACCACGGCGCGCAGCTCGGGGGTGAGCGGACCGTCCAGAACCAGCACGAGCTCGGAGGGGCGCAGGGTCTGGTTCAACAGATTCGATTCCAGCGCCTGTTCCAGGTACGCGGGGTTCTCCTTCGCGTACACGCTCATGAGCACCGAGAAGTCGGGGGCGGAGCTCACGCATCCGGCGTTCCCGGTCACGACCGGCTCGGGGTTCGAGGCCGGAACGCCGTAGCGCCCCGGGAAGGTCAGCGGGTAGATGCCCTCCAGCACCCGGCGGTTCGGGGTGGGCGGGCGCAGGCCATCACGCAGACCGTTCAGGAAGTACCCCAAGTAGGTACGGCGGTCGTCGGTACGAAGCAGGGTGGAGACCCACAGGCGGGCCGAAGAACCACCGTAGAGCAGCTTTTCCAGCGGGTTCAAGGTACGCGAGCGCGTAAACACCCACAGCTTATTGCGCACGTCGTTATAGAAGCGCGGGCCGGGGTTGGCGTTCGTCGTGCCGAAGGTCTTGGTGTGATGCTTCGCCACCGAAGAAGGCACCGCAATGCCGTCGCGGTGGTGAATCAGGCGGGTCGAGAATTCGAAATCGTCGTTCCAGATGAAGAATTCGGCGATGGGCAGGCCGCCGTTACGGCGGATGGCCTGCGCGTCCATGAGAATCGAGACGAAGGAGGCGCTGCGAATCGGGCGGGCCCCCACCGCGCGGGCGCGGGCGTGGCGCTGCTCCCCCGCCGCGAACATCGTGCGAGGGGTGTTCATGGGGTGGTCCTCACCGTTCGTCCACACCACGCGAGAGGCCACCACCGCGGGGCGTTCGGCGGGAACCTCGGAGTAGCCGAGCCACGCCTCAACGGCTTCGGCCAGGGTGTTCTCGGTCGGCTCGGTGTCATCATCCATGACCCACACGAGGTCGGGGTTGTGGCGTTCCAGGGCGCGGTCGATGCCCACCGCGAAACCGCCGGCGCCGCCCATGTTCTGTCGCAGCGTAATGCGGTCCACCGGCAGCTCGTACTCCAGGGAGTCTAGGTATGCGGCGGTGTCGTCGGTGGAAGCGTTATCGACGATGACCACGGCGACCGGGCGCATCCGGCCCGAGGCGATGCCCGCCAGGGTCTTGGGTAGCAAATCGCGACGGTTGTAGGTTACGACCACCGCAACGGTGCGGGGTTCGGGCTGACCGTCATGTTCGGCGGGGTGCTGGGCAGGCGCGGGTCGGTCGCTGTACTGTTCTGCCATAGTGTTCTCCCTCCGCGGCGCCGAGGCACCTTATCCGTTCGACGTTGAGGTATATCCTTCTCCGCACGGGGACCGGGTGTTTCGGCGGTGCCCGCGACGCTCATGTATGAGGATATAACTCTCCAAAGTGACCATTTTACCGGGGTCTTCACCTCGAGGTGAATCTTCCCCCACTAACGCACCCATTATGACGCATATTCAACCTCAATCGGTTGTTTTTCCGTATGTCGGACTGCGCCGGCCCCGCGGCAGTTCACCCTTCACCGGAGGATGAATTATCCCTAAGGATTAGGCGGAGACATAGGTGGCGGGCGGGTATTACGGCCCGCGGCGAAACGGGGTCTGCCATCCCGCCGATGTTTCAAGGACGTTTTCGAGGATGCTTTCGACGACTCCCTGCACCAGCCCCGTGCCCGAGCTGTGCCCGCCGTGCGAAAAAGCGACCAAAAACCGGTCACCGCCCCAACAATTCAACATAACCGGTGCAAATATGCGAAAGTTGAAATGACCCTGTTTTTCCCCGCACCGACCGCGGGCTTTTGAGAGGTAAAGACATGTCCGAATCCAGGTGGAAAGTCATTGGCGCCAGCGGCTTTGTTGGCTCCGCCATCGTTGCGCGTCTGAACGCAGAGGGGATCAGCGTCGATCCCATTGAAGCGCCCCGCCTCGCCACCCGCTCCCTTGACGTAGACAGCATTATCGACGAAGCAGAACAGCTGGAGGGCATCATCGATTCCCTCGCAGAAGCCTTCGCCAGCGCGCAGGTCGTGGTGAACGCCGCCGGCCTCGCCGCCCCGAACATGCAGGATCTGCCCCCGCTTATGGGTGCGAACGCCCTGTTGCCGGCTGTCATCGCGATTGCTGCCCAGCGCACCGGCGTGCGCCGCGTCATCCATCTCTCCTCTGCCGCGGTGCAGGGCCCTCGCCCCGTACTCGACGCATCCGAGGAGACCGCCCCCTTTAGCGCCTACTCGTTCTCCAAGACCCTTGGCGAGGAAGCGCTGCTCGACCTGCAGGATTACTTCCTGGAGGAGCATCCCGAGAGCGCACCCGAGCTGTGCATCCTGCGCGCAACCAGCGTTCAGGGTCGCGGCCGCCGCACGACCGAGCTCTTCGCCAAGATGGCCTCCTCCCCCTTCGCATCGGTGGCCGGTGCGGGCCAGGGTAAGTCCCCCGTCTCCAGCGTGTACGCGCTGGCCGAGTTCGTGGTGATGCTCGGAACCTTCCCCGGCGAGCTGCCCACCATCGTGCTGCAGCCTTGGGAAGGCGCAACCGTCGCCTCCGCTTCGCTGGATGCGGGCCGCCGCAAGCCCCATCACCTGCCCGAGTGGCTCTGCCGCGCGGCCATCAAGGCCGGCTACAAGGTATCTGAGCTCATGAACGATAGGTTTTCCGGCTCCGTGCGTAAGGTCGAGGTCATGTGGTTCGGCCAGGGCATTGACGATTCCTGGGCCCGCAAGAACAACCTGCTACCCACCCCGCGCGTGCGCGAGGTACTGCGCACCGCCCACACGGCACTGGGTAAGAAGAAGGACCGCCGCTTCGCCAATAGCTAGGTGGTGCTGCCTCTGGCGAGAAAGCAACCTAACGCGCGCGAGATAGCATAAGGGAACGCCCGATATATCTGTTGATATATCGGGCGTTCCCTTAAGTTTTACTCCTGAGTTCTACTCACGGAGTTTTAACCGTGGCCGGGTCTACAGGTGATCCTCGGCGGCTTCCGGAGCCTCGGTCTTAGCATCAGCCTCGGTCTTAGCATCAGCCTCGGTCTTAGCATCAGCCTCGGCCTTGGGTTCAGGTTCGGTCTTCTTCTGCTCAGCCTTCGCTTCAGTCTTCGGGGCGGCGGGTGCCTCGCCAAAGACCAGGGCGCGTGCGGTATCGGCAGAGACGGGCTGGACCTGCGGCTCATCCGCACGAATCGGCTTGGGGGTGTTATCGCGGTAGCCGCGCGAACGCTCCTGGTCCACCGAACTGATGCCGAAGCCCGAACCCAGCGCGCTCGTAGCGCCCAGCAGGGAGGCGGCAATCGAACCAGCCGCGGGTGCCTCGGCGCGGCGGGCAGGTTCGCCGCTCACCGTGTGGGTGCTGTCCCACTGCTCGTAGGCTTCGTCCAGGCCCTCCTGCTCGTCCAGCGCCTGCTGGGAGGCGTCCGACTCGTTCTGCGTGGGGGCCTGCGCCTCCTCCACCTTGCGGGCCGCCTGTTCGTCGGCCTCCGCGCGGGTCAGAATCGAGGGGATCACCTCGCGGAGTTCCTCAACGGGAATCGCGCCCTCGCGCACCACCACGTAGGGGAAGGAGGTGCAATCCAGGATGGTCGAGGGAGCCGGCTCGCGTTCGGTCACCACCGTGACGCCGTCCTCGTTGGGCTCGGACTCGTGCGGCTTCGGGCGGGGGCCGCCGTCAATAATCACCGCGACGTCCTCGCCCAGGGAGTCCATGGCGGCCTGAGCGGTCGCGGCGGCATCCTGGCCGGTCTTGTTTGCGCTCGAGACGGCCAACGGGCCGTGCTCGGTCAGCAGCTTCAGGGCAAACTCGTCGTCGGGAACACGCACCGCGACGGTGCCTCGGGTCTCGCCCAGGTCCCAGCTCAGCGAGGGGTAGGCGTGAAGAATAACGGTCAGCGCGCCGGGCCAGAAGCGGTAGCCCAGGTCGTAGATGTCGTCCGGAACGTCGTCCACCACGCCGGCGAGCGCCGCGATGTCAAAGATGAGTACGGGCGGCGGCATGGTGCGGTCGCGGCCCTTATCTGCCAGCAGTTTGGCAACGCCCTGATGCGAGAAGGCATCGGCGGCAATACCGTAGACGGTATCGGTGGGCATCACAATCGTGTCGTGCGCCTTGAGGGCCTCGCGGGCGGCGTCCAGCGCCTCGCGGGTCTCGGTTTCAGTCGTTACGGGGTACAGCTTTGCAGTCACGGGTTATATTGTCTCACGTTTTATGGATTGCGGCGATACGCCGGGGAGAGTGCGCGTCACGGGGTTGGGGCATCGCGCCTCGTCGGCGGCTGATACGACGGTTAGGATATGCGGCGGCTCCGTTCGGTGGCCCCGCCCGGCTCGGAGGCTAGGAGTCGGCTGATGCTAGGAGCCCGAAGCGGCGGGTTTGTAGCCCGCGCTGTGCCGGGGCCTGCCGTTCAGGTCCCGCACCGGGTAGCACCGTTCGAAGCCAACACGTGCCAGGAGCTCAGCGACGGCCCCTTCCTGGGTGTCGTCGTGCTCCATCATGAAGAAGCCCCCGGGGGCCAGTAGCTCGTAGGCGCGGGCGGCGATGGCGGAGGGCATCTGCATGCCGTCCTCTCCCCCGCCGTACAGCGCCATGTCCGGGTCGTGGAGGGCGGCTTCCGGGTCGGCGGGCACGTTCCCCGGCGGGATGTACGGCGGGTTGGAGAGCACTGCATCGAAGCGGCCGACCAGCTCGGTGAGGGCGGTGAGGGCGTCCCCCTGCACCAGGTGCACGCCGAGCGGCTCCAGGTTCTTGCGGGCGTAGGGGATGGCCTCTTCGGAGAGCTCCACCGCGAACACCTGGGCGTTCGGCAATTCACTCTTGACCGCCGCCGCGATGGCGCCGGAGCCGGTGCACAGGTCGACGATGTGCAACTGACCGGTCGCCGACTCGGCGCGTGCGCTCAGCACCTTGAGGGCTTCTTCGACGAGTAGCTCGGTCTCGGGCCGGGGTACGAACACGCCGGGTCCGACCGACAGCTCTAGGCGGTAGAAGGGAGCGCACCCGGTAATGTGCTGTAGCGGTTCGCGGCAGGCGCGGCGGGCGACCAGCGCCTCGTACTCTGCGACCTGCGCGGGGGTGAGCCGCTCCCCCATCAGCGCCGCGTGCTGTAGGTGCGAACGCGAGCCGCCGTGGAGCAGGTGCGCGGCGAGTAGCTCGGCGTCCACGCGGGGGCTGGGCACCTGCGCCAGGGCCACGGTGGCGCGCACAAGTACCTGCGCGAGTTCTTCCCCGCGCGGGTCGTGCACATTCACCTTCATGAGCT
>ERZ773214.2028-NODE-2028-length-11313-cov-11.104370_pt1 | contig 11313 bp, 8 predicted proteins | sample MGYA00511238_ERZ773214 | MGnify/ENA primary metagenome ERZ773214 (study PRJEB29015, sample SAMEA2738157) | human oral metagenome | biome: human oral; feature: human-associated habitat; material: saliva | place: China | collected 2259 ...
CTTAAATTATAAAATCTATCTATTAAGTAAAAAGAAAAAGATAGATAATTTAAAGGTTGATTTTTTATTTAAATAATATTAAAATAATTGCTTCTGATGCAGGAGTTACAGCTGTTCACAATGGAGGAACTCACATGTCCTTTGAAGATATGGGAATCATGAGGGGTCTTGCTGATACTGTTGTAATGGAAATGACAGATGCTGCAATGGGCTTGAGGGTCAAGCGTGAGGTTTGGGTTGACAGTACCCGACTCGCTGATACCAAAGTCCTAAAGATCGGCGACAAAGTCCGTATCCGCCTTACCATCATTGCCGACCGTGATTACGATTTCGTACAGGTCATCGACAAACGGGCAGCCTGTCTTGAGCCTGTCAGTCAGCTGAGTGGTTACCATTGGGGATATTACATTGCTCAGAAAGATTACACCACTAACTATTACTTTGACCGTATGGCAAAGGGCAAACACGTTGTGGAGACGGAATACTATATCGACCGTGCCGGGGTCTATCAGACAGGGACGTGTACGGTGCAGTGTGCTTATGCCCCTGAGTACGGCGGCCGTACCGGTGCCTTGCAGTTGACGGTCGGGAAGTGACAGATGCCGGATTATGGCAGATAGGACGGAAGAGGCGGCATGATGCTTCTGCTCCTTTCTCACCATGTGCCTTCGACGACACATCCTGCTTTGACGCTCTTAGCTCTTTTTACTCCTTTAACTTCTTTAACTCCTGAAATCAACCTATGCTTCAAATAGAGATAGATAACGGTAGTGGTTTTTGCTTTGGTGTGACCACAGCCATAAAGAAAGCCGAGGAAGAATTAGCCAAAGGGACAAAGTTATATTGCTTAGGTGACATCGTACATAACAGTATGGAGGTGGAGCGTCTGACGAAGAAAGGACTCATCACCATCAACCATGAGCAGATGCGCGAGCTTCATGACGTGAAGGTTCTACTGCGTGCTCATGGCGAGCCTCCCGAGACGTACGAGCTTGCAAGGCGTAATAACATTGAGATCATAGATGCTACTTGTCCCGTGGTCCTCGCTCTTCAGCGGCGTATCAAGACTCAGTATGAGAAGGGACGACAGTCTTCTTATATGATAACATCCAAGGGTAACACAACTGTCAACGACCCATCAAAACTCAGACCCCTAACAGAAGGAGAAGACACGACATTTTCCTCCTCTGTTTCTCTCCCTCCTGCAGTCGGTGAGGGACAAACGCTTAGTGCGTCGTCCTCCATTGTCATCTTTGGTAAGAACGGTCATGCTGAGGTGCTCGGACTGGTTGGGCAGACCCATAGTCATGCCATTGTGATAGAGAAGTTTGAGGATGTAAAGGCCTTAGACTTCACCCATGACATTTATCTCTACTCCCAAACGACAAAGAGTTTGGATGAGTTTCATAAGATAATAGACTACATTCAGCGTCATATCTCCCCTGATGCTAAGTTCCAAAGTTTTGATACTATCTGCCGACAGGTGGCTAATCGCATGCCTAACATCTCTACCTTTGCTGCCCGTCATGACTTGATTCTCTTCGTGGCAGGCCGTAAGAGCTCGAATGGTAAGGTTCTCTTCCATGAGTGCCTAAGTGTAAATCCAAACTCCCATCAGGTTGAGAGCGCTGATGAAATCGACATGAACTGGTTTAATGGGGTAGAGACAGTAGGCATCTGTGGCGCTACGAGTACACCAAAATGGCTGATGGAGGAGTGTCGTGATGAGATACTTCGACATACGAAATGACACTTTTCTTATCTTTTTACGAAGAGTTTGAATGCGAAAGCTATCTTTTTATGATAGACTTTCGCATTTTTTTTGTACCTTTGCACCGTCATTCAAGATTTAATGTGGCTTTATTGCAACACTTGGGTTAGGTTTTCTCTTGAAATGACAACATACAGAGTAACATTTGTTGGGCCTTCCAACAATTATAAATGATAGAGCATATCAGTCGTTGATAATAGGTGTTTAGGGACTTATATACTCTTTGGTAATCTTTTCATAACGCTTAAAGAAGTGAGAGGTTGCCATTTCTAAGGTTAGTGTTCAATCACATCCTTTGACATCTCTGTTCCTGTTATCAAAGCGTTGTAGCACTGAAAACATTGTGCAGCATTCTTGCTTGTGGGCATCCCATCACTCCTTTATTTTGGAGCATATCTCTTATAGTCCCATATTACATATATAATAGTATTCATCAAAAGTGTTGTTAATAGACTTATGAAAGAACAAAAGAGTTTCCTTGTACCTATGGCATTCTTAGGACTAATGTTTTTCACTTGTGGTTTTGCACTGGGTATTAATTCTTTATTGGTACCAGTATTGAAGGTGTCGTTAAGCGTCTCTTCCATGGAAGCGTATATGCTTATTGGTGCAACATTCCTTCCTTTCCTCATCTTTGGCTATCCTGCGGGAATATTAATCAGTAAGATAGGGTATAAACGTACGATGGCTACAGCGTTTGGAATGTTTGCTATAGCTTTCGGAGCATTTATCTTCTCGGCAGATGCTAAGAGTTTTCCTTTGTTCCTGACGGCTTCTTTTTTCTGTGGAACGGCCAACACCTTCTTACAAGCAGCTATTAATCCTTACGTTACGATATTAGGACCAACGGAGAGTGCCGCAAAGCGTATCTCTATTATGGGTATGATTAACAAGTTAGCTTGGCCAGTATCACCGCTGTTTATTGCTCTCTTTGCAGGAGCCTCAGGCAGTGTTGCTATAGATGACTTAGGTAAACCCTTTGCTGTGATTATCTTTCTTTTCATTGCTTTGGGTGTTGTGGCGCTTTTATCACCATTACCAGAGGTGAAGGCCGCTGGTGAGGATAGTAGTGAAACAGATGAGATTGACCAAGAGGTGTCTGCTTATGCGAATAGTAAAAAGTCTGTTTTCCAGTTTCCACATTTGGTTCTTGGCGCTATTGCCATCTTCTTTTATGTTGGTGCAGAGACCATCGTCTTGGGTACACTGATTGATTATGCAAACGAGTTAGGGCTTACTCATCCAGAGAACTACTCTTGGATAACACCGATTAGTATTAGTATTGGATATATAGCGGGAATTATCCTTATCCCTAAGTATCTTTCTCAGACACGTGCTTTACAGATATGTTCGTTCGTAGCCTTGCTGGGCACTGCCCTTGTCGTTCTTCTCCCAGGAGTTTATAGTATCTTTAGTGTTGGCGTCATGGCCTTAGGCTGTTCACTGATGTGGCCTGCTTTTTGGCCTTTAGCACTGATGGATTTGGGTAAGTTCACCAAGAAAGGGTCGTCACTCTTAACCATGGGACTTATCGGTGGAGCAGCTATCACAGTGTTGTTTGGCCTCTTAAAGGATGTTTTAGATGCTCGATATGCCTATGGTCTTTGCTTTGTATGCTTTGGTTATATCATGTTCTATGCGTTCAAGGGCTATAAGTTGCGTTAACAGAATATCGTCTGAAAGTGCTTTAAGTTCCTACACAACAAGCTCTTGATGAGACGCTTAACTATAGGCTTATAGCACATCATAATCTTTAGAAGTATTAGATTTGCGGGATTACCTTTACGGAGGTAGTCCCTTTTTTGATGGTTCTTTCATTCTAAGTGCACAATCTCTTTCGTGCGACAACCTTATAGAAGGCGCTGCTATAAGGTATCTTCTCGGGTGCGAATAGGTCCCTACTCATTCTGTGAAAATCTCTGAGGAATGAACCTTCAGATAACTTTCTAAATTCATGAAAATATGTGACAAAAACGCACAAGTTGGTCCTTAGATTAAGACGATAATATCTATAAAACTCAATTCTGTAACTCGTAATATATCAGCACATTACATACTCTGTTGAAGAAGACGCCTTTCTTGCCTCAAGAAGGGCGTCTTTTGCATGCAAGAAGGGTATGTTCTTGAACGCAGAAGGGCCCCTTCTTGAACGTAGAAGGGTGTGTTCTGGTTTTAAGAGGGGCGAAAATTATTGACAAGCCGTTGAGGAGTTAAGGAGTTGTAAGGGGTGAGAACGAGGGAAGACAAGGCTATCTACCCTCGCTATGTTTGTGTTTTACGACCTGTTCGATACATACTCCTCGCACAGATAATCAGCCGTTAACACTATGAAAAACCCTTGTGTCGCCACTTGAAAAGCCCATTGAACCTAATAAATAACCTCGATAGAGGCTGGATAAACACGACAAGGGTCGTAGTACTCAGTGCAACTATTTATCATGTCTTGCAGGTTTGGCTTCACTGTCTTTCGATAACATTCCTGTCCATTGACGATGACTGTCACGGGCTTAGCCATGTTTACGAGCTCATTGTTCAGATAGATACGTAGCCGTCCACCCTTTGCTGTGGTGTAATTACGGTTGAATTTCATTTCAATTCCCCATTGTTTGTCACGCTCAACAGCGGTATATTCCACCTCTCGAATACTTATTCTCACCACGTTATCATGGATAGTCATGTCGTAGTAGGTGCGATTCTTCGTAGGAGAAGTTATCACTTGAAGGTTGTAGAAACCTGACCTATGTCGCCCATCCATCTCGTAGTCCTCCCAAAGAACAGTCTTTGGATAGGGGTTACGGACAAAGTTTTTCAGCCAAGGGGTAGTGAGGTCATAATTAATATGGTGTTGCATCCCAGGCAGAAGATTGATGCGATGAACAAAGAGCAGCCGCTTGTCGGCATCCATGGGGCGTGCCAACTGTGCCGAATCGAAGGCCACTTGCGTGTAGTAAGTCAGTATGTTGCGGTAGAACCCAGTGTCGTCAGCCCCGGTAAGGAATGAGAACCCCATGTTAGCACAGTTCTCTATCGGTGCATTCTTCAGTGGTTCGCCCCCTGCCATAGGCCCCGCTGCAGCCCAGTAGTCGGCATAGAACGAGGCAAGACGCTGACTGCCGTAGCCTCCCTCAGATATTCCGAAGACATAAAGGCGGTTGGCATCGACATTGTCCTCGGCGAGTGCTTGTCGGAGAAGGCGTTCCCAAGCAAATTGTTTAGCCACCTGCCACCAGCGATAGTAGTCGCCCTCGTTAGGAATCTGTGGGATGAAATAGAGCGAAGGGCCGTCTTTGAACCTGTTGCCTAAGGCAAGTCCGGTAGACCATTCTTGTTCTTTCGGACCAGAGCCATGCAGGTAAAGGAACAAGGGCAGCTTTCCCTCGCTGCTTCCCTTCCATCCGTAATAGTAGGGCATGACCGCATCTTTCTCCAAAGCCACAGGCAGGTGCCATGAAGCCTTCACCCCTTTCCGTAAGTCCTCGGGCTTGGCAAGTTTCTCTTCCTTCAATGCCTGATTGGCTTCACACCATGCCGTCCACACCATCTTTTGGTTTTCAGCAATCTCATTAGCCTTCATCACTTGTTGTATAGACGTCGTGTAAGGTCGGTTACGTTGGTAGATTTCCTTGCTCTTCACCTCCTCGTCCTGTTTTGTTTTGAGTGTTTGTAGGAAATAGTTCTTCACCTTCTCCTGCATATTTCGTCCTTGTGCGTGAGCGATGTGTGTGTTTGCAGAGAGCGCAAACACCACTCCCACAGCAATAATAAAGTGATTGGTCTGTCTCATTTTACGACTTTGTATCTTCAATGTATTTGTTTGTTAGGGTTCAGTCCCTTGTAAGATTTAGCTTTGCAGACAAAGGTAAGCATTTTCAAAGGACTGTGCAAGTGTTCTTAAAAGAATGAAGCCTCACCCCTGACCCGCTCCGTTTGGAGATAGGTTGGGGTGAGGCTTTCTCGCTCTTTCGGGTGTCGACGGCGTTTGTTCAGTCTGTCGTCGTCCACTCCGATGTCTTTTCTTTTATTGTCAGCCTAAGCTTGTTCGCGCCGTAACCTTGTCTTTTACGCTCGGTCAGACACTGCTCACGCCCCTACGCTAATCATATATCCTGTCTGTTAGAAGCCACCGAAGCCACCGCCTGATGGTGGAGGACCTGAAGGACGTTCCCCTCTTGGAGGACGCTGACCGCCCCGTGGCCCCATACCCGGCCCGTTTCGGTCGAAACCAGGGCCATCCTTTGGTTTCGGCATAGCGTTCTTACCACCAAAGAGGTTCAACCGGTAGGTTGCTCTCAGCATGATATAGCTGTTGATACTATTGTATTCTGTATCCGTACGGCTCACCGAGTTGATGACACGTGAGAGATTGCTCTGCTGACGAAGGATGTCATAGAACTGCAAGCTGAAGGTCAGCGCGTTTCCTTTCAGCATACTCTGTGATATCTGTGCATTCCAGAGTAGCTCGTTGGTGTTCAATGATGCGTCGCTATAACCACGTCGACTGGTCTGGTGGAGGTCGGTCGAGATGCTCATGTTCCATGGTAGGTTAAGACTCAGCGTACCACCGTAAGCAAACTGCCATGTGCGTAGGTTGCTCATACTCTGTAGGTTGTTCTTCGTGTTAGTATAGTCTACTGACCCGTCTAACTCTAACTCCAACCACGATGTACGATAACTTGCAGCAAGTCGTTCACCTAAGCTAAGCGACTTCGTGATGTTCTTGTCTAAGCTACTCGTGCGGTTCAGCTGTAGATAGCTGACGTAGCGGTTGAAGTTAGCACGGCTGAAGCTGTGGATGTTCCATACGCCAGCTGAGTCGATACTCATGTTATACATCAGTCCTGCATCAGCTCCCCAGTTGCCATTCACATTGACCGGCTGTATCGTACGAGCACCTGTGACAGCATCGTAGGTGACACTGTTTCCTATGGCGTTTCGGGTCGTTGAGAAGTTTGCAAAGGTCATCAACGCCTGCGCATGACTCTGCTTATAGGTGTTATAGAACAAGCGGAAATTATTGGTGAAGGCTGGTTTCAGACCAGGGTTACCAATTGAGATATTCTGTGGGTCGGTGTTGTCGACGATGCTAAGCAGCTGACTCATTGTCGGTTGAGCAATCGTACCCCTATAGTTGATACGTAGGTTGCTCTGCTCACTGAACTTATAACGGAAGTCGAAGGTAGGACTCCAGTTGAATACTGTGCGTGCTGTGTCGACATGTACACCGAGGTAATCCTGCATGTAAGTGGAGTGCTGTGGTTGAAACATTACTCCCACGTTCATCTTCCATTTGTCGCGAATCATCCTCATCATCACTTGCATGTCGTGAGTATAGGTGCGATACTCAGAGTATCGACTCAAGTTATTATCAAGGTAGTTGCCCAATGGGTTGGTCAACAAGCCGAGATGGTTGTCCCATGAACGGTAGGCAGGTTTCAAACTACCGAACGTTCCTGATGGTAAAGCCGACAGGTCGTAAGTGTCACGGTCGCTCTTTGAGAAGCCATACTTAAACTGGTAGCTGAATAGCAAGTAAGTCTTGCGAGCTATTGGTTCGCTGTAAGTAGCCTGCAAAGCATAGTCCCAGCTCTTTGTCGGCATGAGGTTGTAGCGGTAAGCACGGTAGGTAGAGTCGTTACCGAGAGCGTCCTGCAACTGAAAATACTCAATGTCTTGTGTTGAGAACGTCTTAGAGTCCGAATTACTATAGTTGGCGTCTGTGCGCAAGGTGACGTTTCGTCCGTTGCAGGAGAGCTTGCGGTTCACCTGTAACATAGCCCCCAAAGCAGTGGTGTTACCATAGCTGATGGTCATGTTACGCTGTGTGTTCACCATCACGCCAAGCCCTTTCAGCTGTGCGATAGCGGCTGTTGACAATGGATCGTCAACCGTTTCGTAGGGGTCGGCATTGTAGGCTGCGGACGAACTAACGACTTGTCCGTCGCTCTTACTAAGTCGGAAATTTGGTCGGAACATAATGTTCCATACAGAGTCGGGACGCCACTCGAGTCTGAAACGCCCATCCCAAGAGTTACTCCTTGTGTATTCTTGTGACAAGCGGTTCGCAAATGAGCCTTGTCGTGCTACGAAGTTCTCACTCGCTATACGTGTGTTTAAGTCGCCATTAGCGTGGTTCCAGCGCACACTACCGTCCCATTGTAGGGTCTTACCATTGTCGTAGTTCATGTTCAGACCCACCATCTTGGTAGCGTTCAGACCTTGACGCACACCGCCGAAGCCGCCACGTGGACCACCCCCAAAGCCCATGTCGTTGACATTATTGGCTGATGCAAAGCCCATCATACGGAACTTATTATTGAAGTAAGCACCCATCGCCTTCTCTGAATAGCGGTTTTGCGTACCGATACCGAGGTCGATATTAGAGAAGAGACCCTTGTTCATACCCGACTTGATACCGAAGTCGAGTACTGTCGACTCGTTTCCGTCATCAATACCAGTAACTCTACTGAGGTCACTCTTCTGGTCGTAGGCCTTAATCGTTTGTATGATAGAGGTAGGAAGGTTCTTCATTGCGGTCTTGGTGTCGCCCACCATGAACTCTTTACCATCTACAAGAATCTTCTTAACCTCCTTACCATTAATCTTAATCGTACCGTCGCTTGACACTTCCGCACCCGGTAAGCGTTTTACGAGGGCTTCGATAGTTGAGCCTTCAGGCACTCGATAGGCCGAAGCATTATACTGAAAGGTATCGGCCTTGACGACTACTTTCGGTGCACTGGCCACTACCTTCACCTCTTTCAATGTCCTTGTGTCTACTTGAAAGTCTAATTGTCCCACCGAGACATCCTGCTCGTTGGCGATAGTAACGTTTTGGAAAATAGTCTTGTAGCCTACATACGATGCCTTTAAGATGTAGCGTCCGTTATTAGGAGCCGTAATCTTAAAGCTTCCTGCTTCGTCTGATGTGGCACCAACGACGTAGCTACTGTCCTGCTTCAGCAGCTGGACAACAGCAAAAGGTACCTTTTCTTTTAACTCTCCATCGTAGAGAGATCCCGTAATTGTCCTGTTCTGTGCCAGCATCGATATAGAGCCAGACAGCAAAAGAACAAATGTCAACAGTCTTTTTACCATAAGTTTATTGTTAAATTCTTAATCTTGTCGTAGAACGATAAGTATGACGATGAAAAAAGAATAAGGTTTAATGAGATATAAGTAATTTATTAAAAAAGTTGTTGTTCGGCTGGTTGTTGAGGCCGAATGAAAGTTCTCTGCGTAGGAAAACACGGTGCGTTATCCTCCGAAAGGGTTGCACATAGAGTGAGCAATGTGCGCAAAAACGTGGCAGATAGTATTAAAGTGTGTGAAATATCAGCGTGTTTCTATGTTTTCGTAAGCTGAAAAAGCTTATTTTTGTATTGTGAACTATAGAGGAGAAGCTTATGAAACAGAACATTATTATATCCAAACAGTTCAAGAGTGAACTGGCGACAGCAATCTCTGAGTGCGAGAAAGACAAGATATTTGTGCTTGTTGATGAGACGACACGTGAGTTGTGTTGGGAGCTTATCAAGGATGATTTCTGTCTAAAAAAGGCTCAAGTGATTACGATTGGGACGACGGATAGTAATAAGACGCTCGATACCTTGGTTGCTGTGTGGGAGGCTTTACAGCAGGGAGGGGCTACGCGTCACTCGCTGTTGATAAACCTCGGTGGTGGTATGGTGACCGACCTTGGTGGCTTTGCGGCATCAACATTCAAGCGGGGCATTAACTTCATTAATATTCCTACAACGCTTCTTGCGATGGTTGATGCCAGTGTTGGCGGTAAGACGGGCGTGAACTTCGGTGGATTGAAGAATGAGATTGGGGTCTTCAATGAGGCGAATACGGTTATTCTTAACACTGATTGGCTTAAGACACTTGATGCTGCTAACATCCGCAGTGGCTATGCTGAGATGCTAAAACATGGTTTGATTGCTGATGAAAAGATGTGGGCTGAGTTGATAAACTACAACCTTGCTGAGCCAGACCTGCTGTTGTTGAGTGGAATGTTGGGTAGAAGCGTATGCATAAAAGAACGTATTGTGGAGGAGGACCCGCACGAGAAGGGTATTAGAAAGGCCCTTAACCTTGGTCATACCTTTGGTCATGCGTTCGAGGCGTGGGCTTTAGAGCATCGTCCTATCCTTCATGGATATGCTGTAGCCTTTGGTTTGATAGCTGAATTATACCTCTCTGTAGTGAAGACGGGTTTTCCAACAGAGCGTATGCGGCAGACTGTCAGTTTCATTCGTGCGTATTATGGGGTGCTGCCCATCACCTGTAATGATTATGCAAGGCTCATTGAGCTGATGCATCATGATAAGAAGAACCGTGGAAATGAGATTAATGTCACACTCTTAGGGGGTATTGGCGACATCCGTATCAACCAGTCTGTTAGCGAGGAAGAGGTGAAAGAGGCCCTTGACTTTCTGAGGGAAGGGTAGTAAAGGGTATTGGGCTAATAAGGCTAATAAGGCTAATAAGACTTAAGCCTAATCACCAATCTTATCCTATTAGGCCTCCCCTCCTTCGAAGGAATTGTAGGGGATTTAGCAGCTTGGGCCTCCCCTCCTTCGGAGGGGCTGGGGGAGGTCCCCCACTCCCTACACCCCTTCTTCCTCCGATTTATCCACTTCACTCTTCGGCTGTTCGGGTTGGTCGCTTGGAGTGTCTAATTGTGTTGCCTTATTGATACGCATCCTACTCATGTTATCGATGGTTACATCTAAGGGAACATACTCGTCGCTCTTTGGGTCAGGAGAGCCAACACTTGCACCGAAGTATAGTTTGTTGCCCTCAGCTCGGTCGAACATGAAACCTATCAAGGCTCCATTCTTAGCGTACTGATTGTCGGTAAACTCTCTGAAATCGTCTTTTGTAAGCGTACGGTCGTAGAATGATGAACCATCCGAGCGTAGTATCTGTACTTGAAACTTGTTGTCATAGTATTTGCGGCCGTCCTCGTCACTTACAGTAGAGAGTGATTTATCTGCAAAACGATGTATGCGAATGGTATAGGTAGCACCCATCCACTCCACTTTCTTCTCATACTTGAATTCATCCATAGCCTTTGTACCACTCGGCACATGAGGTTTTGGAGCTATCTTAGTGATGATATCGTTTGATTTTCTTTCTTGCTTGCAAGCTGTAACACCCAAGAGTAGCAGGCTCAAGCTTATGATGTGTAATATATTTCTTGTCATAATACGTGATTCTTGTAGGCAAATTTACGTATTTTCTTTGAACCTTGCAAGGATGAACAATAAAAGATAGCTTTACAAAGGGATTAGGGTTGGTGGATTGCTCGGCTATTTCTACGGGCGAGTGCTTGGTGAGGTGAGGTTTCTATTGGCTGTAAGGTTCTGTGTTATCGGTTGACTTAATGTCTCTGTGAAATGCTGTGTGTTCTGTTCATCTGTGTTCTTCTGTGAGAAAAATGAACGCTTGAGAGTCGCTGGGGAGTAGTTTCTCTCACAGAGCGCACAGATTTAACAGAGCGTTTTAGCACACTGCTTATTTTCTGTGGGTATATTATC